>Ga0193752_1001760_pt1 | contig 17481 bp, 16 predicted proteins | sample H1c1metaG_FD_144924 | JGI IMG/M metagenome (GOLD analysis project Ga0193752, IMG submission 144924) | Soil microbial communities from a riparian zone of the East river system, Colorado, United States - H1c1 | ecosystem: Environmental > Terrestrial > Soil > Riparian zone | place: USA: East River... | reverse complement strand
CATCGTGGCGCCGACCCTCGATGAGGTCTCCACGCCGGAAGGCTTCGTCAAAAAGAACCTGCTGCTGCTGCGCAACACCTCGGTCGGCAACTTCCTCGACCGCTGCGGCATCAGCCTGCCCTGCCATGTCGCCGGCGAGCTGCCGGTGGGCTTCATGCTGATGGGCGAGGCGATGGCGGACAAACGCATCCTGGGTATCGCGCGAAGCGTTGCGCCTGCGATCAGAACGTAAAGCTCACTGATATCGCGGATCGTCCGGCCGGCGCATGCGCCAGACATTCTCGGTCGTGGTGTATTCGCTGTAGCCCAGCCGTGCGACCGGCCTGAAGGCCAGGACGTCGATACGGCCGTCCTTGATGATGCTGTCGTCGACATGGACGCCGACCACCTGGCCGAAAACGACCGAGCCGCGCTTCTCCTCGTTGCCCTTCTCGACCGGCAGCTCGAGCGTCTTCCAGTATCTGCATTCGAGCGCCACGGGCGATTCCTTGACACGCGGCGGCGTCACCAGATTGCAAGGCGCGGGCGTGAGGCCGGCCAATTTCATCTCGTCGACGCCGAAGGCCACCATCGCAGTGGTGACGTTCATCTGCTCGGCAAGCTCGGCACTCACCATGTTGACCACGAACTCTCCAGTCGCTTCGGCGTTGAGACGACTGTGCTTGGTCGGATTGTCGCCATAGGTACCGGTGACGGCGAAATAAACCATCGGCGGAAACTCGCTGACGCCGTTGTAGAAACTGTAAGGCGCGAGGTTGACGCGACCTTGCCTGTCGACCGTCGAGATCCAGCCGATCGGCCGCGGCACGATCAGCGCCTTGAGCGGATCGACCGCCAGCCCGTGATCGCGTTTGCCAGCGTCATAAAACATCGATTCCTCCGGTTTCAGGCGCCGTAGCAAGCTTTGGCGTCGGCATAGGCCGCGTCGAAAGCGGCTTCGAGCGGTGCATTGAGCCCACGGCAGGAACGCACCACCAGCTCGGCCCATACGACATAGTCGCGCAGCCGCTGATCTGTCCATCCCGAGGGCGGGCTATGCAGCAGCCCACGCAGATTCGAGGTCTTGTCGGCGATCTTGAGCAGTTTCGCGCGTCGGGATTTCTCGGCTGTAGTCTCGACCTGGAGCCGCTTGCGCTCCTCCTTGGGCAGCGATTTGTCGTCGGTCACTTCGGCTACCAGCGCCGCGACATCTGGCCCGAAGCGTTCGACCAGATCCTCGTAAGTAGCATCGGTGTCCTCCAGCGTGTCGTGCAGCAGACCGCCCATCAGCAGGACGACGTCGTCACCCCCGGTCGTCTCGGCGAGCAACGTCGCCACCTCGATCAGATGATTGACGTAAGGCTCGGCTTTGCTGCCCTTGCGCCGCTGCACCACATGCTGGCGTGCGGCATAGTCGGCGGCGCGTGCCAGCAACACCAGATCGTTACCCATGTTCCCTTCTGCGACGCCCCGTCCATCTTGTCGAGCCGCCCGCGCCGGGCCATCTTGGGCCCATGTCGCGCACAATGAAAAGCCTGCTGGGCGTTTGGGTCGCCGTCTTGGTCGCCGTCGCGGGCTGGATTGCCTGGGATGCCACGCGCGACAGCCCACCCAGCATCGGCGGCCCGTTCACCCTGGTCGACCAGAACGGCCGGACCGTCACCGATGCCACCTTCAAGGGAAAGCCGACCGTCATCTATTTCGGCTACACGTATTGCCCCGATGTCTGCCCGACGGCCTTGCTGCTGCTCGAGACCGCGATCGAGAAGCTCGGCCCCGGCGCCGACAAGAAGATCAATGCGGTGTTCATCACCATCGATCCCGAGCGCGACACGCCGAAGCTGATGAAAGACTATGTCGGTAATTTCGGCGAGAATTTCTACGGGCTGAGCGGCACCCCGGAACAGATCGCCGCCGCCGCCCGCGCGTTCCGCGTCTACTATCAAAAAGTGCCGAGCAAGGACGGCGCGCCTTACCTGATGGACCACTCATCCATCGTCTATGTCCTCGACCGCAATGGCCGGTTCGTGACCCACTTCACCCACGAGACTAAGGCGGAAACCATCGCCGCGGCCTTGGGGCGATTGATGTAACTCTTTGAAATCGCACAATTTGTGCGTTGCAATATATGCCGTGACATAGATAAAGCGACGAGTACACTCCGCGGCCATGCTTTATCAAACCTACGAGTTGCAGCGCCAGCTCGCCGAGCCGGTCCGCCTTTGGGCGAACGCTCTCGGCCAAGCCTATACCAGCCCCTACAATCCGCTCTCGGACACGTGGTTCGGCAAGTCGATGGCAGCAGGCGCCGAGATCGTCTCGCGGCTGACGCAGAATTACGGCAAGCCGGCTTTCGGTCTCAAGACCACGAACGTCGACGGCGTCGAGGTGGCGGTCAACGAAGAGATCCTGCTGCGCAAGCCGTTCTGCCAGTTGCTGCATTTCCATCGCGACACCGCCAAGCGCTCGCCCAAGGTGCTGCTGGTGGCGCCGATGTCCGGCCATTACGCCACGCTCTTGCGTGGCACGGTCGAGGCGCTGCTGCCCGATCACGACGTGCATGTCACCGATTGGGGCGATGCCCGCGAGGTCCCGCTGAGCGCCGGCAATTTCGATCTCGACGACTACATCGATTACGTCATGGAGTTCTGCCGTTATCTCGGACCGGACGTGCATATCATCGCCGTCTGCCAGCCGTCGGTCCCGGTGCTGGCCGCGGCCGCCTTGATGGCCCAGGCCAAGGACCCGCGCCAGCCCAAGTCGTTGACGCTGATGGGCGGCCCGATCGACACGCGTGTCAGTCCCACCGTGCCCAACGACCTGGCAATGCGGAACTCGATGATGTGGTTCCGCCAGAACGTGATCTCGACGGTGCCGTTCGGCCATCCCGGCGCGATGCGCCGCGTCTATCCGGGTTTTCTGCAGCTCACCAGCTTCATCTCGATGAATTTCGACCGGCATGTGAACTCGCACATGCGCCAGTTCGAGCATCTCGTCAGAGGCGATGACGATCCTGCCGAAGGTCACCGCAAATTCTACGACGAATATCTGGCGGTGATGGACCTCACTGCCGAATTCTATTTGCAGACCATCCAGATCGTCTTCAAGGAGCACCAGCTGCCGCGTGGCGTGTGGGTGAGCCGCGGCCGCAAGATCGACCCCGGCGCCATCGAGACGGCGCTGATGACGGTCGAGGGCGAATTCGACGACATCTCCGGCCTCGGCCAAACCAAGGCCGCGCACGCTCTCACCCCGAACATCCCGGGCGCCCGCCGCACCCATTGGGAGCAGCCGCGCGTCGGCCATTACGGCATTTTCAATGGCGGCAAATGGCGCGAGCAGATCATGCCGCGCGTGCGCACCTTCATCCGCGAGAACGACGCCGCCTAAAGCGCGGCCAGCGCCAGATACCCGCCGAGGCCGAGCAGGCTCACGAAGAACCAGCGCCGGAACGTCTCCGACCGCAAGCGGCGCCGGACCGACTGGCCGAGCGACATGCCCAGCACCGCCGTCACCAGCGCCAACGCTGTGAGCGGGATCAAGGACATCTCCAGGGCACCGGTCGAGCCGAGATTGACCGCCAGCGCAATGGTGGAAACCGTGAAGGACAGACCCAGGGCGCGCACCAGCTCCTCTTTCTCGAGCCCGAGCGCCTGCAGATAAGGCACCGCCGGGATGACGAAGACTCCCGTCGCCGCGCTGACCAGCCCGGTCGCGGCACCGATCAACGGGGAGAAAAACCGCTCGGCGCGGCGAGTCACCGAGAAACGCACCGACATCAGGCCGGTCACCGCGTAAGCAACGAGAGCCACGCCGAGAAGGACGCCGCCCCAGCCGCCTCGTGCCTCCGACATCAGGCCGGCCCCCGCCCAGGTCCCCAGGCAAACCCCGAGCATCATGGTCGCCAGCCGCCGGGCGATCGGACGGAGGCCGGTATTCAAGCCCATCTGCCAGACGTTGGTGGCGAAGGACGGCACGAGGAGAATCGCCGCCGCTTCCGACGGCGGCATCATCAAGGCCAGCAAGCCCATGGAAATCGTCGGCAAACCAAGACCGACGACGCCCTTGGCGAAGCCGGCAAGCGCGAACACAGCGGCGACAAAAATCCAGATCGACATCACGCGACCTTGCCGAGCGGCATTGTCTCGCACAATCTGGAGCTTGCGCATTTAGCCTTCGCTCTGGACGAAGGCTGGAGGAGCGGACATGCATTTCGATCTGACGGATCTCAGGCTGTTCGCGCTGGTCGCCGAAGCCGGCAGCATCACCGGCGGCGCCGGGCGTGCACACCTTGCGCTAGCCTCGGCGAGTGCCCGGATCCGCGGCCTGGAGCGTGAATTGGGTGTTCCTCTCCTGAAGCGCGGAAGGCGCGGCATCGAACTCACCTCCGCAGGAACGAGCCTCGCCGATCATGCGCGCGTGGTGCTGCGCCAGGTCGAGACGCTGAAGGGCGAGCTGGGGGCGTTCGCACGCGGGCTGCGCGGCACGGTGCGCGTGCTGTCGAACACCGCGGCGATCACCGAGCATCTTCCCGATGCCATCGCCGCCTTTCTGGCCGCCAACCCGGCGATCGACATCGACATCGAAGAGCACGAGAGCGTCGACATCGTCGACGCTCTCGCCGCGGGCAACGCCGACATGGGCATCGTGGCCGACACACCTCTTCCCGATACGCTGAAGCGCTACGCCTTCCGGACCGACCGGCTGGTGGTCATCGCGCCGCGCGCCGATGCGCTGGCACGCCGCCGATCGGTCTGGCTGCGCGACCTGCTCGACCGCGAATTCGTCGGCCTCGCGCACGGCAGCGCCCTGCAGAACCACCTCGCCGGCCATGCCGCCCGACTCGGCAGGCCGCTCCGGCTGCGCCTGCGGGTGAGTGGTTTCGACACGATCTGCCGTCTGGTCGAGGCCGGCGTCGGCATCGGCATCGTCCCGGTCCTCGCCGCCGAAAGATGCCGCCGCTCGATGGCGATCGGCATCGTGCGCCTTGAGGATCCCTGGTCGAACCGCCGGCTGAGCGTGTGCGTGCGCGACCCGAAGGCGCTGTCTGTCCCGGCGCGTCGGCTTGTGGGCCATCTCACGCGGGCGGCCTAACGCTGCGGCATGCCTTGCGGGACGATCGTCTCGACGATCGAGGAGTCGAGCGCCTCGTAGTCGTGATAGCCGATGGCCTCGTAGAGTTCGGCGCGGGTCTGCATCCGATCAATCACGTTCTGCGTGCCGCCGTCGCGCCTGAGAGCGGCATAGAGCTCTTCCTGTGCCTTGTTGGCGACGCGCAGGGAAGAGACGGGCCAGATCACCATGCTGTAGCCCATCTCCTGGAACTCGTTCGCGGTGAAGAAGGGCGTGCGGCCGAATTCGGTCATGTTGGCCAGCAGCTTCACGCCGGGCAGCGCCTCGGCGAAGTCGCGGAACATCTCGGCCGTGGTCAGGGCCTCGGGAAAGATCGCGTCGGCGCCGGCCTCGAGATAGAGCTTGGCGCGCGCCACCGCACCGTCGAGGCCTTCGCTGGCGGCGGCATCGGTGCGGGCGATGACATAGAGATGCCGGCGCGCCTTGGCCGCCGCCGCCACCTTGGCTGCCATGTCGTGCGGCTCGGCCAGCTTCTTGTTGTTGAGGTGACCGCATTTCTTGGGAAGGATCTGGTCTTCGATATGGACCGCGCCGGCGCCCGCTTCCTCGAAGGCGCGCACCATGTGCATGACGTTGAGCGCCTCGCCGTAACCGGTGTCGCCGTCGACCAGCACCGGCAGGCCGCTCGCCCGGGCGATCTGGCGGATGAAGAAGCAGACCTCGTCGACGGTGATGATCCCGAGATCGGGCAGGCCCATCGACGCCGACATTGCCGCACCTGAGAGATACAAAGCCTCGAAGCCCGCCGAACGGGCCTGCAAGGCGGCCATGCCGTTGTGCGCGCCGGGCATTTCCAGGATGTCGAGCCGATCGAGCAAGGCACGGAAGCGGTCGCCCGCCAGGCTGGGAGGCAGATCGGCAGCAACAAGATAAGGCATTATCCTCTCCCAAAATCGAAGATGCCGCGTCGATCGCTCACGGCGAGGCGGGCCGGATCGACCGCAAAAGTGAGGCCGGCGAGATCGTCAGGCTCGAGCATCGGCAACCGCGCCACGGTGGCCAGGAAACGTTCCTGCTCTTCCGGCGAAACGATGTCGCCGGCCAGCAGGCGAAACTTCGCGATGTAGTCCTTGCGTCGCCAGGGACGGGCGCCCAGCGGATGGGCGTCGGCGACGGCAATCTCGTCCTCGACGGTGCGGCCGTTTGCGAGCGTGACCACGACCCGTCCACCGAAGGCTTTCAAGGCAGGATCGGTGGCGTGATAGCGCGCGGTCCAGGACGGATCCTCGACCGTGCGTATCTTGTGCCACAGCGCCACCGTGTCGGGCCGGGCGGCGCGCTCCGATGCGTAGGAGCGCTCGTGATGCCAGCCACCGTCCTGCAAGGCGACGGCGAAGATGTACATGATGGAATGGTCGAGCGTCTCGCGGCTGGCTTTGGGATCCATCTTCTGCGGATCGTTGGCGCCGGTGCCGATCACGTAATGCGTGTGATGGCTGGTATGGATGACGATGTCGCGCACCTGGCCGAGGTCGCCGATCTTCGGTGCCATGCGACGCGCAAGGTCGATCAGCGCCTGGCTCTGATATTCGGCCGAATGCGCCTTGGTGTAGGTGTCGAGGATGGCGCGCTTGGCCTCGCCCGGCTCCGGTAGCGGCACCTGGTATGCCGCACCGGGACCCCCCAACAGCCAGGCGATGAAACCATCCTCGCCTTCGTAGATCGGCGACGGGCTGCCTTCGCCGCGCATCGCACGATCGGCGGCCTCGATCGCCATCTTGCCGGCAAAGGCCGGGGCATAGGCCTTCCAGCTCGAGATCGCGCCCTTGCGCGACTGGCGGGTGGTGGTGGTCACATGCAGCGCCTGGCCCACCGCCTGGTAGATCGTTTCCGTTGGCAGGCCGAGCAGCGCACCGATGCCGGCGGCGGCCGAGGGTCCGAGATGGGCGATGTGATCGATCTTGTGCTCGTGCAGGCAGATGCCCTTCACCAGATCGACCTGGATCTCATATCCGGCGGCGATGCCGCGCACCAAATCGGCGCCACTGCGGCCGCACTGCTGGGCGACGGCCAGGATCGGCGGGATATTGTCGCCGGGATGGGAATAGTCGGCGGCGAGGAAGGTGTCGTGATAGTCGAGCTCGCGCACGGCGACGCCGTTGGCCCAGGCCGCCCATTCCGGCGATACCCGGGTCTGCGGCGCCAGGCCAAACAGCGTGGCGCCGGGCCGGCCCGGATGCGTCACCGCCTGCGCCCGGGCGCTCACGATGGCATGACGGTTGAGCGAGGCCGCGGCCACCGCAGCATTGTCGATGATGCGATTGCCGATCATCTCCGCCACCGCGGCTTCGACGGCAACGGGATCGCTGGCAACGGCGGCGATCTTCCAGGCGAGCTGGTCCTCGCGCGCGAGAGCTTCCGTGGATTTGTAGGTCCGAACCTGATGGATCTTCATGGCGGTAAAACTAGAGCGCGACCGCCCGGCCGGGCAAACCCGTTGGTGAGCCACAGCCGCCTCGCGAGGAATCGAAAAATTATTTTTCCTCGCGAGCATCCCGACAAAAGATCATTCCTGCTGGCTTTCAGGTCATTCCTCGCGAGGATTTCGCCGATCCCGGGGGTCGCACGGCGGAAGGCTGTGATCGGCAAGTCGCTCATGATCGGCCCATCATAGCCCGCCTGGCCCAAACCGACGATTCCGGTCCTTACTCAGGAGTGATTCTCCGAATCGGACTCATTCCTCCCTCATCATATGGCTACGCAGTGGACACATCTCCGCTCATCCTCAAGCCCCTCTCCGCCCGCTCTTAGCGGGGGGAGAGGTTGGGTGAGGTGGGTCTTTTTCTTTCCACGTGCGCACTGCTCCTGAACGAAAACCACCTCACCCTCCCCGCGCTCACGCGCGGGTCCCCACCCTCTCCCCCGCAAGCGCGGCGGAGAGGGACTTTTGAGCGGCGAGGAGATGTGTCCACTCCGTAGTCATCATATGGGGGAGGTGCCCGAAGGGCGGAGGGGGACTGGATCAGTCGTGGTGCCCGTTCATATGCCGATCGATGAGGGCGGCGTCGAAAGATGACGCTGTCGAGAGGCTTCGTCCTGTCCCCCTCCGGCCCTATCGGGCCACCTCCCCATGTGATGGGAGGGCCTTTGACCTAACCGAACTTCCCCCTGGCAGCGCGCCTCACTTTTCCGGAAATCGGGCGATCCAGTGCTCGGCGATCTGGCGGCGGGTGGCGAACCAGACGCCGCCCTTGGCCTTCATGTGCCGGATGACCCGGTCGAGGGCGGCGATGCGGCCGGGGCGGCCGATCATGCGCAGATGCAGGCCGATCGACATCATCTTGGGCGTCCGAGCGCCCTCCTCCCACAGCGCGTCGAAGGCATCGCCGACATACTCGGTGAAATCGGCTGCCGTGACGAAGCGATGGAACCCCTGATGGAAATGCATGTCGTTGGTGTCGAAGCTATAGGGCAGCACGAGGTGCCGGCGGTTCTCGACCGCCACGAAGAACGGCAGATCGTCGGAATAGTCGTCGCTGTCGTAGAGGAAGCCGCCTTCCTCGATCAGCAGGCGGCGCGTGTTGGGCGAAGGCGTCGAGCGCGTATGCCAACCCACCGGCCGCGTGCCCGCGAGCGCCGTGAGCACACGCACTGTATCGGCGATGGCGGCGCGCTCCTCGGCCTCCGCCATGTGAGCGTGCTTGTGCCAGCGCCAGCCATGGCAAGCGATCTCGTGGCCGCGGCGCACCGCGTCCTCGATCAGCCAGGGCGAGAGCTGGGCTGCCAACCCGCAGGTGCTGACCGTGGCCGGGACTCCCTGCCGCTCGAGCACGTCGGCGATGCGCCAATAACCCGCCTTGGTGCCGTATTCGAAGTGCGATTCCATGCAGCGGTCGGGCGCCCCCACGACCTCGTCGGTGACTTCGTAAACTTTCTCGTTGCTAGGATCGCCCATCGCCAACGAAGATTCGGCCCCTTCCTCGAAATTGATCACGAAGGACACGGCCACGCGCGCCGCGCCCGGCCATTGCGGATCGGGCGGCGTCCGGCCGTAGCCCCTGAGATCACGCATCGAGATCACGCATCGCGGTGCGCGATCAGATCCGCCAATGCCGGCGCAAGCCCCTTGGAGTCCTTGGGCGCCGGCCGGCGGTAGGTGCCGGCGGTGGCCTTGCGCGGGTTCAGCCGGACAAGCCCTTCCGCCATTGTCACCGCGGCCTGGATGCCATCGACGAGCGGCACCGGGACGCGATCCCTGATCGTATTGGCGAGCCCGGCAAGGGGCGCGCCGGCCAGGATCACCACATCGGCGCCGTCGTTGCTGACGGTGCCGAGCGCGAGATCGATCAGCACCTGTTCCTTTTCATGCTGCACGTCGTCGATCGAGCGAAAGCCCTCGTCGGGCGTGCGGATGGCGGCGCAGCGGCCCGACAGGCCATGCCACTCCACGATCTCCGTGAACCACGGCTCCAGCGCCTTGGCGAAGCTCACGATGGCAAAGCGGCGGCCGAGCGTGCAAGCCACCAGCATCGCGGCCTCGGCCATCCCAACCACCGGGAAATCGAACAGCTCGCGCGCGCCACCGAGGCCGGGATCGCCGAAAGCCGCGACGATGGCGGCATCGAAGGTGCCGCGCCGTTCGGCCAGCATCTCGAGCATCATCGCACTGCCGATCGCCGCCTCGGCACGCGTCGCGATATAGGGCACGCCGCGTGGCGCGGTCATGGGCAGCAGCTCCGTGCCGGGGCTCGCCACCAGGCAGCCGGCGGCGACCAGCCGGTCGGTGACCGAGGCCGAGGTGTTGGGATTGGCAACCAGAATCTTCATCGGCAGTTTCAGCCGAGTTCCAGCGATGTCACGGCATACAGGCCGGCCGTGTCGACGGCGGGATCGGGACCGGTGTACATGCGCGCGGTCTCGAAAACGGGTGCAAGGCCCAGCGACCGGGCGAGCCTGGGTGCGGCGGGGTTGATCTCCGGTACGTCTATAGCGACCGGCGCCGGCGCGACGCGGTGGCAAAGGGCACGGGCCAGCCGCTCGGCGATCGTCGACGTGTCGCCATAGAGCGGGCCGATCTTGTAGCCTTCGCGGCACGGCCGGGCGACGCCCAAGCCGACCACGGCGCCGTCCTCAACGGCGGCCAGCGCCACGAAGTCGGGCAGGCCGATCCACAGCGCCAGGAAGGCGTTGCGCGGCCCCGGGAAGAAACGGCGATCATAGGCCGCCAGCCGGTCGAACGGCACGCGCGTCGCCTCGACCAGCATCGGATCGCGCATCGACTCCTCGGCGGCGACGGCGGTGCCACTGAAACGCACGTCGCGATAGGCGAAGCGGAAACCCGACTTCCGGTAGTTGTCCTGCTGGGCGACCACCCCGTCGAGGCCGATGTTGCGACCTGCCAGACGGGCCATCCCGGCGCGCCAGATCTCCATACCGCAGCCGGTGCCGCGCACCTCGGGAATGGTGATGTAGAAACCCAGGAAGCCAAAATCGGTGCCGTAGCGCACGACGGAAATACAGCTCACTGGCTTGTCGCCCCGAAATCCCATCAGGAAGCCTTCGGGATCCATGGCTTGAAAGGCCCGCCAGTCCTGCATGCCCGGGTTCCAGCCTTCGCGGGCGGCCCAATCAAAAGCCATGGCGAGATCGCCGGCCGACATGATCCGGATATCGAGAACTGCAGTCACGGTCCTATCCCACGCGTGCGATGACGGCGACCGGACCTCCGCCCGCCGGGCCCTGATGCTCCGCGCCGCCCGAGACGTAGAGCAGGGTGTCGCCGAATACACCGGCCAGCACACCGCCGACAAGGGCGCGGGCGTGGCGCGTGCTGTGGATGTCGCTGTCGTCGAGCATGGTATGGCGGCGGCCGCGGATCTCGCCGGAGGGCGCGGCCTCGGCCTTGGCCAGCACCGCCACGACGCGCTCGCGCTGGGCGGCATCGAGTTGGCCCGCGGCGGAGAGGCCCAGCCGCGCCAGCGCCCGGCGCGGCGCCGACGTGTCGATCGCATCGGCCATGACATCGTGGTCGATGCGGAGATCGCCGCCCCAGCCGGCGGCATTGCCGAGCACGACGATCTCGTTGCGCATCAGCTCGACGCCGGCCGAAGTGCTGGCGGCGGTCGAATGCAGCGACCAGTCGTGACAGAGCGCTTGCTCGGTTGCCTGGGACGCCGGCAGTTCGCCCAGCGCCGCGGCCACGCCCAATGCCGAAGCGCCGCGCGACAGGGCCATCGAATGATAGGTATCGTCGGTCGCCACCGCGGCGCCGCGGCCGGCCGCCTCCATCACGCGCTCGCGCGTCAGCAAGGGGCATTTGATCTGGACGAAATGCGCGTCGGCTGGCGAGGCGATGCCGGCATCGTCGAGCGCCGCCTTCACCGCAAGGGCGGTCGCGTCGATCTGCACCTGTCGGCCGATCTCCTCGGGCAGGAATGCGCGCGTGAAAGACACGCCGATGGCCAGACGCTTGGCGGTCGATGCCGGCGCCTCGCTGCCGTCTTCGCGACTAAGGACAAGAATATGCGGCGACAGCCCGCCCTCGGTGCCGCCGGACATGACCAGCGCCACGCGCTTCTCGACCGCGCCCGGCGCGCAGCCGAGCTTTTCGGCAAGAAGCCATTTCAGCGTCTGGCTGGCATAGCCGCGGGTGAAATCGTTGACGCAGCCGTTGCCCTCGGTCTTGCCGACGATGCCGATGATGGCCGCCGGGTCGACCTCGCCGGCCGCGATGGCCGCGGCGAGGGGCGCGGTATCCTGCGGCCCCGCCGTCGCCAGCCGCAGCACGCGTGCGCGCCTGATGCTCACAGGGGGGATAGTGGTCACGCCGCCTTGCCGGCGTCGCTGCCGTGCCGCTCGCGGCGGCGGCGCACCCAGGTCACCGAGACCAGCGCCACGCCGATCACCAGGAAGGAGACGCCGGTGGTCACGGTGCCCAGCGCATAGAGCACCGGCGTCGTGATGTTGGTGGTCATGCCGTAGATCTCGAGCGGCAGGGTGTTGAAGGAGCCTGCCGTGTAGAGGCTGCGGGCGAACTCGTCGTAACTCAGTGTGAATCCGAACAGGCCGACGCCGATCAGGCTGGGCAGCAGGATCGGGATCACGACATGGCGGATCGTCTGCCATGGCGTGGCGCCGAGATCGCGCGCCGCCTCCTCATAGCGCCGATCGAAGCGGTTGAAGACCGCGAACATGATCAGGAGGCCGAACGGCAGGGTCCAGGTGAGATGGGCACCGAAGGCCGAGGTGTACCAGGCGGGATCCCAGCCCAGCACACGGAACAGCAGGCCGATGCCGAGGCTGATCAGGATCGAGGGCACGATCAGGCTGGCGATCGCCAGGTAGAACACGATGCTGGAGCCACGGAAGCGTGCGCGGAAGGCAAGGCCGGCCGAGAACGACGCGACGACGGTCACCAGCATGCACAGGATGCCCAGGATCAGCGAGCGTTTGAAGGAGCCGGCGAAGTCGCCGACCATCTGCGCTTCGAACAGGTTCCTGAACCAGTGCAGCGACACGCCGTTCAAGGGAAAGGTCAGGCCGCCCGACGGTCCCTGGAACGACAGCACGAGGATCGTCAGCGTCGGGCCGTAGAGGAACAGCACGAACAGGCAGAAGAAGGCGCCGAGGAACCAGAAGGCGGGGCCGCGCTTGCCATGCTGCACGTCACAGCTCCTTGCGGATGTCGACCATGCGCATCATGGCCGCGACGATCGCCAGGACGACCAGCAGCAGGACCACCGCATTGGCCGCGGCGGCGGGATACTGCAGCAACGACATGGCGTTCGCCATCATCAGGCCGACCGAAGCGCTGAGGCCGCCGCTCATCATGCGCACCGTGACGAAATCGCCCATGACGATGGTGACGACGAAGATCGAGCCGATGGCGATACCGGGCTTGCACAGCGGCAGGATGACGTTGAGCAACGTCTGCCAACCCGAGGCGCCGGCGTCGCGCGCCGCTTCGAGCAGGCTGCGGTCGATGCGCATCATCGAGTTGAAGATCGGCACCACCATGAACAGCGTGTAGAGATGCACGTAGACCAGGACGACGGAGAAATTGGAGTAGAGCAGGAATTCCAGCGGCCGGTCGATCAGGCCGAGATTTATCAGCGTCGTGTTGGCAAGGCCGTTGCGGCCCAGGAACGGGATCCACGAGATCATGCGGATGACGTTGGAGGTCCAGAAGGGAATGGTGCAGATCAGGAACAGCACCGTCTGCATGGTGGGCGAGCGCACATAAAACGCCACGAAGTAGGCAAGCGTGAAACCGATCGACAGGGTCAGCACCCAGGTGATCGCCGCGAACTCGATGGTCTGCAGATAGGTGCGCCAGGTGGTTTCCGAGAACAGCAGCTCGTCGTAGTTCTGCAGGATGAAGGCCGGAATGATCTCGGTGGTGGTGTAGTCGAAGAAACTCACCACAACGATCGTGGCGATCGGCACGACGAGGAAAAGCAGGAACACCAGCGTGAGCGGTGCGACCTGCAGGTAAGTGATCCAGGTGGAGAAGCGCTTCATTGAGAAAGCGAGGGCGCCGCGACTAGCGGCGCCCCTTCTATTCTTCGATGATTATGCGGCGATGAACTGATTCCACTTCTGAACCATGTAGCGGTCTTCATCCATGACGGCGTTCCAGCACGCCACGGCGCCCATGCGTTCGTAGAACGAGCCGCCGTCGCGCACGGCGCCGGCCTTCTCCATCACCACGCCCTGCGGGCTCTTGATGTCGCCCTGGGCGGGCTTGCCGTCCATCCAGAAACCCCATTCGTCTGCCGTCATGTTGGCCTTGGCCGTCTCGAGCACGGCAGAGTAGTAGCCCTGGCGGTTGAGGAAGGCGCCCGCCCAGCCCGAGAGATACCAGTTGATGTAATCGTAGGCGGCATCGAGCTGCGGGCCCTTCAGGTGCTTGGCGATCGCCAGGCCGTCGCCCCACGACCGATAGCCTTCCTTGAGCGGTTGGTATTTGCAGGCGACGCCCTTGGAGCGCACCGCCGCCACGGCCGGCGACCACATCGACTGGATCACGACCTCGCCCGAGGTCATGAGGTTGACCGACTCGTCGAAGGTCTTCCAGAAGGCGCGGAACTGACCGTCCTTCTTGGTCTTGATCAGGAAATCGATGGTCTTGTCGATCTCCGGCTTGGTCATGTTGCCCTTGTCGCCGTACTTCAGGATGCCGGCCGACTCGCAGATCATCGCGGCATCCATGATGCCGATCGACGGGATGTTCAGGATCGACGTCTTGCCCTTGAACTTGGGATCGAGGATGTCCTTCCACTGCGTGATCTCGCGGCCCACCAGGTCTGGGCGAATGCCCAGCGTGTCGGCGTTGTAGATCGTCGGCACCATGGTGAACCAGCCGGTCTGGCCCTTGGAGAAGGCCACCGAGTCCGGCGTGTCGACGAAACCCACCTTGCTCGGCGCCGTGCCCTGGGCGATGACGCTGTCGGGCTTCAGCTTGCCGGTGGTGAAGATCGGCACGATCTTGTCGAAGTATTTCAGCTTCTTGACGTCGAACGGCTGCAGCACCTTGGCCGGATAGATCTTCTTGATCATCCAGTATTCGATGTCGGCAACGTCGTAGGAGTTGGGCTGCGTCACAGCGCGCTGCACGCAGGCGTCGGAATCGAGCGCCGTCATCTGGATGGTGAAGCCGAGATCGGCCTTGGCCTTGTCGGCGATCTCGTTGAGGTTTGACACGCCGGTGCCGAACTGGCGCAGCACGATATTCTTGTTGTTCTGCGCCCAGATCACCGGGAAGCCGGTGACGGCGCCACTGCCGATCGCGGCGCCTGCAAGACCGGCCGCGCCCTTGAGCATCCTGCGGCGACCGACGCCGCCCTCGATTTTCCGTCCCATATGATCCCTCCTTCTTTGCGACGGCGCGGGGCCGCCTCCCCTCAATGCCCGAGGACGTGCACATCCTCCGGCGTCCATGACAAAGTCACGGCCTGTCCAGGCGTGACCGGCGCCGCGTCGAAGCGCGCCTCCGGCACCACGGCGGACAGCGTCTCGAGCCCGGTCACGTCGATGCCGACCTGCACCGTCGCCCCGAGATATTCGACCGAGCGCGCCACGCCGCTCAGCGACGATGCGCCTGCCTCGACGGTGGTGCCCGGCTGGACGGTCATGCGGTCGGTGCGGATCGCGACGAAAGCGCCGTCACCCTTGGCCCGCGCAACGGCCGCGGGCAGCACATTGTGACCGCCGACGAAGCGCGCGACGAAGGCCGAGGCTGGCCGGTTGAAGACCTCGCGCGGCGGGGCGGCCTGCTCGATCTTGCCGCCGTTCATCACCACGACGAGATCGGCCAGCGCCATCGCCTCGTCCTGGCTGTGCGTGACATGGATGAAGCTGATGCCGAGCCGCGTCTGCAGGCTCTTCAGCTCCTCGCGCATGCGGATGCGGAGGAACGGATCGAGCGCCGACAACGGCTCGTCGAGCAGCAGGACCTGCGGGTCGGTGATCAGCGCACGCGCAAGCGCCACGCGCTGCTGCTGGCCGCCCGAGAGCTGGGCGGGCAGGCGGCCGGCGAAGGGCTCCATCTGGACGCGCTTCAACATATCGAGGGCCCGGGCGCGGCGCCTGTCGCGATCGACGCCGCGCATCTTCAGGCTGAACGCGACATTGTCGGTGCAATCGAGATGCGGGAAGAGCGCGTAGCTCTGGAACATCATCGCCGTCCCGCGCGCCGCCGGCGGCAGGTCGGTTATATTGTCCTGGCCGAGGACGATGTCGCCTTCGCTCACTTCCTCGTGGCCGGCGATCATGCGCAAGGTCGTGGTCTTGCCGCAGCCGCTGGGCCCGAGAAGGCAGCAATAGGTGCCGGTCGGAATCCGAAGGTCGATCCTGTCGACCGCGACCGTAGCGCCGTAGCGCTTGGTCAGGGCGACCAGCTCGATGGCGGGCGGCACAGCCATATCTCGAACTTCCATCGTCGTTGCGGGACGCAGCGAACCGTCTTACGCAAGAGCGATGCCAGTTCCGGCGACTGCTTCAACTGCCCAGGAGATGGACGGATGGCTGGCGAATTTCGGGGCAGCACCCAGAAAAGCCGCCTGAATTTGAGGCATGCGGACGCTGGCTTGGTTTTTGCTGCACCATACCAAAGCAAACCAAGGTGGGAACGCGATGAAACTGATCGGGGTCGACGTCGGCGGCACATTCACCGACCTCGTATTCGCCGACACGGCGTCGGGCGACACGCTCACGCACAAGGTGCCGACGACATCGGAGGATCCGTCACGCGGCGTGGTGGCCGGCCTGATCGCGCTGTGCGACCGCTACGGCATTCCGCGCAACGCCATCGACACGGTGTTCCATGGCACCACCATCGCCACCAACGCCATCCTCGAGCATGACGGCGCCGTGACCGGGATGATCACGACGGAGGGCTACCGCGACATCCTGCATATCGGCAGGCACCAACGGCCGCAGCATTACTCGATCATGCAGGATATCCCGTGGCAGGCCCGCCCCCTGGTGCGCCGGCGCCACCGCAAGACAGTGAGCGGACGCCTTGTGCCGCCGCGCGGCGACGTGCTGGAGCCGCTCGACGAGGACGCCGTGCGCCAGGCGACGCGCGAGCTCAAGGAAGCCGGCGTGCAGGCCATCGCCATCTGCTTCCTGTTTTCCTATCTCGACCCCGCGCACGAGGAGCGCGCGCGCGAGATCGTCTCGGAGGAGTATCCGGCGTGCTTCGCCTCGACCTCGGCGTCGGTGTCGCCGCAGTTCCGCGAGTTCGAGCGCTTCACCACCACGGCAATGAACGCCTTCGTCGGGCCCAAGGTCCGCGACTATGTCACCCGCCTCGAAGGCGAGATCGGCGCCAGCGGCTTTTCCGCCGATCTGCGCATCATGGCATCCAACGGCGGCGTCGCCACGCCGGCGATGGTAGCCGACCGGCCGGTACTGACCTTGCTGTCGGGGCCCGCCGCCGGCGTGATCGGTGGCGACTGGGCGGGCGCGCTGTCGGGACGGCGCAACCTGATCACCTTCGATGTCGGCGGCACTTCGGCCGATATCGGCATCGTGCGCGACGGCACTTTCGGCGAGGCCACGGCGCGAGACACCTGGATCGCCGGTTTCCCCGTCATGGTGCCGATGATCGACGTGCACACGATCGGTGCGGGCGGCGGTTCGATCGCCTCGCTCGACGCCGCCGGTGCCTTCAAGGTCGGTCCGCGCTCGGCCGGTGCCAAGCCCGGCCCGGCCGCCTACGGCCGCGGCGGCACGCTTCCCACCGTGACCGACGCCAATGTCGTGCTGGGCAGGCTCGATGCGCAGCATTTCCTGGGTGGCGGCATGGCGCTCGACGAGCTTGCGGCGCGCCGCGTCATCGGCGAGCTGGCGCGCGAGCTCGGCCTCACCGACCGCGAGGCGGCGGAGGGCGTGGTCACGCTCCTGAATGCCAACATGGCCAACGCC
>Ga0193752_1001759_pt1 | contig 17483 bp, 28 predicted proteins | sample H1c1metaG_FD_144924 | JGI IMG/M metagenome (GOLD analysis project Ga0193752, IMG submission 144924) | Soil microbial communities from a riparian zone of the East river system, Colorado, United States - H1c1 | ecosystem: Environmental > Terrestrial > Soil > Riparian zone | place: USA: East River... | reverse complement strand
TACGCGACCGAGAAGCGGCATTACGCGCACGTGGATTGCCCGGGCCATGCGGACTACGTGAAGAACATGATCACCGGTGCCGCCCAGATGGACGGTGCGATCCTTGTGGTGTCGGCGGCCGACGGTCCGATGCCGCAGACGCGCGAGCACATCCTTCTGGCGCGCCAGGTGGGCGTGCCTTTCATCGTGGTGTTCCTGAACAAGGTCGATGTGGTCGATGATCCGGAGCTTCTGGATCTCGTCGAGCTCGAAGTGCGCGAGTTGCTCACCAAGTACAATTTCCCGGGCGATGATGTCCCGGTGATCCGCGGGTCGGCGATCAAGGCGTTGAACGGGGAGAAGGGCGAGTTCGCCGACGAAGCGATCATCCGTCTCTACGAGGCGTTGGACACTTATGTTCCGCTGCCGGAGCGCCCGATCGACAAGCCGTTCCTGATGCCGATCGAAGACGTGTTCTCGATCTCAGGGCGCGGCACGGTGGTCACGGGCCGTATCGAGCGCGGCAAGGTCAAGGTCGGCGAGGAAGTCGAGATCGTCGGCATCCGCCCGACCACGAAGACGGTGGTCACGGGTGTGGAGATGTTCCGCAAGCTCCTGGATGCGGGCGAGGCGGGCGACAATGTGGGTTGCCTGCTGCGCGGCGTCGAACGCGAAGGGGTTGAGCGCGGCCAGGTCCTGGCGAAGCCGGGCTCGGTGATGCCGCACACGAACTTCACGGCGGAAGCCTACATCCTGACCAAGGAAGAGGGCGGCCGTCATACGCCGTTCTTCGGCAATTATCGTCCGCAATTCTATTTCCGGACGACCGATGTGACGGGGATCGTGAAGCTGCCGGAAGGCACCGAGATGGTGATGCCGGGCGACAATGTGACGGTTGAGGTCGAGCTGATCGTGCCGATCGCGATGGAAGAGAAGCTACGCTTCGCCATCCGCGAAGGCGGCCGGACCGTCGGCGCCGGCGTCGTCGTCAAAATTCTGAAGTAGTCGAGAAGGCAAGAGCGGCTTTAGCCGTAGGAGATACACATGCAGGGCCAAAACATCCGTATACGGCTCAAAGCCTTCGACCACCGTATCCTCGACAACTCCACCAAGGAGATCGTGAACACGGCGAAGCGCACGGGCGCGCAAGTGCGCGGTCCCATTCCGCTGCCCACGCGGATCGAGCGATTCACCGTCAACCGTTCGCCCCACGTGGACAAGAAGAGCCGTGAACAGTTCGAGATCCGCACCCATAAGCGGCTGCTCGACATCATCGATCCGACCCCGCAGACCGTGGACGCGCTGATGAAGCTCGACCTGGCCGCAGGCGTCGACGTCGAGATCAAGCTTTAAGAGAGGCGCAAACGCACATGCGCACTGGTGTGATTACGCAAAAGGTCGGGATGACCCGTCTCTTCACGGAGGACGGCCGCCACGTTCCGGTGACCGTGCTCAAGCTCGACAAATGCCAAGTCGTGGCGACGCGCACGATCGAGAAGGACGGCTACACCGCGGTCCAGCTCGGCTCCGGCTTCATCAAGGCCAAGAGCGTGTCCCAGCCCGAACGGGGACATTTCGCGAAGAGCGAGGTCGAGCCGAAGCGGAAGGTCGCTGAATTCCGCGTCGATGAAAAAAATCTTCTCGATGTCGGCGATGAAATCCTGGCGGATCATTTCCGCGCCGGCCAGAAGGTGGACGTGACCGGCATCACCATCGGACGCGGTTTCACCGGCGCCATGAAGCGCTGGAACTTCCGCGGCCTCGAAGCCTCGCACGGCGTTTCGATCTCGCACCGTTCGCTGGGCGGCACCGGTGGCCGTCAGGATCCGGGCAGGACGTTCAAGAACAAGAAGATGCACGGCCATTACGGCGTCGAGCGCGTCACCACGCAAAACGTCGAGGTCGCCAAGGTCGATGTTGATCGCGGTCTCATCATGGTCAGGGGCGCGGTTCCAGGCTCCAAGGGCGGCTTCGTGATGGTGCGCGACGCGGTCAAGAAGCCGGCGAAGGACTTGCCGATGCCTGCGTCCGTAAAGAAGGCCGAGAAGTCCAAGGTCGAAGAAAAGGTAGAGGGCTGACCATGAAACAGAAGGTCCTCAATCTGGATGCGGAAGCCGCGGGCGAGATCGAGCTCAATGACGAGATTTTCGGTCTGACCCCGCGCGCCGATCTGATCCAGCGCGTCATCGTCTGGCAGCTCGCCAAGCGTCGCGCTGGCACGCACAAGACCAAGACCCGCGGCGAGATCAACCGCACGACCAAGAAATGGTACCGCCAGAAAGGCACCGGTTCCGCCCGTCATGGCGCTCGTTCAGCTCCGCAATTTGTCGGCGGCGGCAAGGCGATGGCGCCGGTCCTCCGCAGCCATGAGTTCGATCTGCCCAAGAAGGTTCGCGCGGCGGGCTTGTGCCACGCGCTGTCGTCCAAGGCGAAAGACTCAAAGCTGATCGTGCTCGACTCTGCGAGCGTCGACAGCATCAAGGCGGGCGCGCTCGCGAAGCGGCTGAACAAGCTCGGCACGGCCGGCATGCTCATCGTCGACGGCACGTTCGAAGAGAAGTTCGCACTGTCGGCGCGCAACCTGTCCAACGTCGCGCTCGTCGCGGTCGCGGGCCTGAACGTCTACGACATTCTGAGGCGTGACACGCTGGTGATGACGAAGGCGGCCGTCAAAGCGATCGAGGAGCGTCTGTCATGAGCAATTACGACGTCATCCTCTCGCCGGTGATCACCGAAAAATCGACGCGCCTCTCGGAGGCCAATCAGGTGATTTTCCGGGTTGCGCGGCATGCGACGAAGCCCGAGATCAAGGAAGCTGTCGAGAAGCTGTTCAAGGTCAAGGTCAAAGCCGTGAACACGATCAACACGGCGGGCAAGCTGAAGGCATGGCGCGGCAGACGCTATTACAAGAACGACGTCAAGAAAGCCGTCGTGACCTTGGTTGAGGGCTACCAGATCGACGTGACGACGGGCCTGTGAGGATATCGCGATGGCACTGAAGACCTACAAACCCGTAACCCCCGGCCAGCGCCAATTGGTGCTCGTCGATCGCGCCGGCTTGCACAAGGGCAAGCCAGTGAAGTCGCTGACGCGCGGGCAGAAGCGGCCCGCGGGACGCAACAATCTCGGCCGCATTGTCGTGCGCTGGCAGGGCGGCGGCCACAAGCAAAGCTACCGCACCATCGATTTCAAGCGCGCCAAGCACGATCAGCCGGCGATCGTCCAGCGCCTGGAATACGATCCCAACCGCACCTCCTTCATCGCGCTGCTCAAGTATAAGGACGGCGAGCTCGCCTATATCATCGCGCCCCAGCGCCTGGCCGAGGGCGACGTCGTGGTCTCCGGCGACAGGGTCGACGTGAAGCCCGGCAATGCGATGCCGCTCTCATCCGTTCCCGTCGGCACTATCGTCCACAATATCGAGATGAAGCCGGGCAAGGGCGGACAGATCGCGCGCGCGGCGGGCACCTATGCGCAATATCTCGGCCGCGACGCGGGTTACGCGCTTCTGAGGCTCAACTCGGGTGAAGTCCGCCGGGTACGGCTCGAATGCAAGGCGACGGTCGGCGCGGTGTCCAATCCGGACCACATGAACGAAGTGCTCGGCAAGGCCGGGCGCAATGTCTGGCGCAACCGCAGGCCTTCCGTTCGCGGCACTGCGATGAACCCGATCGATCATCCGCATGGCGGCGGCGAAGGCCGCACCAAAGGCGGGCGTCATCCGGTGACCCCGTGGGGCAAGCCCACCAAGGGCGCCAAGACGCGCAAGAACAAGCGGACAGGCAAGAACATCGTGCGCTCGCGGCACTTGAGAAAGGCGCAAGGGTAGGACCATGACTCGCTCGGTTTGGAAAGGTCCGTTTGTCGACGGCTTCATGCTCAAGAAGGCGGATGTCGCGCGCAATTCGGGCCGCAAGGAAGTGATCAAGATCTGGTCGCGGCGTTCGACGATCCTGCCTCAATTCGTCGGGCTGACCTTCGGCGTCTACAACGGCCAGAAGCATATCCCCGTGATGGTGACGGAGGACATGATTGGTCACAAATTCGGCGAGTTCTCGCCGACGCGGATTTTCCACGGACATTCAGGCGATCGCAAATCGAAGGTCTCCAAACCGGACGAAGGGGGTGGCGAAGGTGGGTAAGCCAGCACGCAAGCGCGCGTTGTCGGATACGCAGGCCCGCGCGGTCGGCCGCGGCATCCGCGTGAGCCCGCGCAAGCTCAACCTGGTCGCGCAATCGATCCGCGGCAAGTCCGCGGAGTCCGCGTTAGCAACGCTGACCTTTTCGCCCAAGCGCATCGCGCGCGACGTGAAGAAGGTTCTGCAATCGGCGATCGCGAACGCGGAAAACAATCACGATCTCGATGTCGATGATCTCGTCGTCACCGAAGCCTCGGTCGGCCGCAATCTGGTGCTGAAGCGCTTTCATGCCCGCGCCAGAGGCCGTGGCGCGCGTATCGAGAAGCCGTTCGCCCAGGTGACGATCGTCGTCGAAGAGAAGCGCGAGGAGGCCCCGAAGGCCGAAGCGCCGAAATCGGCCAAGAAGAAGACGAAGAAGAAGGCCTCGGCAGCCGGCGCCAACCGCGCCAAAACCAAGAGCAAGGAGCACGCCTGATGGGTCAGAAGTGCAATCCGATCGGGCTTAGGCTCGGCGTCAACCGGACGTGGGATTCACGTTGGTACGCGAGCAAAAAGGAGTACGGCAAGCTCCTTCAGGAGGACATCAAGATCCGCGCCTACCTGCAGGACAAGCTGAAGCAGGCGGGCGTGTCGCGCATCGTGATCGAGCGTCCTCACAAGAAGTGCCGCGTGACCATTCATTCGGCCCGTCCCGGTGTTGTCATCGGCAAGAAGGGCGCCGACATCGAGAAACTCAAATCCGACCTCGGGCGCTACACGGATTCGGAAATTCATCTGAACATCGTCGAGATCAGGAAGCCCGAGATCGACGCAAGGCTCGTCGCCGACAATATCGCTCAGCAGCTCGAGCGCCGCGTGGCCTTCCGCCGCGCCATGAAGCGCGCGGTCCAATCCGCGATGCGGCTTGGCGCGCAAGGCATCCGCATCAACTGCACGGGACGCTTGGGCGGCGCGGAAATCGCTCGCGTCGAATGGTACCGCGAAGGCCGCGTGCCGCTGCATACGCTTAGAGCCGACATCGATTACGGTGTGGCAACGGCGAAGACGACATACGGCACTTGCGGGGTGAAGGTCTGGGTCTTCAAGGGCGAGATCATGGAACACGATCCGATGGCCCAGGACAAACGTCTCAGCGAAGCGGCGGAACAAGCAAGCCGGGGCGGCGCACCTCGTCCGCAGGCAAACGCGTAGATAGAGAATCAACATGCTTCAACCAGCACGCACAAAGTTTCGCAAACAGCACAAGGGCCGCATCCACGGGGCTGCGAAGGCCGGAAATACGCTCGCGTTCGGCTCATATGGGCTGAAGGCGGTCGAGCCGGAGCGCGTCACAGCGCGGCAGATCGAAGCTGCGCGCCGCGCCCTCACGCGCCATATGAAGCGCGCGGGCCGCGTGTGGATCCGCATCTTTCCGGACGTTCCGGTGTCCAAGAAGCCGGCCGAAGTTCGCATGGGCTCGGGCAAGGGCGCGCCGGAATTCTGGGTCTGCAAGATCAAGCCGGGGCGCATCCTGTTCGAAGTGGACGGCGTTTCGCGCGAGGTGGCCCAAGAATCGATGCGTCTTGCCGCATGCAAATTGCCGATCGCGACGAGGTTCGTCGCCCGGTTGACCGCCTAAGGGGATCAAGAGCGTGACCAAGGTCGCCGAATTTCTTGACAAGTCGCAGGACCAGCTCGCCGACGAGCTCGTCAAGCTGAAGAAGGAGCAGTTCAATCTGCGCTTTCAGCGTGCGAGCGGGCAGTTGGAGAACACGTCGCGCATCCGCGTCGTGCGCCACGACATCGCCCGTGTGATGACTATCCTGAGCCAACGGGGCGGCAGCGCAGCTGCGGCTCTTGCGGGCGGCGCGCCGGCGAAGTCCGAAAAAAAGGCCAAGGCTGCGCCGAAAACCAAGACCGGATCCAAGACGGCCGCCGAAAAGCCGGCCAAGCGCGCAACCCGCGCGAAGAAGACATAGGAGGCGCCGATGCCAAAACGCGTATTGCAAGGCGTGGTGGTCAGCGACGCCAACGCCAAGACGGTGGTGGTCGAAGTGGAACGCCGCTTCATCCATCCCGTGATGGGCAAGACCGTGCGCCGGTCGAAGAAATATCACGCACACGATGAGACGAAGGCCTTCAAGGTTGGCGATCTCGTGCGCATTCGCGAATGCAAGCCGGTGTCCAAGCTGAAACGCTGGGAAGTTCTCGGCCGCACGGAGGCGGCGAAGCCATGATCCAGACGACCACGGAACTCGAAGTGGCCGACAATTCCGGCGCACGCCGCGTCATGTGCATCAAGGTGCTCGGCGGCTCGCGGCGGAAATACGCCGACGTCGGCGACACCATCGTCGTGTCCGTCAAGGAAGCCATTCCGCGTGGCCGCGTGAAGAAGGGCGAAGTCCTGAAGGCCGTCGTCGTGCGCACCGCCCATGGCGTGCGCCGTCCCGATGGTTCGCTCATCCGCTTCGACACGAACGCCGCCGTGCTGGTCACGCCGCAAAATGAGCCGATCGGCACGCGCATCTTCGGTCCCGTCACGCGCGAGCTGAGGGCGAAGAACCATATGAAGATTATTTCGCTCGCCCCGGAGGTGCTCTGAAATGCCGGCACGAGTAAGAAAAGGCGACCGGGTGATCGTCACCGCGGGCAAGGATAAGGGCAAGCGCGGCGAAGTGCTGCGTGTGTATCCGTCGGAAGAGCGTGTGCTGGTCTCGGGCGTCAATGTCGTGAAGCGCCATCAGCGGCAGTCCGCGCGCGCGCAAGGCGGAATCATCTCGAAGGAATCGCCGGTGCACATGTCCAAGATCGCGCACATCGATCCCAAGTCGGATGGACCGACCCGTGTCGGATTCAAACTGGTGGACGGCCGGATGGTGCGTTTTGCCAAGAAGTCCGGGGAGATGATCGATGTCTGAGAAAGGTGCTCCCAAGGGGGAGAAACAGGACAAGGCCGCCAAGAAGGGCGGCGCCGACGGCGCGAAGCCCGACGGTGCGAAGGCCGCGGCCGCCGACGGCGGCAAGAAGGAAAAGGGCGCCAGCAAGAAAGAAGCCGGTCCCAAGGCCGGAAAAGAGGCGCGCGACCCGAATTACGTGCCGCGCTTCAAGAAGCGCTATTTCGACGTGGTACGTCCGGACCTGGTGAAGAAGTTCGGCTATAAGAACGCGCTTCAAGCGCCGCGCATTGCGAAGATCGTGCTCAATATCGGCGCCGGCGAAGGTGCCGCGGACACAAAGAAGATTCAGAGCGCTCAGAACGATCTGACCGCGATCGCCGGCCAGAAGGCCGTGATCACGCGCGCGAAGAAGGCGATCTCGGCGTTCAAGATCACGGCGGGCCGTCCCGTTGGCGTGAAAGTCACGTTGCGCAAGGACCGCATGTACGAGTTCCTCGACCGCTTCGTCACCACGGCGCTGCCGCGCGTGCGCGATTTTCGCGGGGTGTCGGCAAAGAGCTTCGACGGCCGAGGCAACTACGCGATGGGTCTCAAGGAACACATCATCTTCGTCGAGATCGACTACGACAGAACTGAAACGGTTTGGGGAATGGACATCATCATTCAGACGACGGCACGGACCGACGACGAAGCCAGGGCGCTTCTCGAGGGCTTCCAGATGCCGTTCGTGAACTGATTCAAGGAGCACGAGGACAGATATGGCGAAGCAGAGCCAGATCAACCGGAACAACAAGCGTATCAAGTTGGTGGCACGCTATGCGGCCAAGCGCGCGGCGTTGAAGGCGAAGGCCGACGACATGGCGATCGCGCCCGAAGATCGCTTCGCGGCGCGCCTCGAGCTCGCCAAGCTGCCGCGCAATTCGTCACGCACGCGAATCCACAATCGTTGCGAGTTGTCGGGCCGCTCCAAGGGCTTCTACCGCAAGCTGAAGGTTTCGCGGATAGCGCTGCGCGATCTTTCGAATTTCGGTCTGGCGCCCGGCGTCACCAAGGCAAGCTGGTAAGGGGACGGCAAAGCGATGGCGATCAACGATCCTATTGGCGATCTTCTGGCACGCATCCGCAACGGACAGCTGCGGGGCTTGGCGAAGATTGCAACGCCCGCCTCCAAATTGCGGGGACGTCTGCTCGACGTGCTGAAGAACGAAGGGTTCATCCGCGGCTATGCCGAGATCGAGATGAAGGGCAAACCCAAGCAGTTCGAGATCGAGCTGAAATACCACGAAGGCAAGCCGGTGATCCGGGAGCTGAAGCGGATATCGACACCGGGGCGGCGGGTCTACAACGCGGTGAGCGAATTAAAGCCGCATCGCGGCGGTCTCGGCATTTCGATCGTGTCGACGCCGCAGGGCGTGATGTCGGATACGGATGCCAGGGCGAAGAACGTCGGCGGCGAAGTTCTTTGCCGGGTGTTTTAGAGAGGTTCGGAGAGAGTCATGTCACGCATCGGCAAAAAGCCGGTTCCTCTGCCCAAAGGCGTCACCGCCGAGGTTCAGGACGGCACGGTTTCGGTGAAGGGCCCGAAGGGCGAGATGAAGCTGAAGCTCGTACCCGAGGTCGAGGCTTCGGTGAAGGATGGCGCGATTGCGGTTGCGCCGCTCGAGGACACCGACCGTGCGCGCGCCATGTGGGGCATGCAGCGGACGCTGATCAACAATCTGGTGCTGGGTGTCACGCAAGGCTTCTCCGAGAAATTGGAGATCTCGGGCGTCGGCTACCGCGCCGCCGTGCAGGGCAAGAGTCTGAACCTCCAGGTCGGGCTGAGCCACGACGTGAACTATCCGATCCCGGCCGGCATCACGATCGTCTGTGAAAAGCCGACCTCGATCGCGATCAGCGGAAGCGACAAGCAGCTGGTCGGTCAGGTGGCATCGGAAATCCGCAGCTATCGCCCGCCGGAGCCCTATAAGGGCAAAGGCGTGAGATACGCGAGCGAACGCATTCGCCGTAAAGAAGGCAAGAAGAAGTAAAGGGACCAAGTCGGGTCATGGCCAACCAGCAGAAATTGTTCGAGCGACGTGCCAAGCGCGTTCGCTACCACATCGCGCAAGTGAGCGGCGGTCGTCCCCGGCTGTCGGTGTACCGCTCGGGCAAGCACATCTACGCCCAGCTCATCGACGACGCCGGTCGCCAGACGATCGCGTCGGCGAGCTCCGGCGAAGCGGCGAAAGCCGGCGAGAAGAAGACCTACAATGTTGCCGCCGCGGCGGCCGTCGGGAAACTGATCGCCACCCGGGCGATCGAAAAGGGCGTCAAGAAGGTGGTCTTCGACCGCGGCGGATATCTCTATCATGGCCGGGTGAAGGCGCTTGCCGAGGCGGCCCGGGAGGGTGGACTTGAGTTCTGAACCGAGAAATTTCTTGAAAGGATTCCCCCGTGGCACGTGAACGAGGCGACCGCCCAGAGCGCGAGCGCGATGGCGAATTCATCGACAAGCTCGTGCATATCAACCGCGTCGCCAAAGTGGTGAAAGGCGGCCGGCGGTTCGGCTTCGCGGCCCTCGTTGTGGTCGGCGACCAGCGCGGGCGCGTTGGACACGGCCATGGCAAGGCTCGCGAAGTGCCTGAAGCGATCCGCAAGGCGACGGAAGCTGCGAAGCGCAACATGATCCGCATTCCGCTCAAGGACGGCCGCACGCTCCACCATGAAACAGCCGGACGGCACGGTGCGGGCAAGGTGATCGTGCGACCGGCCGTGCAGGGCACCGGCATCATCGCCGGCGGTCCGATGCGCGCCGTGTTCGAGAGCCTGGGGGTTGGCGACGTGGTGGCCAAGAGCCTTGGTTCGTCGAACCCGTACAACATGGTGCGCGCGACTTTCGATGCGCTGAAGCAGCAGCAATCGCCGCGTCTGATCGCGCAACGCCGCGGTAAGAGCGTGGCCGAAATCGTGCAGCGCCGCGAAGGTCCGGGCAAGGACAAGGCGGCTGATGCCGAGGCAGGAGCGTAACCATGGCCGACAAGGGCAGCAAAGACGCCAGGAAGACCGTCACTGTGCGCCAGGTCCGCAGCCAGGCGCGCAGACCCGAAATCCAGGCGGCGACCCTGCGGGGTCTCGGTCTCGGCAAGATCGGGCGTCAAAAGACGCTTGAAGACACCAAATCGGTTCGCGGCATGATCCGTGCGGTCGCGCATCTTATTCAGGTCGTGGAATAGAGGCCGTCATGAGACTCAATCAGATCAGTGACAATCAGGGCGCGCGAACGTCCAAGACGCGCCGGGGCAGGGGCTCGAGCTCGGGTCTCGGCAAGACCTCGGGCCACGGCGTCAAAGGCCAGAAAGCCCGCGCCGGCGTCTCGATCCATGGCTTCGAAGGCGGTCAGATGCCGCTTTATATGCGCATCCCGAAGCGCGGCTTCTTCAATCACTTCGCCAACGACTTTGCCGAGATCAATCTCGGGCGCCTCCAGTGGGCGATCGACGGGGGCAAGCTCAAGACGGACGGAACCATCACCGATGCCGAGCTGCAAGAGGCTGGTCTCGTCCGGCGCTCTCGTGACGGCGTCCGTGTCCTGGGCAAGGGCGAGCTTAAGGCCAAGGTGAACCTCAAGGTCGCCGGAGCTTCGGCTTCGGCCATCGAGGCGGTCAAGAAGGCTGGAGGCTCCCTAGCCACGACCTTCAAGAAAAAGGTCCATATGGACAAGAAGGGCAAGCCCGGAAAGCGCCGGCAGCGCCAGGCCGCGGCTGCAGAAAAATACGCCAAGAAGTAGCCTGGTTGATATGATGGGGGCTGGGTCCCATCTATTGCGAGGCTGAGGCCATGAGCGTGTCGCCTGTCACGCGTTTCGTCATGCCGGAGCGGGAGTAGTCCATGGCCTCTGCAGCCGAACAATTAGCGGCAAATTTCAATTTCTCGGCCTTCTCCAAGGCGACTGAGCTCAAGAACCGCATCGCCTTCACGCTGTTGGCGTTGGTTGTCGCGCGGCTGGGCACCTATGTGCCGATGCCCGGCATCGACGCGTCCGCCCTGGCCGCGCAAATCCAGCAGCAGCAGGGCGGCCTGCTCGATGTATTCAACCTTCTGGCGGGCGGTGCGATCGAACGCATGGCGATCTTCGCGCTTGGCATTATGCCTTACATCTCGTCCTCGATCATCATCCAGCTGATGACGACGGTGTCTCCGACCCTCGAGCAGCTCAAGAAGGAAGGCGAGTCGGGACGCAAGCAGATCAACCAGTACACGCGCTACGGCACGGTCATGCTGGCCGCGATCCAGGCCTACGCGATCGCCATGGGGCTGGAGCAGTGGGGCACGGTCGTCATTACGCCTGGGTTTGCCTTCCGCTTCTCGACCGTCATCACGCTGACCGGCGGCACGGTCTTCCTGATGTGGCTCGGTGAGCAGATCACCGCGCGGGGGGTGGGCAACGGCATCTCGCTCATCATCATGGCAGGGATCGTCGCGCGCATACCCATCATGATGATCCAGGTGTTCGAGCAGGCGCGCACCGGCGCGATCAATCCCATCACGGTGATCGTGATGCTCCTGCTCATCGGCTCGCTGATCGGCTTTGTGGTGTTCATGGAGCGGGCCCAGCGGCGGCTCCTGGTGCAATATCCCAAGCGACAACAGGGCAACCGCGTGTTTGGCGGCGAATCCTCGCATCTCCCGCTGAAGATCAACGTGGCGGGCGTGATTCCGCCGATCTTCGCCTCCTCGCTGCTGCTGCTGCCGATGACGGTGGCGAATTTCAATGCCGCGAACATCCCAGGCTGGCTTCAGAACATCGTCGTCCTGTTGGGCCACGGCCAGCCGCTGTTCATCATCCTCTACGCGGCGATGATCGTCTTCTTCTGCTTCTTCTATACCGCCATCGTCTTCAATCCCGAGGAAACCGCGGAGAATCTGAAGAAATATGGCGGTTTCATCCCGGGTATCCGGCCGGGTAAGCGCACGGCCGAATATATCGATTACGTCCTTACCCGCATCACGGTCGTGGGGGCGGGCTATCTGGCCCTGGTATGCCTCGTGCCGGAAATCATCGGCGGCATGTATGGCGTACAGCAATTCGCCTTTGGCGGAACGTCGGTTCTGATCGTGGTCAGCGTGACGATGGACACGGTCGCCCAGATTCAAAGCCATCTCATCGCGCAGCAATACGAAGGCCTGATCAAGAAGGCCCGGCTCAAGGGAGCACGCCCGCAACGGTAAGGTTGCGCGCCGCAGCGACGCCATGGATCTGATCCTGTTCGGCCCCCCGGGGGCCGGCAAAGGCACACAAGCCAAAGTGCTCCAGGACGAGCGCGGGCTCATCCAGCTTTCGACCGGCGACATGCTGCGTGCGGCCGCGGCGGCGGGGACCGAGCTTGGCCGGAAGTCCAAGGCGGTCATGGACCGGGGCGATCTGGTGCCGGACGAGCTGGTGATCGGGATCATCGCCGAGCGGCTGGAGAAGCCGGACTGCGCCAAAGGCGTCATTTTCGATGGCTTCCCCCGCACCGTGGCCCAGGCCAAGGCGCTGGATGCCATGCTGGCCGGCCGCGGCCGCAAGATCGACGCGGTCATCGAACTCAAGGTGGATGACGAGGCGATGGTCGGGCGGATGGAGAGCCGGGTGCGGGAAAATCCGGGGGCGGCACGGGCCGATGACAACCCCGAAACGCTGCGCAAGCGGCTAAAAGTCTACCATCAGAACACCGCGCCACTGCTCGATTTCTACCGCGACCAGGGTAAGCTCGTGACCATCGACGGGATGGCCCCCATCACGGATGTCTCGGCGACGGTGAGGCGGGTTGTGGGTCAAGTCGGGCAGCCCGCGTGACCCATTGTATTTCCGAGGATTTTGAGGCCTATGACGGCAGTTGACTACATGTTAGCCATTCCTATAATCCGCGCCCTCGCGACGGGATGGCTTTGCGCTTCCGGCGCAAACGTCCGCGCGTCCGCGGACCAAGGCATAAAAGGAGAGCACCGTGGCGCGCATCGCCGGCGTTAATATTCCGACCAATAAGCGCGTGGAAATCGCGTTGCGCTACATCCATGGCATCGGACCTTCGAACGCGAAGGACATCTGCGCCAAGGTGGGCATCGCTTCCGATCGCCGCGTCAACGATCTGACGGAGACGGAGATCATCCAGATCCGCGAAGCCATCGACCGCGACTATGTCGTCGAGGGCGATTTGCGCCGCGAGATCGCGATGAACATCAAGCGTCTCATGGATCTCGGTTGTTACCGCGGCCTTCGGCATCGTAAGGGACTGCCGGTCCGCGGCCAACGCACGCACACCAACGCCCGCACGCGCAAGGGTCCTGCCCGCGCCATCGCTGGCAAGAAAAAGGTTATGAAATAATGGCGAAGGCTGCCGCACGCGCGCGCAAGAAGGAAAAGAAAATCGTCGTCACAGGCGTGGCGCACGTAAGCGCGACGTTCAACAACACGATCATCACGATCACCGACGGACAAGGCAACGCCGTGTCGTGGTCGTCCGCCGGATCGCTCGGCTTCAAGGGCTCACGCAAATCGACGCCCTATGCGGCGCAGGTCGCAGCCGAAGATGCGGCCAAGAAAGCCGTGGAGCACGGCATGCGCACGCTCGAGGTAGAGGTGAGCGGTCCAGGTGCGGGACGCGAATCCGCTTTGCGCGCGCTTCAGGCGGTCGGATTGACCGTGACCACGATCCGCGACGTGACGCCGATTCCGCATAACGGTTGTCGCGCGCCCAAGCGGCGCCGGGTTTAGAGTACGCGTTTTGGGGTGAGTATCTCGCGCGCGAGCGCGATCAACATCGAACGCATTGGGCAGGCCCCCCTGTCCGGAAAACGATGAGGAAAGACAGTGTTCCAGAAAAATTGGCAAGAATTGATCAAACCGCAAAAGCTCAAGGTCGATATCGGCCGTGAACAGGCTCGCGCGGCAACCATCGTCGCCGAGCCGCTCGAGCGCGGCTTCGGACTGACGCTCGGCAACGCACTTCGGCGCGTGTTGCTGTCCTCGCTGCAAGGCGCGGCTGTGACCGCGATACAGATCGAGGGCGTTCTGCACGAATTCTCCTCGATTCCGGGCGTGCGCGAGGACGTCACCGACATCGTGCTCAACGTGAAGCAGATCGCGCTGCGCATGCATGCCGAGGGGCCGAAGCGCCTGACGCTGCGTGCCGATGGTCCGGGCGAAGTGACGGCCGGACAGATCACGCAGATCTCCGATATCGAGATCCTCAATCCCGATCTCGTGCTGTGCACGCTGGATGACGGTGTCGCACTTCGCATGGAGCTTACTGTGGCGACGGGCAAGGGCTATGTCCCCGCCGATCGCAACCGGCCCGAAGACGCGCCCATCGGTCTCATTCCGGTGGACAGCCTCTTCAGCCCGGTGAAGAAGGTTTCCTACAAGGTCGAGAACACCCGCGAGGGCCAGATTCTTGACTACGACAAGCTCACCATGAGCGTGGAGACCAACGGCGCGGTCACGCCGGAGAACGCGGTCGCATATGCGGCGCGCATTCTTCAGGACCAGCTCCAGGTGTTCATCAATTTCGAAGAACCGAAGGAACGCGTCGCCGACGAGACCAAGCCGGATCTCGCGTTCAACCCGGTGCTTCTAAAGAAGGTGGACGAGCTCGAGCTGTCGGTGCGTTCCGCCAACTGTCTCAAGAACGACAACATCGTCTATATCGGCGATCTCATTCAGAAGACCGAAGCGGAGATGCTGCGGACGCCGAATTTCGGCCGCAAGTCGCTCAACGAAATCAAAGCCGTCCTGGCCGAGATGGGTCTGCATCTCGGCATGGAAGTCGTCGGCTGGCCGCCCGAGAACATCGAGGAATTGGCGAAGCGCTACGAAGATCAGTACTAACAGGACACCGTCGGGGGGCTTCCGAATCGCCTTCTGACGCTGCGAGGATCAAGTCATGCGTCATTTGAATTCCGGACGGCGCCTCAACCGCACGTCGTCTCACCGCCTCGCCATGTTTGCCAACATGGCCTGCGCGCTGATCAAGCACGAGCAGATCTCAACGACGCTTCCAAAGGCCAAGGAGCTGCGCCCGATCATCGAAAAATTGGTGACCAGGGCGAAGAACGGCAAAGGCAGCCTTCACGCGCGGCGTCTGGCGATTGCCCAGATCAAGGACGCGACGATGGTGACCAAGCTGTTCGACGTGCTCGGGCCGCGTTACGCGACCCGCACGGGCGGTTATGTCCGCGTGCTGAAGGCCGGCAGCCGTTTCGGCGACAATGCGCCGATGGCGGTGATCGAGTTCATCGATCGCGATGTCGAGGCCAAGGGCAAGGATTCCGGTCCGGTCGAGAACGTGGACATGGAAGACGCTGCCGCACAGTAGCGCACCGTCAAACCTGACACGTGTTCGTCAGGTTCCGACCACCGAAAGGATGGTCCGGACGACGGCTTGTGCCGGATCGAGCACAAGCGGGCCCATCACATCGAAGTCGATGCCGCTGCGCTGGGCGAGCATGGGCGCGACGAAGATCAGCAGAAGCAGAACGATCATCCCGAAGCCTTCGAGCGCGAGGTAAGGTCTCGCCAGCGATATCGGCAGGAATGGCGCCACGACCTTGCTGCCATCCAGCGGCGGCACTGGAAGCATGTTGAACACGGCGAGGATGGCGTTTAGCTGCACCGAACTCACCAACACTTGTACGACTGGAGACTCTTCAGTCAGGCCCTGAGTCAGCACGATGCGAAGTATGATCGCCGAGACGATCGCGAGCGCGATGTTCATCGCGGGCCCCGCGATAGCCACCCAGATCATGTCCCAGCGCGGATTGCGCAGCTGGCCGAATTTCACCGGCACCGGCTTGGCATACCCGAACAGGAAACCTGCGGTGAAATAGAGCATAGCGGGAAGCAGAATGGTCCCGAACGGATCGACATGCTTGAGCGGGTTGAGCGTAACGCGGCCCGCATCCTTGGCCGTCGAGTCGCCGAAATGCAGCGCCACATAGCCGTGCGCTGCCTCATGGAACGTGATTGCGATGATCACCGGAATCGCAAGCAGCAGGATGTTGTTCAGAAGCTCTAGATTCATTGCGATTCCAATGGAGTGAAAGAGTGGCGGCGGCGCTCGATGGGGCAAATTGTCCGGCTCAGTAAGCCGTCCTCTCCCCGGCGGGCATGTAGCGTACTATATGGGCAGCAATCGTGAATTTTGTCATTATTTTGTGGGGTATAGGCGGGTGCGCAAGGAGGCTTGGATGCGGCTTTGGGTCCTGACGGCGGTGCTGGTTTGCATCGCGGGCACGGCCTTCTCGCAGGACCGGGCCGTGCCCCAAAGCCAGGCGCAGGTGCAGCTCTCCTATGCGCCGCTCGTGGCGAGGGCCGCCCCCGCTGTGGTCAACGTTTATTCGAACCGCATCGTGCGCCAAGCGGTGAACCCGTTCTTCCAGCGGTTCTTCGGCGAAGGCCCGATGCGCAGCCGCGTCGAGCAGTCCCTGGGCTCGGGCGTCATCGTGCGCGGGGACGGCATCGTTCTGACCAACCACCATGTCGTGAACGGAGGCAGCGAGATCAAGGTCGCGCTGACCGACCGCCGCGAATTCACGGCGCGCGTACTGCTGTCCGATCCGCGCACCGACCTTGCGGTGTTGAAGATCGAGCCGGGGACCGAGACGTTGCCTGCGCTGCAATTCGGGGATTCGGACCGCATCCAGGTCGGCGACCTCGTGCTCGCGATCGGCGATCCGTTCGGCGTCGGCCAGACCGTGACCAGCGGGATCGTTTCGGCGCTGGCACGATCGAATGGCGGCGCATCCGACTATCAGTTCTTCATCCAGACCGATGCCGCCATCAATCCCGGAAATTCGGGCGGTGCGCTGGTGACGATGGACGGCCGCCTGATCGGCATCAACTCGTCGATCGTCTCGTCGTCCGGCGGAAACATCGGCATCGGGTTCGCGATTCCGTCAAACATGGCGCGCGTTGTTGTGGAGGGCGCGCTCAGCGGCAGCATCAAGCGGCCGTGGCTCGGCGCCGAAGGGCAGGCGGTGACCGCAGAGATCGCGCGCAGCCTCGGTCTACCGCGCCCCGAAGGCGTACTGCTTTCGCAGGTGCATCCGCAAAGCCCCGCTGCGCAGGGCGGTCTGAGGCAAGGCGATGTCGTGATCTCCATCGACGGGTTCGCGGTCGGCGATTCGAACGGCATGCGCTATCGGGTGGCGACTAAGCGGCCCGGCGACACAGTGAGCGTCCGCTACCATCGCGACGGTGCGCCGCGCACGGTCTCGCTGCGTGTGGCTCTGCCGCCCGACGATGCGCGCGACGAAAGCACGATGGACGCCCGCAATCCGATGCAGGGTGCGCGCGTCGCCAATATCACCCCCGCGCTTGCCGACGAGCTCCAGATGGATTTGATGGCAACCGGTGTCGTCGTCATCTCGGTCGAAGACGGATCCAGCGCGCGGCGTTTCGGGTTCCAGGAGGGCGATGTCGTCCGCCAAGTGAACAACGACCGGATTGCGACAGTCGCCCAGCTCA
>Ga0193752_1001758_pt1 | contig 17486 bp, 14 predicted proteins | sample H1c1metaG_FD_144924 | JGI IMG/M metagenome (GOLD analysis project Ga0193752, IMG submission 144924) | Soil microbial communities from a riparian zone of the East river system, Colorado, United States - H1c1 | ecosystem: Environmental > Terrestrial > Soil > Riparian zone | place: USA: East River... | reverse complement strand
GTCGAACCGTTGCCGGTCGAGCTGATCGCCTATGCCAAGGCCAATCCCGGCAAGGTGAGTTACGGCTCGACCGGCAACGGTTCGACCAACCAGCTCGGCGCCGAGTTCTTCGCTTCGGAAGCGGGTGGACTGAAGCTTCTGCACGTACCGTATCGGGGCGGCGCACCGGCGGCAGCCGATGTGGCGGCGGGCCAGATCGACATGATGTTCGCCAACATCTCGGAAGTCATAAGCCTGATCCAGGGCGGTCAGGTCACGGCACTGGCGATCGCGTCCAATCGTCCCAATCCGATGGCGCCCGATCTGCCCTTGATGACTCGCGATCTTCCGGCACTCGACATCAGCAACTGGTTTGGCCTGGTCGGGCCGCCGGGATTGCCCAAGGACATTGCGCAATCGCTCACCACGATGTTCATGGGCGCCATGGCCGATCCCGAGATCGCCAAGACACTCGCCGAGCGCGGCATGGAGGCCATTCCCGAGGACGGACCGGCTTTCGTCGAGCACATCAAGCGCGACCGCGAGCGCTGGGCGAAAGTGGCCAAGCAAGGGAATATCCGAGCGGACTGATATCGGGTACCTACCTCGCTCGCCCCGACGTCTTTTTTTAAGGTTTCGTCAATGTCTGCACCGCTCTCCCTCGGCATCGATATCGGGGGGACTTTCACCGATCTGGTCATTCACGATCCGCGCAACGGCCGTGCGGTGATCTGGAAGGAAAGCACGACACCGGACGATCCGGCGCGCGGTGCGCTCGAAGGCACACGTCGTGTTCTCGAAAAGGCGGGCGCCAGGCCAGAGCAGGTCGGGCGCGTGGTCCATGCCACGACTCTGTTCACCAACGCGCTGATCGAACGCAAAGGCGCCAAGACCGGCCTGCTGACCACCGCGGGCTTCGCCGACGTGCTGGAGATCGCGCGCGAGCGCAAATACGAGCTCTACGATCTGTTCATCGAGATGCCCAAGCCGCTGGTGGCGCGCGGCTGGCGGCGCGAGGCGCGCGAGCGGCTGGGGCCCGACGGCGCGGTGGAGATCGCGCTCGATGTCGAGGCGGCATTGGTCGAAGTGACCCAACTGGTCGCGGAAGGTGTCGAAAGCCTCGCAGTCTGCTTCCTGCACAGCTACGCCAATCCCGCGCATGAGCGTGCCATCGCCGCGGCGGTGGCCGAGCGGTTCCCGAAGCTCTCGATCTCGCTCTCCTCCGACATCGCGCCGGAGATCCGCGAGTATCTGCGCGCCAGCACGACAGTGGCCAACGCCTATGTGCGGCCGCTGGCCGAGATCTATCTCGAACGGCTGGAGCAGGCGCTGCGCACCTCCGGCATTCCGGGCGGGCTGTTCCTGATGCTGTCCAACGGCGGGCTGACCCATGTCAGCGAAGCCAAGCGCGCGCCCGTGCAGTTGCTGGAAAGCGGCCCGGCGGCCGGCGCCCTGGCCGGCGCCTGGTTCGGTCGCAACGCCGGACTGGAACGCGTGCTCGCCTTCGACATGGGCGGCACCACGGCCAAACTGGCGCTGGTCGACGATGGTGAGCCGCTGGTCGCCTGGGGCTTCGAGGCGGCGCGCGCCAAGCGCTTCCTGCGCGGCTCGGGCCTGCCGATGCAGATCGCCACGGTCGAGCTGATCGAGATCGGTGCCGGCGGCGGTTCGATCGCGCACAAGAGTGACCTTGGCACTTTGCATGTCGGACCGGAGAGCAGCGGCGCCCAGCCGGGTCCCGCCTGCTATGGCCGCGGTGGCACGGAGGCCACCGTCACCGACGCCGATCTGGCACTGGGCTATCTCAACGCCGATTTCTTCCTGGGAGGGGCGATGAAGATCGACCAGGCGGCGACCGATGCGGCTTTTTCACAGCTGGCCGCGGCCCTCGCGGTCGACGAGAGCCGTGCGGCTTTCGGCGTGCATGATGTGGTCAACGAGAACATGGCTGGTGCTGCCCGTGTGGCGATCGCCGAGCGCGGTCGCATCCCGGCCGAATATGCCCTGATGGCGACCGGCGGCGCCGGCCCCGTCCATGCCTGGCACGTGGCACGCAAGCTCGGCGTTACACGGGTCGTCTGCCCGCCCGGTGCCGGGGCAGGGAGCACCATCGGCATGCTGATGGCGCCGGCCCGGGTCGATCGCGTGACGAGTTTCAACGCGCCGGTGGCCGGCGCCGATCTCGGCGCGGCCGAGGCGATGTTCGCCGACCTGGAAAAGGAATCGGTCGAGGTGCTGCGCCTCACCGGTGCGGAGGTCGAAGGCCGCACCGTCCGTCGATTGGCCGACATGCGCTATATCGGGCAGGGCAGTGAGGTCACGGTCGTCATGCCGGAGCCGTTGACGGCCGCATCTGTGCAGAAGGCCTTCGAGGATGCCTATCGCACGCTGTTCGCCCGCACGCCGCCCGGCGCCGCCGCCCAGTTCGTGGCGCTGCGTCTCTCGGTGGCGGCGCCGATGCCGGGCACCGGCGGTCGGTTGGAGTTGCCGCGCAAGCCCTCCGACAAGGCGCTCAAGGGTACACGGCCGGTATTCTTTCCCGATGCGGGCAAGACCTTGGCGACCGCGGTCTATGATCGCTACGCGCTCGAACCCGGTGTGAATATCCAAGGCCCCGCAGTATTCGAGGAAGACGAGAGCACTTTCATTGTCGGCCCGGGCGCCACGGCGCGCCTGCTGCCCGACGGTTCCATCCTGGCGGAGATTGTCTGATGGCCCGCACTTTTGACGCGATCGAACTCGAGCTCCTGTGGCGCCGGCTGATCTCGCTGGTCGACGAGGCCGCCGCGGCGATGATCCGCACCAGCTTCTCGACCCTGGTGCGCGAGAGCTATGACTTCTCCTGCGTGGTCACCGACGCCACCGGCCAGTCGCTGGTCCAGGCGAGCGAGAGCATCCCGAGCTTCATCGGCACCTTGCCCGAGACGGTGAAGCATTTCCTGCGCTTCTTCCCGCCCGACAAGCTCCAGCCGGGCGACGTGCTGATCACCAACGACATCTGGCTCGGAACCGGCCATCTGCCGGACGTGACGATGGCCAAGCCGATCTTCCGGGATGGCAAGCTGGTGGCTTTCAGCGCCACCACGGCGCACGCGCCCGACATCGGCGGCAAGATCCGCAGCCCCGAGCCGCGCGAGGTCTTCGAGGAGGGGCTGCAGATCCCGCCGATGAAGATGATCGCCGCCGGCAAGACCGACGAGACGCTGGTCGCCATCATCCGCAAGAACGTGCGCACGCCCGACCAGACGATGGGCGATCTCTATGCGCAGATCGTGGCGCTCGATCTGATGGAAGACCGGCTGAACGTGCTGATGGAAGGCTACGGCCTGCCCGACCTTACCGATCTCGCGCGCGAGATCCAGGGCCGCTGCGAGGCGGCGATGCGCGCGGCGATCCGAGAGCTGCCCGACGGCACCTATCGCAGCGAGCTCAAGACCGACGGCCTGCTCGACAAGCCCATCACCATGAAGATGTCGCTCACCATCAAGGGTGACGAGATCGCGATGGATTTCGCCGGCACCGATGCCCAGGTCGACCGCGCCATCAACTGCGCGCTTTGTTACACCAATGCGATGGCGATGTACGGGGTGAAGGTATGCACCAGCCCCAACCTGCCCAACAACGAGGGCGCGTGGCGGCCGATCACGCTCAAGGCGCCGCCGGGCTGCATCGTCAATCCGCAATTCCCGGCGCCGGGCGGCTCGCGCATGCTGATCGGCCATTACATTCCGATGCTGGTGTTCGGTTGCCTGGGCCAGATCGTGCCCGAGCGCGTGATGGCGGCCTGCGGCTCGCCGATGTGGGGCATGAACCAGTCGGGCGTACGTGCAGGTGGCAAGCCCTATGCCAACATGTTCTTCTACAACGGCGGCATGGGCGGCAACACCCAGGCCGACGGCGTCACCTGCCTCTCCTGGCCGTCGAACGTCTCCTCGACCTCGATCGAGATCAGCGAGCACATCGCGCCGCTGCGCTTCCATCACAAGAAGCTGCGGCCCGACAGCGGCGGCCCCGGCAAGTACCGCGGCGGCCTCGGCCAGGAGATCCTGATCGAGAGCAAAAGCGAGACGCCGATCGCCGTCTCCTTCTTGGCCGAGCGGACCATCTTCCCGGCCTTCGGCATCGAAGGCGGCAAGGACGGCGCGCCGGGCGAGCTGCGCATCAACGGCGAGAAGACGGATCCTAAGAAGCAATATGTGCTGAACACCGGCGACACGGTCTCGCTCGGCACGCCCGGCGGCGGCGGACACGGCGATCCGTGCCAGCGGTCACAGGTGGCTCTCGCGGCCGATCTCGCAGCGGGGTATGTGACCAAAGCCAAAGCGGCGTCGTACGGCAAGTAGGCCACCGGTCGCGGTAACTGAGGTTGGCCTTTGAGGCCAGCCGTCCGCATCAGGTGACGTTCGAGGGCGGGTGGCAGAACGGGCGCTGGCCGCACGTCCAACGCGGCTAACGACTGAAGCGCTCCTCGAGCCGTACACCCCAGTTCTGGATCGCCTCGGTGAGGCCGTCCCAGTCGTCGCGTAGGCAATGCAGGATCGTTTCCACACGCCAGCCGGCGTAAGGCTCGGTGGGATACGGAACACTGGTATCGATCCGCCAGGCCATCGGGTCGACGGGCTGGGACGGCGTCTTGCCGAGGCGGAGATCGACAAGGCGGGTCTCGATCCGGGCGAGGCGTTGCTGAAGGTCGGAGGTGATATCAAGATCGGACATCGACATCGGCTCCTTTCTGTCCTGTCATTGCGCGACCAGAAAGCGGCAAAAGCGTGACGATCGAGGAGGCGATGTCTCACCACAGCAGCCAGACCGCCGCCAATCAAGAAGGCCCACTCGCGGGACCTGTTGCGGCGTTTCATCGGCGTCTGGCGGCGGGCGCGGGCCCCACTCCTGGAAGCGGCCAGAAACTGTGGATAAGTGCTCATCGCGAGACTTGGAGGGCAGATGTTGTCGGCATTCGTCCCGTTCCACGGGAACATGGAAATGGAATGGTTGGGACTCGGCGGGACGGATGTGACTCTGCTATGTGAAGAGGATTGGAGGAAAACCCGATGAAGCTCGCCTACTCAGCCGCCAGCCCCTATGTCCGCAAGGTCGTGGCCTGCGCCATCGCGCGCGGCATCAAGGACAAGATCGAGATCTGGAAGATCGGCACGACCGATCCGGCGCTGCTGCCGGTCAATCCACTGTCCAAGGTGCCGACCTTGATCACCGATGACGGCGTGTCGCTCTACGACAGCCCGGTGATCTGCGAATACATCGATAGCATCGGCACCGCGCCGAAGCTGTTTCCCGCAGCCGGACCGGCGCGCTGGAAGGCGCTCTGCCAGGAGGCGCTGGGCGACGGCATTCTCGATGCCACCCAGCCGCGCCGCCGCGAGATCGCGCTGCCGCAGGACGACGGACGCAAGGGCTATATCGAGCTGCAACAGGGCAAGGTGAGCCGTGCCCTCGACGTGCTCGAGAAGGATGCAGGCTCGCTCGGTACGCTGACGACGATCGGCGAGATCACCATCGGCTGCGCGCTGGGCTATCTCGACTTTCGTTACGCCAACGAGCCGTGGCGTTCGGGCCATCCCAAGCTCGAAGCTTGGTACGCCAAGGTGGTGAAGCTGCCGCCGCTCGCCGAGACGATGCCGGTCGCGTAGGCGGGCAAGACGATGCCGGCGCGGACGGGCGAGCAGTTCCTGAAGGGCTTGCGCGGGCCACGCGCGGTGTGGGTCGACGGTGAGCGGGTCTCCGACGTCGTCGATCATCCCAAGCTCAGCGGCGCCGCGCATGCACTGGCGGAGGTCTATGATCTCCAGCACGCGCACGCCGGCACCTGCCTGGTGCCGGACCCCGAAACCGGCGAGCCGATCGGCGCCAGCCATCTCATTCCACGCTCGCGTGAACATCTCACCCGCCGGCACGCGGCCCTGCGGCAGGTCGCCGAATATTCGGTCGGGCTGATGGGCCGCACGCCCGACTACATGAACGTGACTTTCGCAGGCTTCGCCGGTCGGCCCGATGAATGGGGCGTGGCGGGCAACGAGGCGGGAGCGGAGCGGCTGGTGGCCTACCAGAAGTTCCTGCGCCGCGGCGACCTCTCGCTCACCCACACCATCGTGCAGCCGACCGTCGACAAGGCGACGGGCGACGCGCCCGGTCCCGGAAACGTCCATGCCTTGCACAAGATCGGCGAGAGCGAGCACGGTATCGTGGTGCGTGGCGCGCGCGTGCTGGCCACCCTGGCGCCCTTCGCCGACGAGCTCGCCGTCTATCCCGCGGCGCCGCTGCCCGAGGGCGCCGACGACTACGCACTCGCTTTCTGCGTGCCGATGGGCGCACCCGGCCTCAAATTCGTTTGCCGCGACTCGGTGTCGACGCCGGCCAATCTTTTCGACCACCCGCTGTCGAGCCGCTTCGACGAGCAGGACGCCTTTGTGATCTTCGACGATGTCGAGGTCCCGCGCGACCATGTGTTCATCGACGCCAACCGCACCGCCTACAACACGGTGATGACCACGAGCTGGCCGCCCAACGTCCAGCAGCAGACGATGATCCGGGCCTCGACCAAGCTCGACTTCGCCTGGGGGCTGGCGCTGCGCATGGCGGCGGCGATCAATGCACAGGATCCCGAGACCATGCGCCTGATCGGCGAGATCTGGAGCTATGCCGAGTTGACGCGCGCGGCCGTTGCGGCGGCGGAGGCCGAGGCGCGCGAATGGCCGGGTGGTCTGTGGACGCCGGCCGCGGCGCCGCTGCATGCGCTGCGGGCGACCTTGCCGCTGTGGTTCCCGCGGGTGAACGAGATCCTGCGGCTGATCGGCTCGCACAATCTCTTCGCCACGCCGACGGCGGCGCAGATGGCCGATCCCGAGCTGCGGCCGCTGATCGATCGCTATCTGCCGGGCGCCAAGGGCATGGCGGCGCAGGAGCGCATCCGCATCTTCCGCCTGGCCTGGGATTTTGCCGGCAGCGGGCTTGCCAGCCGCAACGAGCAGTATGAGCGCTTCTATCTCGCCTCGTCGGCCCGCAATCTGGCGCGCCATCTGCAATTCGCCGACCGCAACCGTGCCGACCGCCTAGTGCAACGGTTCCTGGACGAGAGCTGCTGACATCCGGCCCCGAACGCGGCAGTCTTGTCAGGCAAAGCAAGCGTCGTTGGAGGGATCGATGAGTGATATCGACACCAAGCCGCGCGAGACGGTGCAGACGAAGATCAAGCAGCCGCCGCTCTACAAGGTCGTCCTGATCAACGACGACTACACGCCACGGGAATTCGTCGTCGCGGTGCTCAAGGCGGTCTTCCACACGAACGAGGACCAGGCCTATGCCATCATGATGACCGCACACCAGCGCGGTGCCTGCGTCGTCGCCGTCTTCACGCGCGAAGTGGCCGAGACCAAGGCGACCGAAGCCACCGAGTCCGGCCGCAGCAAGGGCTATCCGCTCATGTTCTCGACGGAGCCGGAGGAGTAACTGCTCGTCCAGGCACCGAGCAAAGGTCCCTCGCTGCGCTCGGGATGACAGCCTTGTTGGACTCGAAGCGTCGACCAAAAAATGGTGTCATCCCGAGCGCAGCGAGGGACCTTTCCTCGGTATCGCTACCCCGCCGTCAGCCCCGCCGCCTTGACGCCGGCGATGCACACCGCCTCGTCCTCGTCGCCCGTTCCACCGCTCGCGCCCGCCGCGCCCAGGATCTTGCCGGCGGCATCCTGGATGAGGACGGCACCGGTCTGCGGCAGGAATTTGCCCTGCGCGGTGGCGGCCAGGGCGCCGAAGAATTGCGGATTGTCCTTGGCGCGCTGCAACAGGGTGCGGCTCGAGGCACCCATGCCGACGGCGGCCCAGGCCTTGCCCGTGGCGACATCGACGCGGAACATGCTGGCCTCGTCCTCGCGCTGGAGGGCTTTCACATGGCCCGCGTCGTCCAGCACGACCACCGCCAGCGGCTTGATCTTGATCTTGCGGGCTTCGGCGAGTGCCGCTTCGATGATTTTGTTGGCTTGGGCGAGCGTCAACTTCGACATTTCCTGTCTCCACTTTAGCAAAGCTTGATCCGGACAATACCGTGCTGTTTGTAACCTATTGAACAAAAATGATAATTGCCTTTGCCTGGAGGTCGGGCAGCCGTGCTTTTCCTGGTTGACGCGAGCCGGGCGGATGCCTATTTTCCGCGCGCTTCGAGATTTCCCCCGGCCACGCCGGGGCTTTTGTTTGTGAGAAAGACCATGAAAGTCCGTCATTCGCTGAAGTCCGTCCGGACGCGCCATAAAGATTGCCGCATCGTGCGCCGCAAGGGCCGCGTCTACATCATCAACAAGACCAATCCGCGCTACAAGGTCCGCCAGGGCTGAAGCTGCGGAACAGACAGTCGTGAGACTGGGCGGCGGGGCTTCGGCTTCCGCCGCCTTTTCGTTTGGCGTATGAGCGAAGCATGCAGATGCCGCCGCTCGATCCAGACATTCTCCGCCGCCGCGAGGAGATCGTGGCCGCCCTCCGGTCCATCTTGCCGGGAGAGGGCGTGATCGACGATCTGGCCGGCATGCGGCCCTTCGAGTGCGACGCCCTCTCGGCCTATCGGCAGATGCCGCTGGTTGTGGTGCTGCCCGAGACGGTGGCCCAGGTGGCGGCCATTCTCTCCTATTGCCAAGACAACAAGGTCAAGGTCGTGCCGCGCGGCGCCGGCACCTCGCTGTCGGGCGGCTCGATGCCGGTGGGCGACGCCATCCTGCTCGGCATGGCCAAGTTCAACCGCGTACTCGAGATCGACTATCCCAACCGCTGCGCCCGCGTGCAGCCGGGTGTCACCAATCTCGGCATCTCCAAGGCGGTCGAGCACGAGGGCTTCTATTACGCGCCCGATCCCAGCTCGCAGATCGCTTGCTCGATCGGCGGCAACGTGGCGGAGAATTCGGGCGGCGTGCACTGCCTGAAATACGGCCTCACCACCAACAATCTGCTCGGCATCGAAATGGTGCTGATGAACGGCGAGGTCGTGAAACTGGGCGGCAAGCATCTCGATGCCGAAGGCTACGACCTGATGGGGCTGATGACCGGCTCGGAAGGGCTTTTGGGCGTCGTCACCGAGGTGACCGTGCGGCTGCTGCGCAAGCCCTCGACGGCACGTGCCGTGCTGCTGGGTTTCCCGACCGAGGCCGGGGCTGCCGATTGCGTCGCCGCCGTCATCGCTGCGGGAATCATTCCCGGCGGCATGGAGATGATGGACCGCGAGGCGGTCAAATGCGCCGAAGCCTATGTCGGCGCCGGCTATCCGCTCGATGTCGAGGGCCTGCTGATCGTCGAGCTCGACGGGCCGGCAGTCGAGGTCGACCATCTGGTCGGGCGTGTCGAGGAGATCGCGCGCGAGCGCGGCGCCACGACCTGCCGCGTGAGCCAGGACGAGCAGGAGCGGGTGCTGTTCTGGGCCGGCCGCAAGGCTGCGTTTCCCGCGGTCGGCCAGATCACGCCCGATTATATGTGCCTCGATGGCAGCGTGCCGCGCGGCCGCCTGGTCGAGGTGCTGAGCGAGATGCGGCTGATGTCCAAGAAGCATGGCTTGCGAGTCGTCAACGTCTTCCATGCCGGCGACGGCAACCTCCATCCGCTGATCCTGTTCGACGCCAACGATCCGGGCGAGCTGCGGCGCGCCGAGGAATTCGGCGCCGACATATTGCGCCTGTGCGTGCGCGTCGGCGGCGTGCTGACGGGCGAGCATGGCGTCGGCATCGAGAAGCGCGACCTGATGGACGTCCAGTTCACCGAGATCGATCTCGACCAGCAGATGCGCGTGAAGTGCGCCTTCGATCCCGACCATCTGCTCAATCCCGGCAAGGTGTTCCCCAAGCTGCGGCGCTGCGCCGAGCTTGGCCGGGTGGTGGTGCACCACAACGCTTTGCCGTTTCCCGATATCCCGCGGTTCTAGAGCGTGACGGTCTGGGATCGACCGCATCTGGAGCCCGTCAAAGAGATTTCCTCCCCCGGCGGGGGAGGAAAAATGAGCAGCGATTCCACTTCAGAAAAGCCCGCTCCAGGCGCAGTAAGGACCATAATCGCCGATGCGCGCCGACAGGCTTATGATGCGCGGTCGTCAGGAGAAGATGTTGGGTCTCGGTCGTTCCTTTCTCTTTAATTTCCATTTCTGCAGTGCAGCAAATCCTGGTTTCATTGGGTTTTGCTTCTGCTCCCCGTTTTTTTTCCGTTTATTTAACGGGAATGCGGGTGCCCGATGACTGGCACCATCAAGCCCCGCGATGCCAAAGAACTCCGCCAGGCCGTCGAATGGGCGCTGGGCGACGGCGTGACGCTCGACGTTCGCGGCGGCGGCAGCAAGACCGCGCTCGGCAAACCGATCGCCTGTGACCAGATACTCGATCTCTCGGGTCTGAGCGGCATCGTCGACTACGCCCCGGAAGAACTGGTCGTTACGCTGCGTGCCGGCACGCCGATGCGCGAGGTCGAGGCCCTGCTGGCGCAGCGCAACCAGATGCTGGCCTTCGAGCCGCCCGATCTCGGCCCCTTGCTGGGGCAGGAAGCGGGGCAGGGTACCCTGGCCGGCGCCGTCTCTGCCAACCTCGCCGGCCCGCGGCGCCTGTCGGCCGGTGCCGCGCGCGATCATCTGCTGGGCTTCAGCGGTGTCAACGGCCGCGGCGAGGCTTTCAAGTCGGGCGGCAAGGTGATGAAGAATGTCACCGGCTACGACCTGTCGAAACTCCTCAGCGGGTCCTGGGGCACGCTGGCCGTGCTCGACGAGGTGTCGGTCAAGGTGCTGCCGGCGCCCGACCAGACTCGAACGCTGGTCCTGTATGGTCTTTCCGATGCCGACGCCGTGCGAGCGATGTGCACGGCGATGGGCAGCCCGCACGATGTCTCCGGCGCCGCCCATCTCGGCAACAAGACTGCGCTGCGCCTCGAAGGCGTGGGTCCTTCGGTCGAAGCGCGCCTCGCGGGGCTGCGCACGTTGCTGGCCGACAGCGGCGCGTCGGCGATGGAAGATCTCGGCACGCTCGAAAGCCGGACTTTCTGGCGCGAGGTTCGCGATGTCAGCCCGCTCGGCGCCACGTCCGACGAGGCAGTGTGGAAAATCTCCTGCCCGCCCACCGAAGGTCCGGCGATCGTAGCGCGCATCCAGGCGCAGCGTCCGATGGCCAAGGCTTTCTACGACTGGTCCGGCGGGCTGGTGTGGCTGGCCCTGCCGTCAAGCGAGGACGCCGACCACGCGCTGGTGCGAGCCGCGCTCGGCCCGACAGGCGGCCATGCCACGCTCATCCGTGCCCCGCGGGCGGTGCGCGCCGCCGTACCGGTCTTTCATCCACAGTCGGTGGCTTTGGTGGCGCTGTCAGCCCGTGTGAAGCAGAGCTTCGATCCCAAGGGGTTGTTCAATCCAGGGCGGATAGGATGATCGAGAACAGTTGCCAAGGTCACCGAACAAAGGTCCCTCGCTGCGCTCGGGATAACACCATTTTTTTGGTCGATGCTTCGCGTCCAACAATATTGTCATCCCGAGCGCAGCGAGGGACCTTTGTTCGGCGACGGCTTGGCCTCGTCTGATGCAAACCAACTTCACCTTGGCGCAGCTTGCCGATCCGGACACCGCGCGGTCGGAACATATTCTGCGCAAGTGCGTGCATTGCGGCTTTTGCACCGCGACCTGCCCGACCTTCGTGCTGCTGGGGGACGAGCGCGATTCGCCGCGCGGGCGCATCTACATGATCAAGGCGATGCTCGAGGAGCAACGCGCGCCGACGGTGACGGAGACGCGGCACATCGATCGTTGCCTGTCGTGCCTGTCCTGCATGACGACCTGCCCGTCGGGCGTGAACTACATGCACCTGGTCGACCACGGCCGGCACCATATCGAGACCACGTCCACCCGCTCGCCTGGTGATCGCTTCATGCGCGGCCTGCTGGCACTCTTGATGCCGCGCCCGGCGCTGTTCCGATGGGCCATGGTGCTGGGGCGCCTCGCCAAACCGCTCGTCGGCCTGCTGCCCGCGACCAGCAGCGATCCCGGCGGGGCCACCTTCCTGCGCCGGCTGCGGGCGATGCTGGAAGCGGTGCCCGATAGCGTGGCGCCGCCGTCGCCGGTTGACAGGCCCCAGATATTCCCGGCCCAGGGGCCGCGCCGCAAGCGCGTGGCCCTGATGCCGGGCTGCGGCCAGCAGGTGCTGGCGCCGGAGGTCAACGAGGCCACGGTGCGCCTGCTGACTCGTCACGGTGTCGAGATCGTCAATGCGGAAGGCTCGGGCTGCTGTGGCTCCTCGGTGATGCATGTCGGGCGCAACGATCAGGCATTGGCGTTGGCCAAGCGCAACATCGACGCCTGGCTGCGCGAGATGGATGGGCCGGGTCTCGACGCCATCGTGATCAATGCCTCGGGCTGCGGCACGACGGTGAAGGACTACGGTCACATGCTGGCCGACGAGCCGGCATGGCGCGCCAAGGCCGAGCGGGTCGCAGCGCTCGCCAAGGATGTGACCGAGGTCATGGTGGAAATAGGCCTGAACGCGCCACAGATCGCGCCGCTGACCGTGGCCTATCATTCCGCCTGCTCGATGCAGCACGGCCAAAAAGTCAACGAGCCGCCGCGCAAGCTGCTGCGCGACGCCGGCTTCATCGTGAAGGAAGTGCCGGAGGCGCATCTGTGCTGCGGCTGGGCAGGCACCTATCAGGTGCTGCAACCCGAGCTGTCGCGCCGCCTGCGCGACCGCAAGGTGGCGAATATCCTGAGCGTGCGGCCCGACGTGATCGCGGCTGGCAATTTCGGCTGTGTCGGCAACATCGCCGGCGGCACGACCATTCCCATCGTCCATACGGTCGAACTGCTCGACTGGGCGACCGGCGGGCCGCGCCCGGCAGCGTTGGAGCGGATGTGATAGGATGCCGGCATGATCCTCCGCGCCTGCCTCGCCGGATTGCTTGGCTTGATGCTGAGCGCGGCGGCGCTGGCGCAAAACTCCGGGAGTGAGAGCATGCTCGACACCCTGTTCCGAAAGCTGCAGGAGGCCACCGACCCCGTCGCCGTCCAGAATGTGGAGGCCGCGATCTGGGAACAGTGGACGGTGCCGCCCGATGCCGGGCAGCGTGCGCTGATGGTTCAGGGCATTGCCCAGATGCATGCCGGCGACCTCAACGGCGCGCTCGGAACCTTCAATGAGCTGGTTGAAAGGGCGCCCGATCTTTCCGAGGCCTGGAACAAGCGCGCCACGGTGCAGTGGCTGCGCGGCGACTTCCCGGCCTCGCTGAAGGACATCTGCGAGACCGTGAAGCGCGAGCCGCGCCATTTCGGCGCTTATTCCGGCCTGGGCATGATCCGCGCCGAAATGGGCGAGAGCGGCCGCGCCGTCGCCGCCTTCGAGCTGGCGCGCAAATACAATCCGCATATCGTCGGCATCGACGCCGAGATTGCGCGGCTCAAGGAACTGGGGGGCGAGACGCCGGCGACCGATCCGCTGGGTTGCGGTTCCGCTGGCGTAGCGGGCCACAACGACAACGACCGGCGCACGGGATAGCCACGCCCTTGCTGGCTATCGCGTACCGATGCAAAGTGGACCCATCCAGGTTTAGGGGAGTGAATCATGGCCACGCTGTACGTTGGAGGCCGTCTGTTCGATGGCGAGAAATCGCTGGACGGTCATGCCGTTCTGGAAGAGGGCGGCCGCATCAAGCGCGTGGCATCTGCCGGTGAGTTCACGGGCTTCGGCGGCGAGCGTGTCGATACGTCGGGCGCTACCTTGATTCCAGGCATGATCGACTGTCATGTCCATTCACTGTCGGGCGCCGAGGGCAACCCGGGCATCGTTCAGGATCGCATGAGCGCGGCCCAGCTCACGGTGCGCGGCATGGAGTTCATGCAGCGCACGCTCGAGGGCGGCATCACCGCCATCCGCGACTGCGGCGGCAAGGACTATATCGAATTCGCCATCCGCGACGCGATGAACGCAGGCCGCTTCCTCGGACCGACCATGCGCTGCGCCGGCCGCATGATCTGCATGACCGGCGGCCACGGCAACCGCACGGGACGCATCGCCGATGGCGTCGACGAGGTCGTGAAGGCGGTGCGCGAGCAGGTCCATGCCGGCTCGGACCTGGTGAAGATCATGGCCACCGGCGGCGTGATGACTCCGGGCGTCAATCCCGAGGACGCCCATTACAGTGCCGAGGAGATGAAGGCCGGCGTCACCGAGGCGCATCGCTTTCACAAATGCTGCGCGAGCCACGCCCAGGGCGCACTCGGAATCCTGAATGCGGTGCGCGGCGGCATCGATTCCATCGAGCATGGCATCTTCATGGATGAGGAATGCTGTGCCGAGATGAAATCGCGCGGCGTCTGGTTGGTGCCGACGCTTGCCGCGGTGAAGAACATCCTCAAGGGTTATGACGAGGGCGACCGCTCCATCCCGGACTATGTGATCGAGAAGAGCCGGCGCGTGTTCGATCGCCATATCGCGGCAACCAAGATGTACTATGCCGCTGGCGGGCGCATCGCCATGGGTACCGACGCGGGCACGCCGCACAACCGCCACGGCGAGAACGCGCGCGAGCTGGAGTTCATGTGCGACATCGGCATCTCGACGCGCGATTCGTTGTTCTTTGCCACCGCGAGTGCTGCCGACCTCATGCGGCTTGCCGACCACGGCCGCATCAAGGAAGGCAACATCGCCGACTTCGTGGTCTGCGACGGCGATGCGCTTGCCGACATCAAGCGCGCCGCCCGCAAGGAGAATCACCGCATGGTGGTGAAGCGCGGGATCGTGGCGCGCGACAACCGGGCCGCCTTCGCCGGCACGGCCATGCGCGTGGCCGCGGAGTAATCATCGTCCGGTCGTCGGCCAGCATGATCGGGGCCAGGCATGATCGGGGGATGAGAGACGGATGGACGAAGTAGTCCCCATTCTGCTGGGCATCGCCTGGGCGATCGGCACGCCGATCGTCGCGTTGGTGGCGCTCGTGCGTACCGGCCGGCTGAAGGTCGAGGTGGCGGCTCTGCGAGCTCAACTGGCGGCAGGCGGACTGCCCGCGGCCGTACCGGTTCCGATCGCACCGCCGCCTGTCGAGCTTGCGCCTTTCGAACCAGGAGAAGTGCAGGCGCCTGTGACGGAGGCGGTCGCGGAGCCTCCTCCCGTATCGGTCGTCGCGCCGCCTCCCGTGCCGGTCTTCGAGCCGGCTGTAGCGGCCGACGCCACCACGCCGTCCCCCATCACACCGTCTGCCGTCCCGCCGATCTCCGTCGCGCCGCTTCAGGCCGGCTGGGAGCAGCGGCTGGGCGCGCGCGCCTTCATCTGGCTGGGTGCGATCACGCTGGCGCTCGCCGCGATTTTCCTGGTCCGCTACTCGATCGAGGAGGGCTATCTCTCGCCCGACGTCCGGGTGATCCTGGCGGCGCTGTTCGGCGCCGGCCTGGTCGCCGGCGCGGAGTGGATGCGCTCGCGCGACGACCGCGTGGCCCAGGCACTCGCTGCTGCCGGGATCGCGGCCCTGTATGGCTCATTGTTTTCCGCCGTGGCGCTTTACGACATGGTCTCGAAGGTGGCGGCTGGCGGGGCCGCCGCGGTGCTCACGTCGTTCGCGATCGCGTTGTCGCTGCGCTACGGCATCTTCGTGGCGGCCCTGGCCTTCGTCGGCGGTTTCGCGTCGCCCGCCATCATCGGCAGCGATGCGCCCAACACGGCGGTGCTGTTCGGCTATCTGCTGGCGATTTCGGCCGGCACGCTGGCGGTCATTCGCCATCGTGGCTGGTGGCAATTGGGCTGGGGTGTGCTGGCCGGTGTGGTCCTGTGGACGGTGGCGTGGATGTTCGGCGTCGGCCCGGACGGACTGCCTTGGGTCGCGGCGTTCCTGGTCGCGGTTGGCGGCCTGTTCGTCTGGGCGGCCTGGCAGCGGATACGCGAAAGCGACAATCCATCGCGCCATGTGGCCAGCCAGGTTTGGTCCGCCATCGCAATCACGGGCCTGGCTCTGATCGCGCTCATCCTGCAGGACGAGGGCCGCCAGACCGTGGGCTGGATCGCGCTCGCCATCCATGGCGCCAGCCTCTACGCCTTCGGCCGGTCCACGCCGCGTTTCCAGTATGCGGCAGCCCTGGCGCCGCTCCTGTCGTTGTTGGCCCTGGCCTTCTGGTGGAGCGTCGTGAGCGGCTGGCAGCCGGACTGGTACGATAGCCGCTTCGCGCTTTGGTCGATCGTCTTTGGCGGCCTCTATGCGGCGGGTGCCTTCGCCCTGATCTGGAATGCCGGCCGGCCGGGTTTCTGGGCCGCCTTGTCGGTCGCGGCGGCGCTGTCGCATTTCCTGCTCTGCTGGTACGTGCTGCGCACGGCGACGCCCGGCACGCCGTGGGGCCTGATCAGCATCGGCCTCGCCGCGCCGTTCCTGGTGGCGGCCGAGCGTTTGTCGCATTGGCGCGACCGGATGACGGGCGGCACGGAGGCACTGGGCTACCTGGCCGCCGGCGTCTCGTTCTTCATCGCCGCCGCCATTCCGATGGAGCTCGACCGGCAATGGATCACGGTGGCCTACGCGATCGAGCTGGCGGCAGTGGCTGCGATCGCGGCAAAGCTCGAACTGGTGGCGATGCGGCGCCTGTGCTGGCCGTTGCTGGCGGTCGTAGTGGTGCGTTTCGCGCTCAATCCTGAAATTCTCGACTATCCTCTGTCGGCCACTCCGTTCATCAACTGGATCCTGTGGAGCTACGGCATCTCGATCGCGGCGTTGGTTGTTGGTCGACGTTATCTGCTTGCCGTGTCCCAGGATCAGCTTGTCATGGCCGTCGAAGCGGCAATCGCGCTTCTGGTCTTCGTGCTGGCGACCCTGGAGGTTCGCAGCCTGTTTGCACGCGGCGACATGTCGGCGCCGACGGCCGACTTTCTCGAACGCGCCCTCTACGTGCTGGTATGGGGCGCGCTCGCGCTGGCGGCGCTGTGGATCGCGCGCCGGACGGGCCAACAAACGGCGTTGTGGGCCTGGCGCCTGCTCGGCGGATTGGCCGGCGCCACCGCCGTCGTTGTTCAGACGCTGATGGCCAATCCCGTGTTCGAGCCGGCCGACGTGGGTTCGTTGCCGATCGTCAATCTGCTGCTGGTGGCCTATGCGGCGCCGGCGGCGCTGGCAGTGCTTGCCGGGCGTTGGGCGGCTGCGGCGGATGAAAAACTTGCCGTCGTGCCGGCGCACGGCGCTGCCATGATCCTGGCCTTTGCCTATGTCTCGCTGGAGGTGCGCCATTTCTTCGATCCCGGCTTCGAGCGGCCGGGCTTCGCGGCGGACGGCCTCGAGCTCTATGTCTATTCCATCGCCTGGCTGCTGTTTGGCGTTGCCCTGCTGGCGCTGGGCTTCCTGCGCGGGGTGCCCGCCTTGCGTCATGCCGGGATGGGCCTGGTTTGTATCGTCGTCGCCAAGGTCTTCCTGATCGACATGTCGGGACTGCAGGGATTGTTGCGCGTCTTCTCCTTCCTCGGCCTGGGCGCGGCGCTGGTCGGGCTCGGTTATGCCTATCGCCGCTTCGTCTTCATCGGCAGCAAGCCGGACTA
>Ga0193752_1001757_pt1 | contig 17488 bp, 16 predicted proteins | sample H1c1metaG_FD_144924 | JGI IMG/M metagenome (GOLD analysis project Ga0193752, IMG submission 144924) | Soil microbial communities from a riparian zone of the East river system, Colorado, United States - H1c1 | ecosystem: Environmental > Terrestrial > Soil > Riparian zone | place: USA: East River... | reverse complement strand
CTGTATTACTTCCATAAACGAGCATCAGCGAAAGCAGGTCTTGTATGGTTGGTTTACCCTGTGCAAAATTCTTTACAGAAAATGTTTCTGCGTCATCAGGGTGAATTAATTCTTTGGCTATTGTTATTTCCTGTTCCATTTTCAATCTGCCTTTATCAACCTGGTTTAATACAGCCATCGCAATGGGGAACTTATAAACACTCAACATGGGAAGATGCATATCTCCACCATAACTTAATGTATCCCCGGTTTCCATATGCAAAATGGAAACGCCAATTTTCGCATCTAGTGATCGGGCAAGGTTTTGAATTTGGGCTCTCAAAGAATCTTTTGAGCCTGGTTCGGATCTTTTTAAATTCAATGCCTGTATATCAACCTGGTATATATCGCTTAGCCCATTGCGCTTAGTAACCAACCCGTTCCGGTTTCTGGTACTGCCAAAATAAAAATACCTGCCATCAGCAGATACTTTAGGCGCCCATTCTGTAGCTGGTGAATTAATTATCGCATTCAGTTTTGTTGCCCTGGTCCAACTACCCTCGTTATTATAACTGATATAAAAATCGGCATTTACCAACCCCCCGGGCACGGTAGCCATAAAGATCAAATACCGCTCGTCTTTTGCAATAAATGGTTCATATTCATTATTGGGACTGTTGATAACATCGCCGAGGATTTCAGGATATCCGAATTCCCCGTTAAAAAACCTGGAACAATAAATATCAGCTCCCCCTTTACCACCTGGCCGTTCAGATCCAAAATACATATTTCCATTATCCGATATTGTTGGATAGTGTTCACTAGCGGTGCTGTTAACATCTGAACCAAGGTGAACAGGTTTGCCCCATGATGTGGCGTTCAGCCTGTCAACTCTCCAGATATCTGTATCAGGTCTTGCCGAATCACCGGCATCAACCGGACGGTTGGATGTAAAGTAGATGCTGTTTCCGTCTTTAGTAATAAAGGGATCCGCATCAAAATATTTACCTGAGAACGGTGTTAGTTCCGGCTTGACCCACTGCCCGTTCTTTTTAGCGGAAAAATAAATGGCAGACCCCGACAGATCCGGTGCACATTGTAAAAAATAAACCGTATCACCTGATGGTGAAAAGGAAGGATGTGTTTCATACCCTTCAGCAGTGCTTATTATTCCTTCAGCAAAAATAACCGGTCGGGAGAAAGGTTGAATATTTTTTTGCCCCTGCGCAATGGATGGCAAACAATAAACCAACAAACTCATCAATAACATGGCTCCGTTTTTTAAACAGCGATGGTTGATCATGTCGGTATTCATTTTCAGCGTAAATGGTATTGTAGAAAAGTGAACACAGATTCAATAACCTCCCTGCTGCGTTCATCATTATTTTGCGTATCAAAACCATGCACACCTTCAGGGTGATTAATGAAGGTTAGATTTATATTGGTGTTGTTTGCTTTTAAAATGAACGAATCTATTGTTTCATTCAATCCTTTATTGTTCTCTTTACCTGCTCTTGCTATGAACAGCGGGGTAAAGGCCTTATCCTTACCGAGGTGATCGATCAAAGAAAATTTTGTCAACGAAGCCTGGCTTTCATGCTTCCACATGTCAATATTCTTTATATCTATAAAGCCGTAAAATGCGCCAAGGCACCTGATGTTATTCTGATTTTGCTGTAATGCGCTGCTCAGGAGCGGAACACCGGCAGAATATGCCAACAGCGCAATTTTATTCGTATCAATATTATACAGTAAATGGTTTGCTTTTATGTACGTTAAAGCATGCTGCAGATCGGAGCCTGCTTCATCTATACTTCTTCCCGGAGTACCAAGGCTTTGGGTAAAGGTTATGGATACGTATCCTTTTGAAGCCGTTAGTTCTCCCCAGCTTATATAACCACCCCAGTTCTTTGGATTGGTTTTTATGGGCGTCTTGCCATGAACAAAAACTACGAGTGGTAATTTTTCCTTTTTAACAGTTGATACGGGTTGATACACATCCATCTTTTGGGAAGTATCTTTTGATGGATCATAAACAAGGTCTTTTGTTATTCGGATATGTACTTTTTCACTTTTAGGAAGTACAACAGGCATATTTACCTTTCTTTTGAATTCTTCCAGTCTTTTCAGATCCTCGGTACTTTGTCCGTATACAAAAGTTACTGTTAAAGCAATGCAAATTGTTAACACTGATCTCATACTACAATCTTGTTTTATAATTTCCTGATCGCCTAATTATTTTTTTTCGTTATTGTTGCTGCTAAAGGAATCCCTGAACATTTTCCAGCCATCCGGGGTCTTCTTCCAAAGAACAAGAAATTTACCATTATCAAACATTACATTATTGGCATCAAATGATTGCCATAATCCAACTTCGGTCACAAATTCCACCCATCACCAAAAATATCTGTGGTAATAAATTTTCCATTTCGCAGCCCCAGGTCATAATAGGCTATCCTGAAAAATTCCAGCGGTGCATTTTCACCACATACAGCCGGGCTATTGGGTGGCATAATGCAGCAGTCCTTTGCATAACGGTTAATAAAAATGGATGAATCTCCTTTTGCAAAAGCGTTGAAGTAGATGTCATTGCTTTCTGCTATCGCTTTTTTTGCTTCAGCTAAACCTGACCCGGGGCTTGTTTGCCTGGTAGTGCAACTGCAAATGGTCAGGATCACAATTACCAGATACATTTTTCGAAAATGCTTACACATGTTATAAAAATTTTAATGCCTTATTGCTATTTATTTTGAACATCCCCCTGCCACATACATTGAGTAACAAAAATAAACCGGAGCTGCATAGTAAATCCTGTTAATCAACCAATAGCAGGTAACACCCGATTGATTTACCAGATACCTGTAAATAAAGCATTGAGAAATCTTTTCCTGTTGTTAATACTATGAAGGCAGCATTACCATTTCCCCATCTTATTTAATATAGCTTTCTACATCCTCAGCATTCTTTTGCAAGGCCTCCGTATTTTTCTTTAGCAGGGCGTACGCTGTATTATTGATCATTTTTTTACTTAGTTTTTCCCATTTAGTTTTATCTTTTTCGAAATCAACTTTAAATAAAGCTCTTGACAGATCCCTTATCACATAAAAATTAGCAACAGAATGACCGTTTTCACTTTGCTGATTTGCGTTCCTGCTGAAAAAAGCAATGATGTCATAAACCGTTTTTTTTGCCATGCTCAGTTCTGTGAGTTTTGCCCTGTATTCGAGGTCTGCGCTTATTAATTTGGGAAATAGTTTAAAGTCTGCAAAATGCCTGCTTTCATGTGCAAGGTAGCTGATCAGGAATTTTTCACTGCTCATATCATAAGCTTTTTGCACACAGTACAATGCTTCTTTGGTAGACCATCCTCCCGGGTAATATTTATCCAATGTTGCATACGCTTCCCAACCAAGTGTAATAAAATCATTCATCAATATCACTCTTGATACGGTGTGTTCATTTGAAAGTGTAAAGGAATAAGTCGTATCCCTTTCTGTTTTCCAAATCAGCAGATCATAATACTTTCCTGTTTTACCAAAACCGGTTGAGTGGAAATTCTGTGCTTTAATGAAACGGGTCAGGTAAACATCAATACTGTCTGTATTGGCAACAAGGTTTACCGCCGGTTGATAATTTTGTTTCAAATAACCACTAACCTCTTCAATCAATATAGAGTCGTATGATGCTGAATCATCCAGCAGTGACCGTCTCCAGTAGCTTTGGTATATTTTCAACAAAGGCAAGAGAGCAGGTTCCCGGTTCTCCAAAAAATCAGTTTTATCTTCCGTCCCTTTGAACCTGCTCTCAAAAGCTGTTTTAAATTTTGCATCTGCTGCTGAAATACCTGTGTCGCTATATGAATTTAATAGCTGTAAAGCTGCTGTAATATGCCCATCCAAACAGTAGGCATATATTTTCCTGTACTCCAATTTTGAGGTATCGCTGCCTGGTTTTTGAGAGAAAGCTATATTGCATACAGTGAGAAAGATGGTTATGATGATCATTTTTTTCATCTCGTTGTAAGTGGGTTGTGCTTTTTCATTGTTTTCAGTTTTCCTCCCAGCCAAACAGCAGGCAAACCAAGAACTGTTATCATTATCAAAAACCATGGAGGGGCTACTCCCCAGGCTGCAATTGCACCCAGTATGCCTAAAACCATTCCGATCAGGCCAAGTATGAGCGCATGACGCATAGGCCTGTTTGGTGAAAGCCACGCCGTAATGTAGCCACCGATAACCATAAATAGTAACAACATCCATGTTGTGGTGAATCCATGTTTTAACTGCTCCTCTACTGGAGGAAAAATACCGGATGATTCCAGTAGTATATCAGTACCATTGGATAAAATAATTACAGCAATAAGGCCTGCTGCTACCGCCCCTATGCTTTTCAGTACTATCTTTTTCATGTGAAGTCTGTTTTATAATGTATATAAAGCGTTTGTTGATTATCAAACCATGCCTGGCAGGGTTTATGCATTAAGAAGCTTTTCAATATTGAATTTTGTCATTTGCATGAATGCCTGTGCAACCCTGGGTGCTTTGTCCTGGTCCAATATCAATTCTCCTAAAATTGACGGCACGATCTGCCAGGATACACCATACTGATCATCAAGCCAGCCGCATTGATTATACACTCCTCCTTCGCCCAGTTTTTCCCAGTAGTGATCTATTTCATCCTGCGTATCACATTCTATAACATATGAATTTGCGGGCGAAAATTTATATTTCGGGCCACCATTTAATCCCGTAAACCTGCACCCGTTCAGTTCAAAATTTACAACAAACGGATTTTCATTAAGGATCGTTGAATTTTTAAAAACAGTACAATAATATGTGGCAGCTTCTTTGGCATTTCCGTTAAACCACAGGCAGGGATGAATATTATTTTCTTTCATTGTTGTTCTTTTAATTTGTGAATGTTGATTAATTTATTTTTTTTCAGGGAAAATGGTATTTTGGTCATACACGGGTTCTCAGCCATTAACAGTTCTTTCTTTTTCAGCCTGGCAGCACTTCACAATCAACTCCGTGCAGGTGAAGCAGGCTCATTATTTGCTCATTTTTTATATTTGCTGCTTTTACCCGTAATATGTTGTCACAATCTTCAAGATCAATATTTATTTCATAGTCGGGAAAATGCATATTCAGTTCAGCAATTATTTCTTCAGCCTGGTATACCCGCTGAATACTGGTTTTAAATACTTCTACCATCTGGATTAAAGATTTATTTTACTTCCTGAATTTACTAAATACATAATCATGCTTTTGCTGATGACAATTAAAGCACTGCATTCTCGCAGCTGGGGTAAGTGATCTTTCAGTATGGCTATCTCCGTTAAATTCCTCGTAACCCCACCCCCCGGTTGCCGGGTATTTCAGGCTGTCTTTTACCATTACATCCAGGCGCTTCCTGTTTCCTTCCTGTGTATTTCCGCCCTGTTCCTTTATATCAAGAACATCAAAAACCAGTACAGCACCATCCGGGAAATATCCCGACCCGTAACCTTCCATAGCTTTTGCATTTGCATAAATATGGTGATATCCACCATTGGTTTTAAAATTAGGGTTCGCCGGGCCAACCAATTTGGTTTTAACGTGTACCCAGCTACGGTAACCTTCAGGGTATAGTATTTCATTCAATGCTTCTCCCTGTTTTAAAAATGAGCTGGATATGATCACTGCACACAACATTATCATACCTACAAACATTTTTCTCATACTGTTATTTTTTCTCTGTTTATTTTCCTTGATAATATTTTTCATTTCACACAGGCAGTTCCTGCCGGTTTACCCTCCGGCTGTAATATGCATGAGCTGCAAACGAAAGAGGTAAACTGATTGTGCCAAAAATCACGAGCATTTCAATGACAGCCTGCTTCGGTTTAAAAGGAAGCGGGGGCGTATTTGACAATGGCAATACCACCCGGCTCATGACCGTCCATATTAAAAGGCCAAAAACAATAGCAGCAAGTATCCTGTGTTTTTGCAAAAAATTCACTGCCGGGTATACCCTGAAGTAAAGCCAGGTCCACCCCCATGCAATACAATAGTGAAATAACAACCCATACAGGCCATAAGCAAATCCACCTGAAAATGATCTTTTTCCAAATACCCCGCTCGCAATAAACTGGAACATACGTAAAGGCTTTCGCTCATTAAGCAATGCCTGGATAATGGCAGCTGCAATATCCAATGTTGCCACCAGCAGCCCTGCCAGTAAAACAACTTTCCAGAAGGGCATTGGTTGCCTGGCCGGACTGCCTGAAATTGTATCCTTCATATTTTATTAATTTTCCCGGTCATTATAAACTGGTAACCAGTATTCCCAAATGCAGAAAGCCGCAGCCACTTTAATGACCTTCTATAAAACAGGTGTTGCAGTTTATGGCTGTGCTTCCCACATAGTTTTTCAGTCATGCTTATAAAAAAGTTGCTGATCATGCATTTTTAATAATACACTACTTTTACTGCCAGAGCAATAAAAATAATTCAACGCTGCGTTTCAAAATTGACTATTCTACCGGCAGCAGCTAACTGCCGCTAAAGGCTCATAATTCGGGGAAATAAGCAGTTTGTAAATAAATAAGTGCAGTTGATAGTACGAAACCAACATATTGCTCGTTACTGAATGCCGGTTGAAAAGAATAAAGAAGGATTATAAAATATTCTTTGAGCAGGTTATAACTTCTCCCCCAGCAGGCTATTAACCAGTTCTTTATAGGTTCTGCCAATAGGTATTTGCTGGCCGGCTATTTCAATTTCGTTAGCTGTAAAAGCATCAATTTTTGTTTTTGAAATAAGAAAAGACCGGTGTACCCGTATAAAATTATTATCTGATAACTGCTCCTCTATTTCACCCAACTGAAATTTGGTGATAAAAGTCTTCTCCTTTGTCACTATGTTTATATATTCTTTCCTGCTCTCAATAAATAATATCTCATCCAGGAAAACCTTTACCATCTTTTTATTTACGTTAATGAATAAATACAACCGTTCGGCAGAAGCTGATGACTCAGCGGAAAACAAAATATCCTGCGCAGTTTGTTTTTTAATTTTATTTACAGCTTTCAAAAAACGGTTAAAATTAATTGGCTTAACCAGGTAATCCAACACATTCAACTCATACCCATCTATGGCATACTCCCTATAGGCTGTGGTAATAATGACCTGTGGAGGATTTTTTAAAGTTTCAATAAAATCCAGTCCTTTTAGCCTTGGTAAATGAATATCAAGGAACATGATGTCAATTTTTTGTTCCTGCAATACTTCCATGGCAAAGATCGCATCGGGGCAAATGCCCTTTAAATTGAGGAATGGTACCTGCCTGATATAATCTTCAAGTACCTCAGCTGCCAGTGGTTCATCCTCCACTATGATACAATTATATTTTTCCATAGCTATTTAAATTGATGTTGATATTTACTGCAAATTTTTGGCCTTCATGCTTTACTTTCAGATCATATTCCCTGTACATCAATTCCAGTTGCCGCTTCATATTTTTTAACCCGATACTGTTAACCGATAACCTGGGTTTGTCGTTCTCGATGGTGTTCTCAATAAAAAAATGTAGTTGCCCGTTCTTTAAAAGTATCTCAATATTTATAAAGGAATCAAACCTGGTTTCGCTGACACCATGCTTAAAGGCATTTTCTACCAAAGGAAGCAGTAAGAGCGGCGCAATTGGCTGTGCATCATTATCAATATTTTTTCTGAACTGTACAGAAAGCCTGTTGCTGTACCGTATCCTTTCCAGGTCCAGGTAATCATCCATCATCTTTATTTCTTCGGCAATGGAGATGGTATCTTTGCCGGACTCATACAACATAAAACTAAGCAGCTCGGATAATTTCATAACTACTTCCGGGGTCTTATCTGATTTTTTCCGGGCTAATGCATAAATATTATTCAGGGTGTTAAAAAGAAAATGAGGATTGGCCTGGTTGCGCAGGAATTTTAATTCTGTTTCCAGTTTTTCCTTTACGAGGCTTTTTTCCCGTTCTTTCATTACTGTTTGCATCCGCAGTAATTTAAATGCAATGGCTATGCCTGCTACATAGCCAATTTCCAGCACCGCAATTAAGATATTCCTGGCGTCAAAAAATAATTCTTTTGCGTGCAAGCCATATATCATTGGTAATGATACAAAATAGAAAATTATCCGGAACAGGATCAGTGCTGCTGCGAATACAAATAATATCTCTGCTATTGTCCATACCCGTTTCCTTCCTTCGTCCATCAGTTTCTTTATACCAAGCCTGGTAAGGTAGTATACAATAAATAATTTAGGAGGTAGTACAGCAATAGCAGTAGCAATTGCAAAAAAAACCTGCCTATTCACGGGTACATCTTTTTGGAAAGGTATCATCCAGGTAAAGTACAATAGGCTGTCCTGAATAAGGTATACCAGCCAGAACAGTATATGTAAAACAGGTCTTTTCATGATCCTTCAAAATTCGGAAGATTTTTTGATTGGTGCACCTGTTTATATGAACAACCGGTTACTGCAACCGAACTGCAGGTAAGATAGTAAGAAAGCGCAATACTGTCATTGATAACGCCGGCAATCATTGCCAGCAGCGAATTTTAAAGGATCATGTAATTGTAAAAAAACAGAAAACCCCATGGAAGAATTAATACTTTGCGGTACTTTTGAACCATGCATCATGAAACAGGTTCGCTACAGCAAAAAAAGACCTGGATACAACTGATCTCAGCATATGAGCATTTCTCAAACCCCGGCTTTATTCATGATTTTTTTGGTACAATGACAACCGAACAGATTGGCATTTTTGCTTACAAGCATGCGGATCATCATTTAAGGCAGTTTGCCGTTTGATCAAAAACGACTTCCCCTTAATACTAAGTATAGAAAAAAATGATCTCTCAAGGCTTTACAGGAGGTAAAACGAAAATGTTTCACCAAAATATTGTCCTCCAAAGAAAGTAATTGATCCTGATCGCTAAAATGCGAAGGGGCAGGATCCTGCTCATTTACAGGTTTTTTTGTTTCCGGCACCCACTTTATTATTGCATATTTATTTTAGCTGTTAAATGTATCAGGCGGGAAGAGCCCCCGATCATTATCTGGAATATCCCCTTTTCCTTTACCCACTTATTATCTGCATCGCTGTAATAGCTGAATGCATTTTCATCCAGCTTCATGGTAATGGTTTTTGATTCGCCGGGCTGCAGGAATACTTTATCAAAACCTTTTAACTCTTTTTCAGGCCTTGGCAGCATTGATCTTTCTGTTTAACATAAACCTGTGCGACTTCTGCTCCTGCCTGTTTACCTGTATTTTTAACAGTAAAGATCACCGATGCGCCATTACCATCAGCTTTAACCTTTACATCACTATATTCAAAACTGGTGTATGATAAACCATGCCCGAATGCAAACTGCGGTTCTACTTTGTAGGTATCAAAATACCGGTAACCAACATAAATGTCATCATAATAATAAACATAACCCTGGTTTCCGGGATATTCACCCAGTTTATGTGCAGGATGATCTTCCAGTTTTTTTGGAAAGGTCATGGGTAATTTCCCGGAAGGATTTGCATCTCCAAAAATAAGCTTAGCCAATGCAGTACCACCTTCCATACCGGGATACCATGCCTGCATGATGGCTGGAGTATTGTCGATCCACTGCGACATATCAATGGCTCCTCCGCCTATCAATACCACAATGGTCCTGGGATTTACTTTTAATACCGCTTTTATCAGTTCATCCTGGCCAAATGGCATCTGCATATCCGGTTTATCTGCATCTTCCGCATCATAGGCATTGTCTTTCCATACACCGTAAACATAACCATGTGTCCAACCACAAATAATAATGGATACTTCAGCTTTTGAAGCCGCATCAACAGCCTGCTGGATGAGGCCTGCATTTGCAGTTGCTCCTCTTTTTACTTCATATCCCGGAGCATAACTGATGGAAGTATTTTTATCCGCAAGTGCCTGGATACCGGCAAGTGGAGTTATTTCATAAAATGCACGTACCTGCGAACTACCACCACCCATCGATTGTTTTTTTTCGGCATTATAGCCGATAACCGCTATTGATCTTACAGCTGATCTGTTAAGCGGTAAAATATTATTACTGTTCTTCAATAAAACAATTCCTTCCTCAGCAATTTTTTCAGCAGTTTGCTGGTGGGCTTTTGTATTGTATTCACCGGTTGTTTTTTTCTTCCCATCTATCATTCCAATTTTAAACATCACGCCTAATATCCTGCGTACTTTTTCATCAAGCAGGTATTCCGGAATGCTGCCGTTCCTTACCAACGACAAAACAGTATCACCCATAAAAAATTTCCCATAATCAGGATTGTTACGGTTACGTAGATCCTTACCCATCTCCAGGTCCAGCCCGTTCCATATAGGCTGGGGTGTACTGTTTATTGCATCCCAGTCACTGATAGCAATTCCTTTAAAACCCCACTCCTTACGCAATACTTGTGTAAGCAGGTAATAATTTTCGGAGGCCCATTGTCCACGGAATTTGTTGTATGAACCCATTACCGTATATACACCGGCTTCCTGCACCGCAGCCTTAAAGCCAGGAAAATATATTTCCCTTAATGCTCTTTCACTCATGTGTACATCAATGGTACGACGTTTTATTTCCTGGTTATTGGCTACAAAATGTTTAACACAGGCTGAGATCCCCTGGTCCTGAACCCCTTTAATATAACCTACCGCCATTCTTGAAACCAGGAAAGGATCTTCACTCTGGTATTCAAAATTTCTTCCATTAAGTGGTGTACGAATAATATTTATACCAGGACCAAGTATCATATTCTTTCCACGAAATTTCGCTTCACTACCTAACACTGACCCAAACGCATAGCCCAGGTTTGGGTTCCATGTTGCAGCAAGACAAACACCGGTTGGCAGATAAGTTCCCGAATCAAGGGTATTATTGGTAAGGCTCCATCCACGGCCATGTTCGGGCCTTACACCATGCGGACCATCGGAAGTAACCATTTCAGGGATACCAAGTCTTGCTATACCGCCTGATGTAAAAGAAGACGATGCATGTATCATGCGGACTTTTTCTTCCAATGTCATTTGCTTAATAAGCCCGTTGATCTTTGCTAAAGTATCAGTTTGTGCCTGTATTGTTGTTTGCATCGAAACAATCAGAACAAATATCAACAGTAAAATATCTCTTGTTTTATTGATCATCATTTTATTTCACCAGGTTTAATTATTTTTTATTCGGCAAGCTCATTTTAAAAAATGTACCCTTTCTCTTTCAGTTTTTTGCTTCGCATCAAACTCTCCAGGAAATAATAATCTGCGTAAATAATCGGTACATCTATTTCGCTCTTTGCGGGTTTGTGGCCGGTGCTGTGCAATAATATAAAGCCACTGTTTTGATTAACCGGTGACAGATAGCCGGCACAAAGTTTCCCAAGTATTGCATCTGCAGTTTTACGGTAAACTTTTTTCTCCGTGTAGGTACTTAACTCATACAATGCTGATGCAGTAATGGCTGCAGCCGAAGCATCCATCGGCTCATTGGGTATTTCCGGCGCATCATAATCCCAATAAGGGATTTTTTCTGAAGGAAGCCGGCTCAAAATATAATCAGCCGCTTTCATTGCCTGTTCCAGGTACACCGGCTCTTTTGTTTCACGATAGCACATGGTAAATCCATACATACCCCAGGCCTGTCCCCTCGCCCATGCTGATGAATCACTGTAACCTTGTGCGGTAATTTTTTGGCGGACAGCACCGGTTACCGGATCATAATCTATAACATGATAAGAACTATGATCAGGGCGATAATGATTTTTGATCGTTGTATTGGCATGGCTGATGGCAATTTTATAAAATGAAGAGTCGCCTGTAAGTTTTGTTGCTTCAAAAAGCAGTTCCAGGTTCATCATATTGTCTATGATCACCGGGTACTTCCATTTACTGTTACTGTTAAAATCCCAGGACTTTATTACACCCGTTACCGGGTTAAATCTTGTACATAAAGTTTTTGCTGCCTGGATGATAACTGACCTGTAAGCTGTATCGCCTGTAAGACGATACCCATTACCATAACTGCAATAAACCATAAAACCCAGGTCGTGTGTACCACCAAAAAACTGCAGACTTTCAAGTGGACCAGTAAATCTTCTTGCCGGTGCCAACCAATCCTTATTCCCCGTAAACTCATACAGGTACCAAAGTTCCCCGGAAAAAAATCCACTGGTCCAGTCCTGTGCCTTTACCAGTTTTAATTTATTTTTTTCTACTGTTCGTGGAGAAACAAGTTCTTTTGCTGTTCCGTTTGACCGCAGCGAGTCAATTACCGACAACATATAATTTACCTGGCTCGACGCATTTTTGAATTGTTTTTTCTCATTTACCTTTTGAGCAAAAGCATCTTGAATAAACAACAGGGTAAATACAATGACGGAGATCGTATTAAATACCTTACTTCGCTTTTGGAATAAATTGATCATCACATTTAATTTTAATAGTCAATATAGATCAGCCCCAGCTTAATCAAGTTTTTTTAATTGTATTGCATTCAGTACAGGCTCGCCTTCAACTGCCGTAAAAGTTATAGTTATACCGGCACTGTCCACAACTGCAAGTTTTGTTTTTTTAGTAATAGCTCTTGCTGTTCCATATTCTTTTTGCATATTAAAATTTTGCAGCAATGGCATCTCATTTACAGTAACGTTAAAAATTCTTTTCACTGTATTTTCATCTTTTACCGGATCAGAAAGATTGTATAAAAGATTTTTAACTTTCCCTCCCTGCAGTTCTGCAAAATAAAGAACGAGTTCATAATTTCCCGGCAGCACATCAAAACAATATGCCTGTATCCCTGTTTGTTGTGTTTGATAAATGGGATCATCCTCTGTTCCCAAAATATTCTTATCTGTTCCATACGGAAGGCGACTGTTATTTACCAACCTAAATGGTTTACCGCCAATATGCCCCCAGCTTCCTTTACGGTATTCCTGGCTGGGCAGCCACAATTGATCGCTGCTGTCAATAAAACTTCTTTTTGCCCCGAGTAAAATATTCAGTTGTTTGAATGGTATTTTATTATCAGCCAGTTCATAGGCCTGCATGTTGAATTCTATTACAGCTTTATCAACAACCTCTTTACCGCTTTTATTTGCCCATACTTCGATAATATTTTTGCCAGGCATAAAAGGTAACTGCCATTCGGCAATTCCATTTTCGACCTGCTTTTCGTCCTGCATCCGCCCGTTGATAGATAGAATGATCTTACCAGTGTTCCCCGCTACCTGTAGTTTTTGATGAGCAATACCGGTGCCGCTGTCTGCCACAGCACTCCGTAATAAAGACCCCAGTATTTTTACAAAAGGTTTTTTTAGCAACATGACCTGGTAATAATAATAAGGATCTTTTGGTTTCCTGTCCCATTCCAGCAATCCTTTATTATTCATATGCGGCATCGATTCGTTCCTTGTTTCCGAATTAAAATCCGCCAGGTTCCATATCATGGCTGCGGTAACGAATGGCCGCTTCATGATCTCTTTATAATAATACTGATGAAAGTTGGTGGCATATTCCACGCTTTTATCAAAACGTACAGGTTCATTGCTGCGTATCCGTGGATCTGCATCGGCGCCATATTCTGTAACCATCATGGGTTTATTGGGATAATCTTTATGAAACCTGTCGAGAAAAACAGGAAAATCATTTAAGTTGGCGCCATACCAGCCTGAATACAAATTCCATCCAACCAGCATTGGGATATCGATCAACCCTGCATCACGGTATCGGTTAAAATCTCCCGGGTGAGCGATCATAGTATAGCGGTAAGGATCCTCCTTACGGGTAATGCTGTCTAATTTTTTTGCCAGCTTTGCGATACTTGCATAATATATTTTCTGTCTTTCTTTATTATCATTGAATTGAGGCCTCAACAAAACTTCATTCATATAACACCACATGATGAGTGATGGATGATTATAATTTTGCCTGATCATCTCTACCTGCATCCGTTCGCAATTATGATAGAAGCTGTCTGACTCGGTGATCTCATTAACAATGGGTATTTCAACTGAAGTCAAAATACCAATTTCATCGCAGGCCTGTAACACTGCAGGATCCTGCGGATAATGTGCAACTCTTAAAAAATTGCCCCCCATCTCCTTTATCAGTGCAACATCTCTCCGGGCCTGTGTTGCAGGTACGGCATTGCCCATGCCTTTATAGTCCTGGTGGCGGCTTGTGCCTATCAGTTTAAGTGGGTTACCGTTAATTGAAAATCCTTTTGCTGCATCAAAATGAAACCAGCGAAAGCCTAAAGGATTTTTTATTTCATCAAGCACTATTCCTGTTTCAGCATTCATGATCCTTGTGATGATCGTATATAAATACGGATGATCGGGTGACCAAAGTTTAGGATGGACTGTCTTAATAAATTGTTCACCCTTTTTATTTTGTACCGCTTCTACAATTATCTTATGAGCAACTTCAGTGACCTTATTTCCTTTGGCATCATAAACGGTTGAACTGATGCGGATCTTTTCTGCAGCATTATTTTTATTGGTGATGTTATACCTGATATTTACTTCTGCATTGGCATTGCTTACTACGGGTGTGGAAATAAAAACAGATTTACTGCCGTGATCATCTAATGAAAAATGAATGGGGTTGACTGCTATCAATGATACCTGCCTGTATATCCCTCCATAAAAAGTAAAATCAGCCGACAGTGGTGGTATATTGCGGTTATGACTATTGTCAACTTTTACCAGTATTTCATTTGCTGAGCCGGCATTAATGAGTGAGGTTACCGGTACCGTAAATGCCGTGTATCCCCCAATATGCTCGCCGGCTTTTTTCCCATTGATAAAAACAGTTGTCTCCTGGTTTGCGCCATCAAAGGAAATGTACATTTCTTTTCCCTGCAAACTTTTGTTCGGTAACAGCATCCTCCTGTACCAGGCAACGCCCCGGTAATAGCCAGGCTTGTCATCCATAACATCGGCAATGTTCCAGGTGTGCGGCAAACTAACAGGCACCCAGGCAATGTTACTTGCAGCATTGATAACATAATTATCTTTTGTGAACTGCCATCCTTCATTTAAAGGAAAGACTGAACGTTGTGCATACGCAGCGCCTGCCATCAAAAGAATAAAAAATAAAAAGAGTTTTTTCAATGGCAAAGATTTCTGGATGATCCGGGAATAATTTTTAAACTATTCCCGGATCTTTTAGTAAAATAATTTTCGTGATCAGTTTATCTGAACAGGCCTCCTGTACGCAGTGGAAAATATATCTACGTCGAACTGGGTGGTTATATTATCCAGCATCTGTATCTCGAATTTGCGAACACCGGGAGCAGTATTGTTTAGCAATTTCACGTAGATGGTATCCATGGCCTGTACCGCTTTTGGAAATACCATAGAATAGCTTGTATCTGCAGAAGGAATTGTAGTACCATTCTTATCAACAATATTATAATCCACTCCACGAACTGCCGGCGGGGTAATTCCGGAAGTAGTAACCACATACTTTGCAACAGCATCGTAATCCCTTGTGTATATTGAGTAGAACTGCACAGGTAATTTAAGTAATGCTGATTGGCTCCTGCTGACTGTTACACCGGTATTGTTATTGGGAACAAAAATGGCATAGTAGTGATGCTCAAGTTCCGAAACGCCTGGTGAAGTATCCCTGTTTTTTTCGCAGGACATCAATATAAAAATTCCCGAAAATGTAATGATGATATATTTTAATAGTTTCATGATGTTAAAATTTAAATGTTATTACCAGTTAGGATTCTGAATTACATTTCCATTGCTGAGAGCTATCTCGTTCAGCGGAATGGGATATAAATAATCCCGGTTCACTTTGAATGTTCTTGTACTTACCGGTTCCACTATCAATACTTTATCTGCATTCAGGTTTAAACTGGATTGGTTGGTGCCAACCCATTCTGCTGCGATGAACTTAGCGCCCAGCAAGGTTTGTGGCAAAACGGCTTCAGCCGTTTTCCACCTGATCAGGTCATCATACCTGAAACCTTCCATGGCAAGTTCTACTGTTCTTTCTCTCCTTATCTCTTCACGCATGCTGAGGTTATTGGCAGTTACAAATGCATTGGTCAGCTTGGGTACAAAGCCAACTCTTGTTCTTAAAGCATTCACAGTAAGATTAAGGTCTGCATCGCTGATGGTTCCGTTCAATTCAAATTTCGCTTCAGCCAGTGTCAATAAAACTTCTGCATAGCGTATCAATATCCTGTCTACAGTTGCAGCATTGGTAATATTCTGGTCAATAGTATTAAAGCCTTTTTTAGGAGCAATCGCTGTCCTGATACCTAAAGAAGTTTTGGGTATCCACGGTCCCTGGTAAGCTACTTCACCTGCCCTGAAATAACTGAAGGCAACACGTGGATCCCTGTTATCTAAAATGGTATTATAACTTGTCTCATTTATTTCCGTAACAAATAAGGGAGATCGCGTTGTAGAAGCTGTTGTACCATCTACATTAAAAGCAGGAAGACCATCGCTGTATAAATATTCACGCAGCAAATTACGGGTTGGTGCAAGTTGGCCATTCTCTAAATTCCTGGAATGGTTATGGCCCAATAACAAATTATCCTTGCTTACACCATAGATTTTCACGAGGATATTTTCTGTGTTTGTTGGGCCCTCACCCGCTTGTATAAATAAGTTCCCATAATTACTGAACAAAGCATGCCCTTCGCCCATAACACTGTTGCAGGCTGCGATGGCAATATTGAGGTGGCTTTGCCAGTCGGCAACATTGCCATGAAATTTACCTCTTGTGCCTTCATATAAACCGGCTCTTGCTTTTAAGGCCCATGCACAACTTCTTGTAACCCTGCCCCACTGTGCTGCAGGAAGGTCTGCCCTTCTTGGTAACCATTGCGCAGCAAAATCAAGATCGGCATATATCTGCTGTATAACTTCTGCCTTGGGTGTACGTGGCATGTACAACTCCGGGGAGTTGATCTGCAAGGTTTTTAAAAGCAGTGGTACATCGCCATAAATTTTAAGCAATTTAAAATAAGCATAGGCCCTAAAGAAACGTGACTCAGCAAACCATCTGTTACGGACAGCATCCGTAACTTTTGCCTTCATGCCTTTTTCTAAAATATTATTGGCTGTGAAAATTTCATCATAACGGTCATTCCAATCAGCACTGGTGCTGGGCACAGACCGGTTGCCGGTACTTACTGAATTAGGTGCTGTGTTCACTGCATCATCTGCCCGGTTATCTACCCAATCACCATCCAGTTCCTGGTACAGGCGATTGCTTGCATTGATAAGATCATTTTCTGTATTCCAAAAACCACTATCGGGTATTTCTGTTTCGGGTTGCCGGTCGATCTTACAACTGGTAAAAAAAATACCCAATATAAATATGTATGCTGAAAGGCTTATTATCTTTTTCATTTTTATAATTATTAAAGTGAAATATTAAGACCAAATGCAACGCTGCGATAGAACGGGTAAGCCGTTGCACTTACATTATTACCAACTT
>Ga0193752_1001756_pt1 | contig 17489 bp, 20 predicted proteins | sample H1c1metaG_FD_144924 | JGI IMG/M metagenome (GOLD analysis project Ga0193752, IMG submission 144924) | Soil microbial communities from a riparian zone of the East river system, Colorado, United States - H1c1 | ecosystem: Environmental > Terrestrial > Soil > Riparian zone | place: USA: East River... | reverse complement strand
TCAGGAGACCCTCCGCATGCTCGACGCGGCGGTGCTCGCGAACCGCACCTATGCGGCGACCTTCATCGAGCCGGGGGTGTTCGGGCGGGTCGGGTCGGGGCCCGTCATCTTCGAGTGGAACATGGCGCTGGTCTTCCCCCTCGCCAGGCAGCCGGAGGGGGATCATGAGCCGGTCGTGGGGGCAGACTGGCTCACCCACAAGACCGCGCGGTTCGGGCTAGGCGTGGCGCTGGAGTTCGGCAGTTTCTACGGGCGGCGTCGCTGAGCCCGGTGGGGGTGCTCTCGCCTGTCGCGGCACTCGCCGGGGCCGCTCTCTTCGGGGCGGCGGCGTGGCGCGTGGGGTTCCTGCGGCCCTCCGGCGCCCTGGCGGCGGGTGTGCTCGCGTGGGCGCTGCTCGCCCTCGGCGGCCCGGCGTGGATCGCCCCGGGCGTCGCGTTCTTCGTCCTGTCGAGCCTGCTCTCCAGGGTGGGGCGGGCGCGGAAGCGGGCGGCCGAGGGGCTGGCCGCGAAGGGGGGCCGCCGTGACGCCGCGCAGGTCGCCGCCAACGGTGGCGTGGCGGCTCTGCTACTGCTGGCCCACGCCCTGCTGCCCGAGGGCGCCGGGGCCGCTACGGCGCTCTACTGGGGCTACGTTGGCAGCTTCGCCGCCGCGGCGGCCGACACGTGGGGCACCGAGATCGGCACGCTCGTCGGGGGCCGGACGTGGGGCGTGACGACCGGGCGACCGGTCCCGCCCGGCACCTCCGGCGGCGTCTCCGTCGCCGGCACGCTGGGCGCACTGGCCGGTGCTTCTGCCGTCTTATTCGCCGCGTGGCCCGTCGCGGGGGCGTTTCTGGATGGGGTGGGGGCGCCCCGCGCCGCACTCCTCGTCGTGGGGGGGGGGGTGGGGGGCGCCTTCCTCGACAGCCTCCTGGGCGCCACCGTGCAGGCCCGTTACCGCCGCGGGGACGGGGCGCTGACGGAGCGGCGCACGGAGGACGGGCAACTGCTCCCCCTCGCGCGCGGGTGGGCCGGCGTCGGCAATGACACCGTCAACGCCCTCTGCACCCTCGCCGGTGGGCTCGTGCCTCTGCTCGCCCTCCTGTAGACCGGCTCACACACCCCTTTCATACCTCCGGCGCACCAAGTCAAGAACACCCCCCGTTATCCCTCGCTGCCCTTCCGGGCCGATCTTCCCTACCCCCACCCCCCCGAATCCCAGATGGTGAGAGGACACGCGGCGCGTTCCGTCGCCCGCCCGCGCCTGCTCGTGCAGGCCGGTCTGTTGCAGGCCGCCCTGCTGCTGTTCGTCGCAGGCGCCGCCGCCCAGACCGCCCGCCCGGCCGGTGTCTCCGGCGAGGCCGGCGCCGTCGTCCGCGGCCCCATGCTCCTCGCGACCCCCGAGGGCGAGCGCTTGCTGCGCGCGGCGCGGGCCGACTTGCTGGCGTTCCGCCTCGACGGGGCCGACTCGCTGTTCGCCGTGCTCGACGCGCACGAGCCGTCGAGCCCGGCCGGGGCGTACGGCCGCGCGACGGTCGCGTTCTGGCGCTCGCTGGTGGACGAGACCCCCGCCCGACGCACCGAGCACGCCGCCGCCGCCGACGCGCTGGAGGCGCGGGCCGCGGCGCTCCCGGCGGCGGGTGCCGCGGGCACGTGGCGGACGTTCTTCGAGGCCGAGGTCGCCCTCCAGCGCGCCGTCATCGCGGGCCGCGACGAGCGCTACCTCCCCGCCGCGACGAGCTTCCGCCGCGCCTGTGGGCGGTATGCCGACCTCCTCCGCACCGACCCCACGTTCGAGGACGCCTACCTCGGCGCCGGGGCCTGCCACGTCGCTGCGGGGCAGATCCCACGGAAGTACCGCTGGATCGCGCGGCTGCTGGGCTTCAGCGGCACGATGGCGCAGGGGACGGCCGAACTGGAGCGCGCCGCCGAGCACGCCGTGTGGACGCGCGAGACGGCCCTGACCCTGCGCTCCGCCCTCCGGGCCATCTACAGCGACGACGACACCGCCGCCATCGCCGCCGAGGCCGCGGCGCTCCGGACGCTCCAGCCCGAGAGCCCACTGGCCGCCTACATCGCCGGCTTCCTGCTCGTGCGGGCCCGCCGTGCGTCCGATGCCGAGGTGGTGCTGCGGGAGGCCGCCGCGCTCTCCGAGCGGCCCGGCGTGGCCGACCTCCCGACCGTCGACGCGTTGCTCGGCCTCGCGATGATCCGCCAGGAGCGCTACGCCGAAGGGGCGGCCTCGCTGGAGCGGTTCCTCGATCGGTTCGAGGGCGCCAGCTACGTGGCGCAGGTCCAGCTCACGCTCGGGATCGCCCGCGAGATGGACGGCGACCGCCGCGGCGCCGAGAGCGCCTACCGCCGTGTCCGCGCCCGGCGCGACTACGACAACGACCGGGCCGCAGAGCGCGAGGCGCGCCGCCGCCTTCAGCACCCGATGGACGTGCGGGAGCGGAGCCTCCTCCGCGGCCAGTTCCTGTTCGACGGGGGCCACTCGCGCGACGCCATCGCCGCCGTGCAGCCGATCTTCGGCGACGACGGGGCGGCGCCCGTCCAGCGCGCCGAGGCGGCCTACCGCACGGGCCGCGCCCACCACGCCCTCGGGGAGTGGGCCGACGCCGCGCGCTACTACCGCCTCGCGGCCGACAACCCCGGCGACCCCGCGGCGAAGTGGGGCCCGTGGAGCCGGTTCCACCTCGGCGAGGTGCTGGAGCGACAGGGCGACACGGCCGGGGCCCGCGAGGCCTACCGCGCCGTGCTGGACGACGAGCACGAGTTCGACTTCCACCAGGCCCTGGAGCAGCGCGCCCGCGCCGCGCTGGAGGGGCTGTAGGGGGGAGAGTGATTGGTGATCAGTGATTCGTGATTGGGGAATACAGGGAGAGACGGGGCCTTTCCCCTAATCACCAATCCCCAATCACGAATCACTCGGGCGGCCTCACGCCGCCCGTACTTTGGATGCACATGCGGGCGGCCACACGGGCCGTCCCCTCGCCCCCCGACGGATGCGCCGCCGCTACGCCCTCCCGCTCGCCGCCCTTCGCTTCGCGTTCCCGTCCCGGGTTCGCTTCGCGTTCGCCTTTGGCGTTCTGATCACTTCGGGTGCCCGCGCCCAGCAGGCGCCGGCCGAGATCGTGCCGCTCGGCACGCTCCCCATCACGCTCCACCTGTGCACGCTGCCGGCGGGCTTCGCCGAGCACGAGGACCACGTCCTGCCCCTGATGCCCCCGGTCCCCGGCGAGCAGCCCCTGGCGACGTTCCAGGTGACCTACACCGGGTTCACGCCTGAGGCGCAGGCGGCGTTTCAGTACGCCGTCGACATCTGGGCGCAGCACGTCGTCTCGTCGGTGCCCATCAAGGTGCAGGCGAACTGGGTCGCCCTCGGGCCGGGCGTACTCGGCTCTGCGGGCTCCAACGGGCTCTTCGCCAACTTCTCCGGCGCCCCGCTGACGGGCACGTGGTACGCCAACGCCCTCGCCGACGCCATCAGCGGCCAGCCGCTCGACCCCAGCGGCCAGCCCAACGCCGTCGAGATCAACGCCAACTTCTCCAACGCCTTCAACTGGTACTACGGCACCGACGGCAACACGCCCATCAGCCAGTACGACCTCGTGACGGTCGTCCTCCACGAACTCGGCCACGGGCTCGGGTTCTTCGGCCGGGCGAACCTGGACGACGGGGCGGGCGCGGCCGAGTGCAGCGGGGTGGCCGGCGACGGTTGCCTCGGTGTCATCGGCATCCCGGTGATATGGGACCGCCTCGTGGAGGACCTCGCCGGCAACGCCGGCTACGGGCCCACCTATCCCAACCCCGGCCAGGGCCTCGGCACGCTGATCAGGAGCAACAACCTCTTCATGGACGGGCCGACGATCGCCGCCACGCTCGGCGACCGCGCGAAGCTCTACGCCCCGGGGGGCTGGACCCCCGGCTCGTCCTACAGCCACCTCGACGAATCGTTCTACGACGGCCCCGCCGTCCCGCAGCCCCATGTCAACGCGCTCATGACGCCGCAGGTCGCCAACGGGCAGTCCCTCCACCTCCCCGGCCCGGCCACGTGCGCGGTGTTCAGCGACCTCGGCTGGCCGATGGGCCCGGGCTGCCTCGCCGTGCTCCCGACGGCCACTGAGAGCGCCGCGGCCACGGACGCCGCCTACACGCTGGGCTTCGACGGGCCCAACCCCGTCGCGGGCCGGACGGCGCTGCGGCTGGAGGTGCGGGAGGCGCAGGCGGTGCGGGCCGAACTGGTGGACGTGACGGGCCGCACCGTCGCCGTGCTCCACGACGGCGACGTGGCCGCGGGCCGCCCCGTCCGGCTGGACGTGGATGCGGGCGCGCTCGCGCCGGGCGTCTACGTCGTGCGCGTGGTGGGCGCCGCGTTCGCCGCGGCCGAGCGGCTCGTCGTCGCGCGCTGATGCCCGTTCGCCCCGTCCGTTCGGTTGTGCCCGGCCCCGCCGCTCCTGGCCGGTGGGCGCTGGGGGCGGTGCTCGCCGTGCTCCTGGGCGGCGCCGTCGCGGCGCCCGCCGGGGCGCAGGCCGGTCGGGTGCCAGTGCGGACGGCCGGGCCGGTCTACGCCGAGCCGCTCCGCGTCCGCGACGACCTCCCGGCGGCGCCCGCGCCCTACGCCCCCGCGGCGTTCGGGCGGGGGCTCGGCGCGCCCTCGGCGACGTTCCTCGTGACGTACGTGCCCCCCTTCCCGCCCGACGCGCAGGCGGCATTCCAGGCCGCCGTGGACACGTGGGCCGCCTACGTCGCCTCCCCCGTCCCCATCCGCATCACGGCGCGCTGGAGCGCCCTCGGGTCCAACATCCTCGGCTCGGCCGGGCCGTACCTCTGGAAGGACTTCAGCGGGGCCCCGCTGGCGCAGACGTGGTACGCCGCCGCGCTCGCGGACGTCTTCGCCGGGGAAGACCTCGACCCCGGCCAGCCCGACATCGACGCCACGTTCAACAGCACGTTCGGGCGCTGGCACCTCGACCCCACCACGCCGCCGCCCGACGACTGCGACTGCTACGACCTCGCCACCGTCGTGCTCCACGAACTCGGCCACGGGCTGGGGTTCATCGGCTCGCCCGACGTGGAGGGCGGGATCGGCGTCGTGGGGTACGAAAGCACGGGCGGCAGCGAGGACGGGGTGCCGTTCATCTACGACCGCTTCACGGAGGACGCGGACGGCCGCCCCATCCTCGACTACCCCGACCGCTCGCCCGCGCTGGCGAACGTGCTCCAGATCGACGTCTACTTCGACGGGGGGGCCGTGCGCGCGTCCTACGGCGACCGCGCCCCGCTCTACGCCCCCCCGGTGTGGATCGCCGGCACGTCGTTCTCGCACCTCGACGAGGGGACGTTCCCCACGGGCAGCCCGAACGCGCTGATGACGCCGTTCTTCGTCCGCGAAGAGCGGATCACGGCGCCGGACACGCTGGCCTGCGCCGTGCTGGTGGATACCGGCTGGCCCACCGGCCCCGGCTGCGCCGCGCTCGTGCCGTTCGTCCCGACGCCGACGCCCTCGGACGGCTTCACGCTCGCGCTGGCGCCGGGGGCCCGGAACCCCTACACGGCTGAGACGGCCGTCGTCGTGACGGTCGAGCGCGCGCAGCGGGTGCGGGCGGGGCTCTACGACCTGATGGGCCGCCGCGTGGCGCCGCTCTTCGACCGCGTGCTCCCGAGCGAGGGCGAGGCCCGCATCCCCATCCCGGGCAACCTCCCGGTCGGCGTCTACGCCGTCCGCGTAGACGGCGAGGCGTTCACCGGCGCGCTGTTAGTCACGCACCGGCGGTAGTCGGGCGGAAAGGAAGAGAGGAGGAAAGGAAGAAAGGAGGATGACGGAGGTTATAGGGTGCTCCCTCCCGGTATGGCGGGGTTCCAGCCCCCCTCCTGGACAGGAGGGGTTGGGGGTGGTAGACACGGGTTGCGCCAGACCCCACGGAGGGCGACGCAGCGCGTCGCCCCTACGGCCAATCGAGAAGACATTCCCATCTCGTGGTGTGGGGCGCAAACCGGAACGAATGCAGGGCGTGTGCCACACGCCCCTACGGCCGACGAGGGCGGTCCGTGCCGACCGAGCCAGTCACTCTCCCGCTCTTCCTCTCTTCCTCTCTTCCTCTCTTCCTCTCTGACCCCTACTCCGCCATCGCCGCTTCCAGCGCGGCCTGCTGGGCCTGGAGTTCGGCGGCGTGGGTGCGCATGTAGGCGGCGTCGGCGGGGTCCACGCCCAGCGCGTGGGTGAGAGAGTCGGCGTCGGTGGTGGGGTTGGCCTCGGCGAGGGCCTGCGCCGTGCCCGCGCGGATGAGCGTGAGCGTGAGCACGGCGTACTCGCGCGGCGTCAGCCCCGCCCGCTCGGCCGCCGCGCGCACCGCGGCGTTTTCGCCCAGCCGGTGGGCGAACTCGTCGAGCGAGGCGTCGTCGGCCTCAGGCCCGGGGTCGTCGGGGCTGATGGCCTGCTCGATGGCGGCGCGCTCCGCGGGGCTCGCGGCCCGCATCGCCTCCACGACGCCCCGCGAGGCGGCGAAGAAGCGCGCCACGCGATCCTCCGTCAGCCGGTAGTCCGCCAGTTCCAGGTGCGCCGGGTCCGGTGCAGCCGGGGTCGTCGTCGTGTCAGCCGCTGGGGCGTCGGCGGGCGCGGCCGGCGAGCCGCAGGCGGCGAGGAGGAGGAGTGGGAGGAGAGAAACGAGAGGGCGTGCAGCCATAGAGCGAGATGAGCAAAGACAGGAGAATCTAGAGCCTTCCCCCAAGTACGGGACGCGCGCGAAGTTTGCGGGCCGAGTGGCAAGGATCAGCATCATTGAGCTCTCAACACACGCCCAGGATCTAGGGTGACATTATAGATTATCACATCGTCTATATTAAAATACTATATAAAAATGAATCATCTCATATTTTTGCAATATAGCTTGTTAAGCACGCATCGCTGCTCTATTGCCTGGCGACGGGTTTGGAGGCCATTGCGCTCTTGGACTCGATCTCCTACATTGCCGTCTAGATGGCCCTTAGGCTTACAACTTGCAGATCTGGCTCTGATCTGGCAGATAACTCTACAAAACGATGATAAATGCAAACAATTATTTAAATAGCAAACACGATATATGTCTAAATGCTTGACAGTAGTCAAGTCACAAACGATCAGGCGACAAGCGCGCAGCCCGATAGCCACACCCTAGAGAAAAATAAAACATGATAGTACAATTTCTAACAATCGGTCTAGTTTTCATTATGACCTTTATTATATACAGGGTTTTGGGTCCCCCCAGAAGAGGATTATTATATAATCGTGAAGATAAAACAAAATGGGATAAATTTATCCGAGAGCACTCTCTCGGTGGAACTCTTACGACACTAAATGTAATCGGGACACTAACTTCCCTTGCTGGGGCATATATTTTCCTGATGGGAAATGCCAAGTTATTTGGCTACTTCATTTTAATATGCTCTATCACCTTAGTCCCTGGTGCATGGATTACTAATAAGTTTTCCGAACGAATAGTATCTTCGCCAAGATTGCAAAAACTACTAGAATCGCCTAATCAAACAGGAGGCGTTATTGCGGCGCTGTTCTGGGGAGAAGACGCAGGCGCAAGGCATACTTCTTCCTTAGTCAAATGGGCGAGCGTGCTATATCTATGTTCAATATTGTGGCTAGAGTTCACGGTTTTTGCAACAATTGGTAAAATGTTGATAAGCCCTGATTCTGTTATAATTGCGGCAGTATTATTGTTTGTTTGTTGTTTCGCAGTATCTTTATTCACTCTAACTTATGGATTGAGAGGTTTTGTATTTGCTGACCTTTTTCACGTACCACTTGTTTTATTGGCTGTGCTTGCCATTTTAGGAGGGTGCGTGGTGCTAACATATCAAAATCTAGATTTGCTACCTAGTTTGGGTGAGATAATTAAACCACAACTATCGCTGTGGTCATGTCTGTTGTTCGCGCTAGCCAACGTGACTCTCAATGGGTTGCAAATACTTACAACAGAGACGCATTGGCTAAGATATTGGATCTTTAGGGATCGGGAAAGGCAGCGGTTGACAAGTTCTACTGTATACACAGGAATCTTGTGGACACTTATGAGTATAATAGGCCTACTCGCTTTCTACATATCAGGAGACAACGTAGGTCTACCTGCAATATCTGGCGTGCTTACTAGATTGAATGAAATATCGATAGCATTCATAATAGTTTTCTGGATAGGGGGCATAGCCGCTTTGTTCTCAACTGCTGACGCAACGTTATATGCTCTTATGGTAGCATGGAATTTTAGTCCTTTAGATGGAATATTACACGATCGCAAAATGTCAAACATAAATCCTTTATACATTGCTACACTGCTTTCTGTAGGAGTTACTATAATCTATGTCATTCTGGTGCCTGTATTGAACCTTTCGATAGATAAGCTGGTATATGTAGTTTATTATCTGCCTCTTAATCTATTCCCGGCCTTTGTTAGGGCCTATAGAGGACTGCCTCAATCTCCTATTTATGTGATAGGATCTTTCGTATTCTTCATGATGGCGGAAATTTTTGGACTAATGCAGCCGGAACTGAGTCTTGAGTGGACATTGGCGGCTACGTCTATTCCAATTTTTGCAGGCATATGGGCTGCTATTGGAAAGAAGCCTAAGATTGAAAATGCCAAAACTATCCAAATTCAAGCATGAAAGATCTTAGAGTTTCAATTACTATAGTAACCCTAGTTTTGGGCCAATCACTAGCATTATGGCATTTTGATTTAATTCGAGGTATAGATATTGCTCTTAATATAGCCTTTCTGATCATTGCTTGGTTTGCGTTCGGAATGACATGGTCTCATGAGCGATGGGGAATAGAAGAATATAACCAAAAGTGGCATATAGTTGCTCCTAAGATTTATAAATCAATGGCCATTATGACAATAGTGATACCTATTGTGAGTCTTTCGGCTGGAATCGTAATAACGAAATATGCACCTGTGCGTCTTGGAAGAGACATGTCATCATTGCTCGTGGATCCACAAGAATCGGCGCTGTCAATAACTACTTTGCCTCAATCGTATTCCACCGATATTGCTAGACATGTTCCGCAAGGATCAAATTCATACTTGATAGCCAATACGTCGGATGGAATAATGGTTTCTCCGACAATACCAATGTTAACAAATATTCTGAGCAAAATAGACTCTAATGTTAGGGTGATGCCTGCATGGATAACAGCAGGTTTGCTATTCGTAATTCTTCTATTTTTGTGGGTAGTAGAGTTGGCAACAGATTGGAGGCCTATTGGGGAGGGTGGGGCAGGTTCGGCGGGATCTGGTGCTGAAGGGGTATGATAGCCGCATCTGTGTAATAGATTCAGTAATGGTGACCCTGGAACCCATCACGCCCGCCACAGCGGCGACCTTCAGGGACGTACGTCTCCGCGCCCTGCGCGACGCCCCGACCGCGTTTGTCTCCACGCACGCGAAGGAGGCCCTCCTCACGGACGACGAGTGGCGGACCCGCGCCACGCAGTGGAACGGCGAGCGGTCCGTCGCCTACCTCGCGATGGATGGCCCGGAAGCCTGCGGCCTCGTCGGCGGGTACCTCGACGCCGACGACCCCACCCGAGCCACGCTCGTCTCGATGTGGGTCGCGCCGGAGTACCGGGCGTACGGCGTCGGGCGGCAACTGGTGGAGGCGGTCGTGGCGTGGGCGCGGTCGCAGGGGGTCCGCCGCCTGTACCTGGTGGTCACGTCGATCAACGACAGAGCCATCGCGTTCTACGACCGGCTCGGCTTCGTGCCGACGGGGCACACGGAGCCGTACGAGAACGACCCGGAGATCGACGACATCGAGATGGTGCAGGAACTGGCACCCGAGGGGGCGACCTGATCCCCGCTGGAACGCGACCGGCGACGGCACGCGCCGGGGCCTTGCCCCGCGCCACGGGGCGGCCCTACACTCCCGCCCCCCGAACGTCCGCTTACCCCATGCGTCTCTTCTGTGTCGCCGTCGTCTGCCTGCTCGCCGCTGCGCTTGGCGGGTGCGCGACGACCTCGTGGCACCAGACCTATGCGCTCCCGGAAGACCTGGCCGCGCGGCGCCCGGAGCTTCTCCGCCTCACGCTCAGCGACGGGACCACCCTCATGGTCCACCACCCGGACGTGCGCGCCGACAGCATCGTCGGGCTCGACGCTGACGGGACGAGCCGCATGGCCGTCGCGACGGCGGACGTGGCGCGGATCGAGATCCCGAGGCGCCACCTCACGGACGAGGGGCGGACCGCGCGGGACGTCGGGATAGGCGTGGGCGTGGGGGCTATCGTGCTACTGGCCGTCGCGGCGTTGGCGTTCGTCGCGCTCTTCGAGTCGTTCACCACCACGTCTCGCTGAGGACGGTCGGAGGGCGCCACCCTCCGGTCGGCAGCGACATTTCCCCTCTCCCCACGCGACCCCCACGCGCATGGACGAATCATTCCCCGGCCTTGTCGAGCGCGCCATCGGCACGCTCCTGCGCGAGGTGCTCGACGGCGCCCGGCTCGACCTCGCCTTCTTCCTCAACCGCAATGACGAGGGGCTCCTCCGCGCCCTAGACCATCTCTCCGCGGCGGACGCCTCGGCGCTGCCCCCGTCGGGGGCGGCCTCCGTCGCCGCGCACGTCGACCACCTCCGCTATCACCTCTCGCTCCTGAACCGGTGGAGCCGGGGCGAGCAGCCCTTCGAGGACGCGGACTGGGCGGCAAGCTGGCGCCGGACGCACGTCACGGACGCCGAGTGGGCCGAGCTGCGCGCCGGGCTCCGCGCCGAGGCCGCCGCGTGGCAGGGAGGGATCGGTGCCCTCGTCCACGTGGGCGAGACCGAACTGACGGGGGTGATCGCGAGCGTCGCGCACCTCGCCTACCACCTGGGCGCGATCCGGCAGATCGACCGGTCCCTCCGGGGCCCCGCCGCGGAGAAGTAGCCACGCGTTTGCGTCGCCCGTCCGGCGGCGTCTACGTTTCCGGACCGGCTCTCTTCCCCCTACGCCATGACCATCGCGCTCGCCTCGCCGTCCGTCGCCGCCACGCTGGAGGAGGGGCTGGAGCACGTCCGGACCGCGCTGGCCGAGGCGGCGGAGCGCGGGGCCCGCGTCGTGTGTTTCCCGGAGGCCTACCTCCCCGGCCTCCGCGGCCTCGACTTCCCCGTGCCTCCCTTCGGCGAGCGGGAGCAGGCGCAGGTGCTCGCCGCCGTTTCGGCGTGGACGAAGACGTACGACGTGGCCGCCGTGCTCGGGATGGAGTGGGTCGCGGACGGCGGGCGGCAGATCGTCGCGGCCGTCGTGGACCGCGCGGGCGCGTTCCGGGGCGTGCAGACCAAGAACCAGCTCGACCCCACCGAGGAGCCGCTCTACGTGCCCGGCCACGACCGGCGGCTCTTCACGCTCGACGGGCTCACGTTCGGCGTGGCAATCTGCCACGAGGGGTTCCGCTACCCCGAGACCGTGCGCTGGGCGGCCCGGCGCGGCGCCCACGTCGTGTTCCACCCGCACTGCACCGGGAGCGACCACGCGGGCCCGCGCCTGACCGAGTGGGGGAGCCCGGAGGCGCCCTACTACGAGCGCGCCGTGATGTGCCGCGCGCTCGAAAACACCATCTACGTCGCCAGCGTCAACTACGCCTTCCGCTACCCGGGGTCGGCGACGAGCCTGCTCGGCCCCACCGGCGCGTGCGTGGCGCACCTTCCCTACGGCGAGCCGGGCGTGCTGGTCCATGACCTCGACCTCACGGCGGCGACGGGCTTGTTGGCCGGTCGCTACGCCCCGGAGCGCTACGGGGACGCGGCGGTGTGAAGGGCGTGGCACGCCTGCGTGCGCTTGCGGGGGCGACCTGACGTGTGCTAGCCTTGTGCATTCCATCCAGACACGCGACGACCCCCGAGCGAGGCTATTCCCCTTACCGCCCTCCGGGCGCCAACGTGTCTCGTCTCGCCTTCGCCGCCGCCGCGCTCCTCGCTGGGCTCGCGCCTGCCGTCCGTCCTGCCGCTGCGCAGGGGCCGGGCCTCTCCCCCGCCGGTTCCGGGGGCTCCGGTACGCTCACGTGGTCGAGCAGCGCCGGGCTCGCCTTAATGACGGACCCGATGGCATTCGGCATAAACGTGGGGGTGACGGCCGCCCACCGTGCGCTCATCGTCCGTGTGGGGTACGAGCGGGCAGACCCGTTCTGGAGCGGTGAGAGTCTGAACGCCGTGAGCGTGGGGATAGGCGCCCGCACGCAGGAGGGCCCGCTCTACCTCGCCGTCGCTGCCGGCCCGGCGTTCGCGTGGGGCACGGCCCCGTACGAGCCGTCGGTCGGCTACACCACCTACGCCACCGCGGGGGTGTCGGCGCACGGGAGCGCCCTGTTCCGCCTGGGCCCCGTGGTAGACTTCGGCATGGGGGTGCAGGCCCATGCGAACCCCGTCCTGATCACGTTCGGCGCCGGTCCGCTGCTACGGTTCAACCTCGGGGGTTGAGCACCCGCTCGTGGAGCGCGCGGGCGAACCGCGCGGGGGCGCCGGGGTCCATGCGGAGGTAGAGCGAGGGCTCGATGAGCTCCAACTCCATCAGCCAGAACGCGCCGCCGTCGTTCGCGCGCACGAGATCGGCCCGCGCATAGAGCGGAGGGTCGTCCCCGATCGCGGCCAGAGCGCGGTCGCCCGCTTCGCGCAGGGCTCCTTCGGCTTCGATGAGTTGGAGATGCCCGCCGTGCTCCTCCTGCACCCGGAAGTCCCCGGCGCGCGGCGTCTTCAGGATGGTGTGGCTGTGGGCGCCGTTGAAGTAGAACAGGGAGTATTCCCCCTCATCCACCACCGCACGGGCCATCGGCTGCGCCATGAGGGCCCGGTCCGCGTAGTACGCCTCCACCTCCCCGGTCCGCGTGGCGGCGGAGGCGGCGTCGAGGCGGAACGCCCCCACGGCGGTCGCGCTCACGACAGGCTTTATGACCGCCTCCTCCGTGCCGACCTCCGCGAGCAGAGGGGCGAGGCTGCCCGGCGCCAGCCGGTCGCGCCACACCGTCGGGATGGTCGGGACGCCCCGGTCGGCGAGGTCGCGGAGGTAGGTCTTCCGGAGGTTCCAGCGGACGAGCGGGAGCCCGTTGAGGAGTTGCGTGCCCGACGCTTCGATCCCCTCCAGCACACTCAGAAACGCCTCGGGGTCGTGGTGGTAGTCCCACGGCGACCGGATGACGATGGCGTCGTAAGAACCCCAGTCCACGCCCGCCCGGCGCCACGGCACATCGTCCACGGCCCACCCGAGCGCCGCCAGCGGCGCGTGCGCGAGGCCGTCGTCAATGGAGTAGCCCTCGGGGTTGTCGAGGGTCAGGAAGGCGGCGCGGGGCACGGGGATGGGCCAGTGGGGGAGGGGGCGGCCATGATACGGGCGCACCCCCATCGGGAGCCCCGTGGAAGCCCGGGCGTCCTCCGGGCGTACAGGGTGCCATGCCCCCTGACCCGCTCGACGCGGCCCGCCGCCTCGTGCTCCGCTACGGCTGGAACGCGATGGCCTACCAGATCCTCAACCCGGGGATCTCCTACTGGTTTGCGCCCGACGGCGATGCGGTGGTGGGTTACGCCACGGCGGGCGGCTACCGTGTCGTGGGTGGCGTGCCCGTGTGCGCCCGCGACCGTCTCCTCGCCGTCGCCGAGGCCTTCATCGCCGACACGCGGGCTGCGGGGGAGCGGGTGTGCTTCTTCGGCACCGAGCGCTTGCTGCTCGATTGGGTGCGCGCGCGCGGGCCCGCCACGGTGCTCCCGCTCGGCGCCCAGCCGGTCTGGGACCCCGCCCACCTGGCTGCCCGCTTCCGGGACAAGGGGTCGCTCCGCGCCCAGCTCGCCCGCGCTCGCAACAAGGGGGTGGTGGTCGAGCGGTGGGGCGGCGCCCGCGCACAGGGGCACCCGGCACTGGAGGCGTGCCTGCGGGGGTGGCTGGAGACGCGCGGCCTCCCGCCGATGCACTTCCTGGTCGAATGGGACGTGCTCGCCCGCCCCCTCGACCGCCACGTCTACGTCGCCCTGCGAGACGGGGCCGTGGTGGCCTACACCGTCCTCTCGCCCGTGCCGCTCCGGCAGGGGTGGCTCGTCGAGCAGACCGTCCGCGGCGCGGACGCCCCCAACGGCACCGCCGAACTCCTGCTCGACCACGCCGCCCGCGACGTGGCGGCCGAGGGCGCCGCCTACCTCACGCTGGGGCTCGCGCCGCTGGCCCGCACCGGGGCGCCGACCGTGGGGCTGCCCGCGGCGGTGCGGCTCCTGCTGGCGTGGGTGCGCGTGCACGGCCGCCGGTTCTACAACTTCGAGGGGTTGGAGCAATACAAGCGGAAGTTCGAGGCCGACCACTGGGAGCCCATCTACGCCATCGCCGAGGGGGCGGGGCAAGAGATCCGCGTGCTCTACGCGGTGACGGGCGTCTTCGGCGGGGCGTCGCCCGTGCGGTTCCTCCCGCGGGCGCTCACGCGGGCCGTGCGGCAGGAGGCGCGGTGGCTGCGGGACCGCCTGCGCCGGGCTCCCTAGCCTGCCCGTGCGTGCGGTTTGCGCCTTCCCGGCCGGAAAGGCAGGGGGTCAGAGGTCCTCTGAAATCCGGGATCCGGGCCTGCCACGGCGCGCGATGAGGTTCGCCGCGGCGGCAGCCGTGATCGGCATCGTCCGGTAGATCACGTAATCGAGGTCACTCATGCCCTGCCACGTGCCCGCGACCCACTCGTCGGCCACGAGGCCGACGCCCGCCTTCCGGTGGAGGCGGTAGAGTTCGTCGCCGTGGCGCGAGTAGTAGGGTTCGCTGGACATGGGGCCGTCAGTTCGTGTCCGTGCGGGGGCCGTCGTTGGGCTCCGGGATCGGGCCTGCCCACTGGCACGGGTCGAAGTCCGGCGCGTCGACGGGGAGGCCGGGCTCCCAGCCGCCGACGTAGACGTGGAAGGAGCCGTCGCCGTGGACCTCGCTCGTCGCTACCTCCACCACACGGAGGTGCCCAGGCGCGCCGCCGTAGCTGCGCTGCCAGTAGTACCCGGGCTCCGTAGGCCGGTCGGTCGTCCACCTCATGTCGTATCGCGATGTCTTGTCGCGGGCATGCCCCGAAGCCCCGGCCGTTCCGGTCTGCTCAGGGGTGGCGGCGCGGCCGGAGTGCCGCGCCGCCACGGGGTCTGCAGGGGCCTAGAAGCGGCGCCCGCCGTAGCCGCCGCCGCCACCGTTGTTGTTCGAGCGCTCCTCGCGGGGCTTGGCCTCGTTCACGGTGAGGGTGCGGCCACCGAAGTCCTTGCCGTGGAGGGCGGACATGGCGGCCTGCGCCTCCCCCTGCGTCGGCATCTCGACGAACGCGAAACCGCGGGACGCCCCGGTCTCCCGGTCGGTGATGAGGTCCGCCGTGTTGACCGTGCCGTGGGCGCTGAACGCCTCGCGGAGCTGGGACTCGGTGGTGGAATGGGGGAGATTGCCGACGTAGAGCTTCATCTGTACAGGGTGCGGGTGGCATCGGACGGCCGCCAAACAGAAACAGCTTCCCACCGTGGGTGCACAGGGCACCGGGGTGGAAAGCTGTGGCAGCAATCGGAGATGCAGAGAGGTGTTCAATGGGAACAGGCCCGAAAGGTTCCCCGCAGGGCCGCCCGCCGCCCGAGCGCGGGCCGTGAACGCACCCGGGCGGCGGCGCGACGTAACAGCCAGAGGGATTCGTTCGTCATAGCAGGGCCGCACCGGCGGCCCGCCCGGACGCATCCGCCCGGGTAGTGTGTTACTTTTTTCGCACCGGCCGGTGGACACCCGGCCGGGGCCGTCCACCCCGTGACCGCCCGATGAGACTCGTGACCTGTATCCGCCGGGGGCACGCCGCCGCCGTGCTCGTGGCCGTCCTCACGGCGCTCGCCCTCCCCGTGAGCGCGCAGTCGCCGGGCTACACCGAGGCCGACGTGGCGTTCATGCAGGGGATGATCCCGCACCACGCGCAGGCGCTCGACATGGTGGCGCTGGTGCCGGAGCGGACGACCACCCGCAGCATCACCCTCATCGCCGAGCGGATCGGGGTTTCGCAGCGCGACGAGATCGCGTGGATGACCCGCTGGCTCCAGGACCGCGGTGCCGACGTGCCGGAAGGGGCCGCGCACGACCACGGTGCCGGCCACGGGGACGGACACGAGGGCCACAGCGGCCACGCCGGGATGGATCACGGCGGCATGGACCACGCGCTGATGCCCGGCATGCTCTCGCCGGAGGAGATGGCCCGGCTGGCCGCCGCGCGCGGGGTCGACTTCGACCGCCTGTTCCTCCAGTACATGATCCGGCACCACCAGGGCGCCCTCCTCATGGTGATCGACCTGCGGGCGACGCCCGGCGCCGGGCAGGCGTCGGAGGTCTTCCGCTTCTCCACCGACGTGGAGGCCGACCAGGGCGCCGAGATCGCCCGGATGCTCTCGCTGCTCGACGTGCCGCCGCTCCCGGCGCCGACGCCCGCGCCGCACACCCACTGACGTTCTTTTTCACTCGCACCCCCCATGTCCCGTCTCTCTGCTCTCGTTCTCCTCTTCGCCGCGGGCGCCGTCATGGCGCAGCCGCGCGGCGCCGACCCCCGCGAGGGGCTCCGCGCCGGGTGGCTCGACGCCGGGGAGGCCGTCTACAACCTGGAACTCGTCGCCCACGTCCCGAAGCCGGAGGGGTTCTTCAACCCCGAAGACCCGGGCGACTTCAGCCGGATGAACGGGGACCTCGCGTTCCGCGGCGACCTCCTCTTCCTGGGCGGCTTCCACGGCCTGCAGGTGTGGAGCATCGCCGACCCCGCGCACCCCGTGCTGCGGGCCGCGCTCCCGTGCCCCGGCGGGCAGGGCGACGTGTCGGTGCACGGCGACCTCCTGTTCGTGTCGGTCGAGGAGACGCGCGGGCGCGTGGACTGCGGGCCGGAGGGCGTCGAGGCGCCCGTGAGCGCCGAGCGCTTCCGCGGCGTCCGCGTCTACGACATCGCGGACGTGGAGCACCCGCGGCAGGTGGCCGCCGTGCAGACGTGCCGCGGCTCGCACACGCACACCCTCGTCCCCGACCTCGACGACGCCTCGCACGTCTTCCTCTACGTCTCCGGCACGAGCGGTGTCCGCCCCGGTGAGGAACTCGCCGGGTGCTCGGGGGCCCCGCCGAACGAGGACCCCAACACGTCGTACTTCCGCATCGAGGTGATCGAGGTGCCGCTGGCGAGCCCGCAGGACGCCCGCATCGTCAACGCCCCGCGCGTCTTCCTCAACGAGGAGAACGGCGACCTCTCCGGGCTCTGAGCCGGCGCCGACCACGGCGAGGGCACGCAGCAGACGGCGCAGACCAACCAGTGCCACGACATCACGGTCTACCCCGAGATCGGGCTCGCCGCCGGGGCCTGCGCCGGCAACGGCATCCTCCTCGACATCTCCGACCCGGCCGACCCCCGCCGCATCGATGAGGTGTCCGACCCCAACTTCGCCTACTGGCACTCGGCCACCTTCAGCAACGACGGCCGCCAGGTGCTCTTCACCGACGAGTGGGGCGGCGGGATGGCCCCGCGCTGCCGCGCCTCGGACCGCCCCGAGTGGGGCGCCG
>Ga0193752_1001755_pt1 | contig 17490 bp, 17 predicted proteins | sample H1c1metaG_FD_144924 | JGI IMG/M metagenome (GOLD analysis project Ga0193752, IMG submission 144924) | Soil microbial communities from a riparian zone of the East river system, Colorado, United States - H1c1 | ecosystem: Environmental > Terrestrial > Soil > Riparian zone | place: USA: East River... | reverse complement strand
TGTTATCACCAACAACTTCTAACAACGTTTTTCATGCTTGTATGTCGTTGGTATAAGACCAGACGGCGGCGTCTTTGAGTGCGCCAGTGGACTTTCGAACATTTTTTTTGAACACCAACAGCGGTGAAGCGTGTTTTTATTGAACGGAAGTTGGCTTTATTCTTCTACCGGTTTATTGAAGGTTTAGGATTGTCATTGAAAAGCATCAAGGTATATATTTAGAAGCTGGATTGCAAGCAGAAAATTGAAAACCGGTTATAAAACCGGAGGAATAAAAACGGCATCAGCTGATCCCTTCAACATTGAGCCGTTGTTGCTGTTATCACCAACAACGGCTCAAAACTTTTTTATGCTTGTATGTCGTTGGTCGCAAGACAATCATGACACAGATACGTCCTGCTCATTACCTAGCTGCATATCTGCGCCAGTATGGGGAAAACTAATAAAGTCAAAATCGATTTCATAAATTTTCTTTTTATTTATAATATCTCCTGTGATTTATTTTATCATTGCTATTCAATGCCAAAGGTTCGTGCCTCACGGGACATTTTTAACTTGCAGCTGTTTCGATTCGTGTGACACGATAACTCTTTTACCGTTTAGTTTATAGTGTGGATCAGTATTTTGCTGTTGTTGTTATCAGCAGGAACGATCATTAGCAACGGCTATTAAAAATATGTCTTTGGTCATTACTTGTCCCGATCCTTCGGGAAGACCACACGACGACTTTACCAGGTATGAGGATATTTATTCTGCTTTCAACTTCAGCACTTTGGCCATTATTCTTTTAAAGGCCTGGGCTGCCCAGCTGGTAGAGCTCCCGGTTTGGGGATAGGCCTTATTCTCGAGACGGTCTATAAAGCTGAAGTCAAAGAAACTGCCCTGGGTCTGGTGGCCGTTCCCGCTCGGCATTCCCTTTACAGCAGTAACAGAGCTTGTCATGAGGAAACGGTAAGTATTTTTATCTGCGTATTTTTCGTCAGGGCCCACGGTGGGTTCCTTATCTCCTTCTCCCATACCCACGCTTACAAATTCATATTTATAGGGATAGTTCTCTGCCATGAATTCCTCAATATTCTTTTGCGCCTTACCCTGACCGGGAGCAGATGTTTTTTCGATCAGCAATACCCCGTTCTTCGGATCAAAATCCGGGGGCAGCCATTTGGGTAATTTGGCTTGTCCATTCACAGAACCGGCAAAGCCAAGACTTAATGCTATTATCATAGCCAGTAAAAATGGGATCTGTCTTTTCATTGTTTTTATATTTATGTGTACGGGAATGCAAAAATATACTTTTTTCAAAATTTATGTTTACGATGGAAGCACTTGCGCCAGTGAAGTAATTAATGTGGGATAGGAATAATACCCCCCCGGAATAATTATTTTACGTAGACAGCATGCGCAAAAGAAGTTGTTGAGAGACTTCCTAATGAAGTAGGAACTCCATTTTTCCAGACCGTTGCCACGTCTTTTGTGCCGATGAATACAGATCCCGAAACATATACATCAGTACCCTTTACAAATACTGAATTTGTTCCGGAATTAGTATTGCTTAAAATGGTGATGGCGCCATTTTTCCACATTCTTGCACTGAGAAATGATCCGTTGCGTTCATATCCTGCCGCATATACATCTGTACCTGAAATGAAAACAGAATTAACACCGGCCTGGATCGTACCATTTGTCAGGGAAGTGGCAACACCATTCTTCCATATTTTGGCGACCGATACCGATCCTGTATTCTCGACCCCTCCTACGTAAACATCTGTACCGGAAACATATACACTTGTAGCCGCAGCATTGTTGGTACCGTTTGTGAGATCCATAGGCACTCCATTCTTCCATAAGACCGCAGTGCTTACACCAACTGTTCTTTCCTCAAAACCGGCAACATATACATCTGTTCCTGATACAAATACTGAACGTGCCTCTGCTTTATTAACACCATTGGTAAGTTCAGTAGCAACAGCGTTCTTCCATAATGTGGCTTTGGAATTAGGTGTACAGGTAGAACCCCAGCCAGCCACGTAAACATCAGTACCAGAAACATATACTGACATGGCATATGCATTGCAACTGCCATTTGATAATGTGGTAGGAACCCCGTTCTTCCAAACCTTTGCAAGCACATTTCCCGGTTGATAATATTCAGTTCCTGCTATATACACATCGGAACCGGAAACAAATACGCTATAGCCGCCAGCCGCACTGGATGTATTGGAAAAAGTAGTGGAAACCCCATCTATCCATAGTTTTCCAACATAGGGTCCAACTATTTCAGTTCCCGTTACATACACAACGGGTGTTGACGAACCTGTTGTTGTAAAACTTATATCATTGCCATAAGCAGTGCCCGCGCTGTTGGTAGCATAAGCCCTAACATGGTATGTAGTAGATGCAGCCAATCCTGTTAATGCACTCGAAAATATGCCTGTTCCGGTTCCGTCTGTAGTTTTTGAATTTGCAGTCGTTGGATTTGCGCCGGTGCTCCAGCAAACACCACGTGCTGTAACAGTTGCTCCGCCATCGGCAGTTACATTACCGCCGCAGGCTGCGGTACCTGATGTAACCGAACTTACTGCTGCAGTGGTTACCGTTGGTAAAACGGGTGCCGTTGCCGTAGTAGTAAAAACTGAATCGCCTCCATAGGAAGTACCCACGCTGTTTGTTGCATAAGCACGAACATGGTATGTTGTGGCTGCTGTTAAACCAGTCATGGCACTCGTGAATGTACCGGTACCGCTGCCGTCTGTTGTTTTGGTGGGTAAGGCGATTGTTGGATTTGCTGTTGTACTCCAGCAAACTCCCCGAACCGTTACGGGTGCGCCACCATCAGTGCTTATTGTTCCACCACTGCTAGCAGTAGTGGCAGTTATGCCTGATATGGTTGTTGTGTTGATCGTTGGTACAACAGGAACAGATGCTGTGGTAAAAACCGAATCACCGCCATAGGCTGTTCCAACACTATTTGTTGCATAAGCACGAACATGATAGGTGGTGGCAGCTGTTAAACCGGTAATGGCGCTTGTGAATGTGCCGGTGCCCGTGCCGTCTGTTGTTTTGGTTGATAAAGCAACTGTCGGATCCGTTGTTGTGCTCCAGCAAACGCCACGGGCTGTTACCGGTGCACCGCCGTCTGCAGCTACGTTGCCGCCGCCTGATGCAGTGGTCATAGTGATTGATGATATTGACGCGGTTGTTACCGTTGGAAGCGCCGTTGCTGAATTGGTTGTTGTAAAACTTATCTCGTTACCATAGGCCGTTCCCGCGCTGTTGCTGGCATAGGCCCTTACATAATAAGTTGTTGAAGCAGTTAATCCCGTGATGTTGCTGGAAAATGAACCGGCACCCGTACCATTCGTTGTATGATTACCGGCCACGACAGGATTTTGCGTCGTACTCCAGCAAACGCCCCTTGCGGTAACCGCTGCTCCCCCGTCTGAACTGATATTACCACCGCCGGAAGCTGTTGCCGATGTGATCGAGCCAATGGCTGATGTACTCAGCGTGGGTAAGGAAGCAGTCGTTGTTGGTGCCTCGAGGGATTTCTGGCAGGCATGGAATATGCCCATCGCCAGAACAAAAGAAATTAATACAAACCTTGTGGTTTTCGTTTTCATGATGCGTTATAAGGGGTCTTGGGTATGCAAGATATAATGAAGAATTAAGAATTTATAATTAAGAATGCCCCGGCGACAAAATTTTAGAAAATAAAAAACTGTCTCCTAAATACAGGCCTCAAAATGTGCGAATTACGCAGGAAGAGTTGCGAAGTCTGTCATCGTTATCCCCCTGTTGTACCGGGGTTTTACGATACCGGGATGTTTAGAGATGGGTTGTAGATCAATTTGGCACAGATACGCCACGCTCCTTTGCCCTTGCCGCATATCTGCGCCAGTATGAGGCAGTTAAACGGAACATTATGCGATTTCCAAAAGATTTTATGTTTTCCTTAAATAAAAAAGAATGGCAGGAGGTTATCACAATTTGTGATAACCTCCCCGAAGGCATAAAATAAATCCTGCCCTGCCGTATGCGTTTACTGAACATGGAGTAACGATGCTTGCAAGTATATTAAAAAGTAAGAAGGCCATCCAGATGAACATTTCGATTGTAAGGGCCTTTATTACATTAAAACAATTTGCATTGAACTATAAAGAACTTGCCAGCCAGATAAAGGAATTGAAAGACACAACCGGCAATCATAATGCACGGCTAAACAGTATCTATAGTGCTCTTGAGGTCCTGCTGGATAAAAAAGCCAGCCAAAAGAAATGGGAGGATCGGGAGAGAATCGGATTTAAAAAATGAGAGCTAATACCTGGTGGCCGGGTGAACAGACCGGGCGTATGTAACTATACAGATTGTAAAGACCCTTAGCGGAGAAGTTTCGTAATCATTTAAGGAAGGAATACTTATGCAGAAGGGTATGTCTTATGCTATTTATTTTTAAGCAACGTCTCTCCTATGCTTTGTGTGATAGTTGAGGACGTTGCGTATTTATATGAATTCGTTGACGCAACGTCCCGTGCCGGAGACGTTGCTGGGAAAGAGATGATCAAAAATGATCGCTTTTGAATAATATCCGGGGTTGGACAGCAGGGGCTTTGTTCGAGATGAGTTCGGTATGCGTTCGGGAACGGGAGCCAAATCACGTATAATTTCCGAACGCATACCGAACACTTCCCGAACAGCTCCCGAACAAACCCTTTTCGCAATTGGTCATTTCCTGTCATTTTTGATCAAATGATTCAAAAACAATGATCCCCTTGCCGTTGTTGGTGTTATCACCAACAACTTCTAACAACGTTTTTCATGCTTGTATGTCGTTGGTATAAGACCAGACGGCGGCGTCTTTGAGTGCGCCAGTGGACTTTCGAACATTTTTTTTGAACACCAACAGCGGCGAAGGGAGCATCTATAAATTTGTTTCTGAAATAATAATTTTTGTACGTGATCTTTGTTTTTCACCAAAAGGAAAAAGAAAAACAAAAGCATTATAACTATTTGAAAAAAAATGATAATTATATTGAACACTGCCATCTTGAGTTTCTAATTCAACAGCCCCATCTGTTTTTAACCTACGCTTGATATAAAAATCTGTGAAAAAAGGAAGTTTATTGGGGTTAGGAGGTAAAATTAAGCTACCAAAAGATTTATCAAAATTGGGTGATGCGAAAAAGTCTTTTATACTGCATGACCGAGGATTCCCTTCGATAGCTATATTTTCAAGAACAAACAAGGCACATTTTTTACTTGAAACCTCAACATAGCGTCTTAATGCTGCATGTATAGAAGCACCAAAATGCTTAGAAAGATGTAAGGAAGCTTCGATACCTAAAGGGAGCTTATTTAATTCATCAAAAAAACGATCATGCTGGAATAAAGTAATCGAAGCAAAATAATTAGCCTCTTGCTCAAATTCTTCATTTGCACTGGGACTTAAAGAATGATCATCATCTTGAAGAATATCATGGGTGCCAGTTTGCCACGGTAAAACTCCATGCCCAGCTTCATGTAGTTTTACAAAGTTTTGTTTTGCACTACTTTGTGATAAGTCCACATAAATGACTTTTTCAGAAAAATCAAATACACCCCTTACCTTACTTAAAATATGGCTTATCTTATTTGATATTTTATATCCAAAACCTGGCTGAATTGAAGACAAATCGACATCCTTATCTATTCGAAGTTCCGTGTATTGAATAATTTTCTCCACGGGCGTCGGAAACTGATCAAAGCTTTTACTTTTACGTAAAATATCCAATGAAATGTTTTCAATATCTCTTTTTGCTTCCAGATCAGCCATTTTTCTTTTTATGCCTTAAGTATTCTAAATATTTTAATAGCTCATCTTTCTCATCAACCGATAAAGAATCTTCAGATGACAAGGCAAATGAATTGAAAAGCATACTCTCTTCATTATTTGTTTTTTCAATAATACCTCCAGCTTGCAATAATGAATTCAATGAAATACGATATAGATTTGCAAGTTTATAAAGCACATTCGCAGATGGTTTTTTTATTTTGTCATTTTCCAACTGACTTAAATATGCGTTTGAAATTGCTGTTGCCTCTTCTACTTGCCTAAGCGTAAATCGATTTAATTCTCTTGAAGCTTTTAAGGTTTGACCTAATGTTTGCATAAATGAGAATTTTGTAGCTACAAATGTAATACATAATTCTTGCTGAATTTAGCGATACGCACAGTTTTTGCTAAATTGTTGATAACTATTTGCTCTCTATTTTTATATTTTGCTTGTTTAATTTATATTTTGCTTATCTTTACACCAGTCTAACAACATTATTTAACTTTTAAATTAAGACTGATGAATAAAAAGCCCAACTTTTTGTAGTAGCAAAAAGTTGGGCATAACTAAAAAAGGGACAAGTTTTGACGGACTCATTCTTAAGAATAATCATCTTAAGTACCCTTACTTCGTATCACAAGCTATTAGTTTTTCTTCAATTAGCCAACTAGTGTTACGGTTTTGATTTCTACTCTAGCATATGAATGCTCCCGCATTTGCCGTATCACAAGGAGTTTACACTTTAAACCCACTAATCATGGACAAAGTAACATCACAAATAAATGGCCAAAATAGCCCTAATGAATTACAGTTAACATTCGAAAGTAAAAAATTCGCATGGACACATCAGTACATATCAGGTAAAGAAGCTAAACATCTTTTTCAAGTTCAACTTGACTCAGATTTATATTTATCAATAGCTGCGCCCTGGAAAGATGAATTGATTAATAATGACGAAAAAGTAGACTTAGCAAGACCGGGTATTGAACAATTCTTTGTAAAGAAAAAGTTAGGGTATACTATTAATAGCAAAGAGTTTGAATCAAACAAGCAATACATTAAAGGCTCAACATTAAGACATGAAGGTGCTATACCTGTAGCTGATGAAATTTATTTGGTCAATCCCAAACCATGGGACGATGAATTAATTGAAGATCATGAATGGGTAGACTTAGCTAGACCGGGTAAAGAACATTTTGTTTCCAAAAAATTGGAGATCTGCATTATTGTTAACGGTAGAGAAAAGGAATGGCATGAAAAAACAATTTCTTATATCGAAGTTATAAAGCTTGCTTTTCCCAATTATGACGGAAACGCAAATATCCTATACACCGTTACTTACAGTGGCGGCCCGAAACAGAATCCTGAAGGAACTATGACTATCGGTGATTCTATTTATGTAAAAAATAAAACTGTTTTCAATGTTACAGCAACTAATAGATCTTAGTCCTGATCTTCAAAAGCTCAGGAATGAAGGGTATGAGATGCAGTATAGTGGTGGATATTTAATTATCCACCACATACCGTATGTCAATCCTAAAAAGGAAATCCACTACGGGTCACTGGTTACGCCTTTAACTCTAAATGGGAATAGAACGTTTAAACCAGACACACATGTTATTCACTTCATTGGAGAACATCCTTGTGATAAATACGGCAATACAATTACTGCCATTCAGCATAGTACTGGAAATCAACAATTGTATCCAGGATTAATTGCTAATCATAGCTTTTCAAATAAACCTCCAGAAGGTTATAGTGATTATTACCAAAAAATAAGCAGATATACAGATATGATTTCTGCACCGGCTAAGTCTATTGATAAAGATGTAACAGCCTGCACTTTTAAGTTAATAAATTACGAAGACGAACAGGATGTATTTAATTATTATGATTCTAACAGCAGTAGGGCTAATATTCAAATGATTAATGGGAAATTCAAAAATCAAGAAATTGCTATCATTGGTATTGGAGGTACAGGATCTTACATTTTAGATTTGGTTGCAAAAACACCAGTCAAAAAGATTCACCTTTTTGACGGTGATATTTTTTTGCAGCATAATTCATTTAGGTCACCTGGCGCTGCTTCCAAAGAATTTTTCAGAGAAGTAGGAACGAATAAAGTAGACTACTTTGCCGACATTTATTCAAATATGCACAGAGGGATTGTACGACATTCCTATTATCTAACAGAAGATAATTTAAGCGAACTTGACAGATGTTCATACGTTTTTATATGCGTTGATAATAATAGGGTTCGCAAAATGATAATGAAATATTTAATTGAAAAAGGGATTTCATTTATCGATGTAGGCTTAGGAGTAAATACAGTTGATGATACATTGATTGGTACTCTAAGAATTACAAGTGCCACTGCTGAAAAGAATGATCATTTACATCTGAGAATTTCTGCGCAAGACGATGAAAATAATGAATATGCAACAAATATTCAAATTGCAGACCTTAATTCTTTAAATGCTTCATTAGCAGTAATTAAATGGAAAAAACTTTCCAAATTCTACCAAGATATTGAAATGGAACACAACAGTAGCTATAGCATAAATGTATCTAAAATCATTAATAATGACTCTACAACATAAGTTCGTTGAATTTATTCCTGACAACCTTGAGCAAGGTATTTTATACATTTCTATTTCTTATTGTACAGCCATACACAAATGTGTGTGTGGCTGTGGCAATGAGGTTGTTACTCCTATAGCGAAGGATGGTTGGAAACTTACTTTCGACGGTAAATCAATTACATTATACCCTTCAATTGGAAATTGGAAATTTGATTGCCAATCGCATTATTGGATAACAAATAATGAAATAATTCACGCAAGAAAATGGAGTAGTGAAGAAATTGTAAGAGGGCATGAAATCATAAGCAATAAGAAGAAAAAAAAGAAGAAGTGGATATTTTTTTGAATTCCTTACTTTGCCTTGGCTCGTGTCTTCACGAAACAATAACGCTTTAATAAAAGATCCACAATGATATATGGTACAAGTGAGTTAAACAATAATGCTGCTATGGAAAAGAAATGCTGGTAACAAAATCATTTTGCATTACTTCTTCAAATTCCTCCGCAGCCTGTACTGAGGTATGAAATATGGAATGACAACACCCTTCAACATAGAATGAGATGCTTCGTTCCTCAGCATGACAAACTCCCTAGTCATGAGATTGTTTCATCCTACCCTCCCTACCGGCAGACAGGTTCCTCGCAATGACGTTATACCCCAATCTTCTCATTCACCACCCTCAATATCTCCCCCTCCAACGCAATCGCTTTATCCTCTATCTCCTTTCCCTTTGCAACAATATCGTTCACATAAACCTTATCATCATAACCCGCCGCATTGATGCGTACATTCATAAAAGCGCCCATCACCGCAGAGCGGGCGCAGAGGGCGCCAACGCCGGCATCGGAAACAGAATTGGGATTGCCGGTTGCCGCCATGGCTTTAATGATCTCCATACTTGCATAAGCGGTCTCCATTACGGTAAAGGGAATTTCAATGGCGTATTTTGTAGCCTCCTGTATGGCTTGCTTTCGTGTTGCTTTCTCCGCATCGTTACCCTTTGGTAAACCAAATGCCTGCATAATTCCATTGAAAGCAGCGGTATCGGCATCTACCAGGTTAACTAACTTACTTTTCAACTTTTCACCTTCCTCCGCCCAGTCGCTGAACTCCTGCCATCTTTCATCCCATCCTTTTTTATGGCTGCTTAAATTGGCAACCATATTGGCGAGGGAGATACCGAGTGCTCCAATGTACGCGGCAATGGAGCCACCGCCGGGGGCTGGGCTTTCGCTGGATGTTTCATCAGCAAAATCGCTGAGGGTCATATTTACCAGGCGGCTGCTGTTTTTATCGTTGAGCATATATTCTATAATTCTTTCTTCGGGCTTAAAGGGAGTAAGTTCGTCAAGTCCCATGGATTTGATGGCGATCTTTATCAACTCTTTTTCACTCACACCGGTGCTGCGCTTTTGCTTTTGTAAAAAATATTTGCCGGCATCGGTCATGGCCTTTAAAGGAATGAGGCCAACCAGTTCACTGCCCGTTACACGAATGCCCCTTGCTGTTGCCTTATCACACACTTCATCAAAAGCAATATGCACCGGCGTTATATTGATATTGGTGAGGTTCATGGAGATCTGTGCCACGCCATATTCTTCAATGAACCAGCCGATGGCCTTAACGGCTTTCAGGCTTCCCGGCATATTTACTTTTTTCCCTTCCTTTTCTACATTCCTTCCGGCCTCCCGAACGTCAAAAGCTATTGCATTGGCACGGCGGGTGGACGTGGTATTGAGGTTAACATTATAAGCCACCAAAAAATCCCTTGCGCCAATGACCGTGCCGCCACGCTTTGCATCAAACTCGGCAGGACCAAAATCGGGTTTCCATTTTGGCTCTTTTATCTTTTTAAAAAAGCCTTCGTATTCGCCGGCGCGTATCACCGAAAGATTATTCCTTGTGGTATCGGGCTGTGCGGCTTCGTATAAATAAACGGGGATCTTCAATTCTTCTCCTACCCTTTTGGCGAGCTGCTGTGCATATTTCGCCGTTTCTTCCATTGTAATATTTGCAATGGGTATCAGCGGACAAACATCCGTAGCGCCCATGCGGGGGTGCTCGCCCCTGTGCCTGCTCATATCAATAAGCTCTCCTGCTTTTTTTATGGCGTTGAATGCGGCTTCGATAACACGTGATGGCTCGCCTACCATGGTTACCACGGTGCGGTTGGTTGCTTTACCCGGGTCGACGTTTAGTAAACGCACTCCTTCTACCTTTTCTATCTCATCGGTGATTTGTTTAATAAGATTGAGATCATTTCCTTCCGAGAAATTAGGGACGCACTCTATAAGCTGCATAGTTTTGTTATTTCAAGCAAAGATGCGATTTTTTTTACCACGGAGACACGGAGATGGGCACGGAGGACACAGAGAGCTCTCCGTGTTCTTTGTGTTTTTCCCTCTGTGTCTCCGTGGTAAAAAATCATACAAATCCCGGTAATCATGTAAATCACAGTTCAGACAAACACCCCGTTGATCATTACCTTATCAATAAGGTTGTTACCAAAAGAATAAGGTAAATACGCAAGCGAAGGAACCGGTTTTGTAAAAATGAGGTTGGCTTTTTTGCCGATGGTTATGCTACCAAGCTCATGCTCCAGCTCCATGGCATGGGCGCCATTGATGGTGGCGGCATTAATGGCTTCTTCGGGCAGCATTTTCATTTGAATACAGGCCAGGGCAACTACAAAGTTCATATTACCACTGGGCGACGAGCCTGGATTATAGTCAGTTGCAAGCGCTACTGCACAATTATTATCTATTAATTTTCGGGCGGGCTGGTAGTCCATTCTTAAGAAAAAAGCAGCGGTTGGTAACAGCGTTCCGATGGTATTTGCACCATTTAGCTGTGCAATATCGGCGTCGGTCATCGTTTCCAAATGATCAACCGAAAGCGCATTTAGTTTTATGGCCGATGCTATCCCGCCGATGCTGTTGAGCTGGTTAACGTGAAGCTTTGGTTTTAATCCATACAGCTTTCCTGCCTCGCAAATGATCTCCGTTTCTTCAGGTGAAAAGAAACCGGTCTCACAGAATACATCAATATAGTCGGCAAGTTTTTCTTTGGCAATAACGGGCAGCATTTCATGTATGATGCTGTTGATATATCCCTGGTGGTTGTCTTTAAATTCCAGGGGATAGGTATGTGCACCGAGGAAGGTTGACTTTATGGAAAGCGATGATCTTTCTTTTAGCTTCTTTATCACCCTCAGCATTTTCAATTCTCCTTCCACCGACAATCCATAGCCGCTTTTTATTTCAATGGCGCCGGTGCCAAGCTTAGATACTTCTTCCAATCGCTTCCATGCGCTGCTGAACAGCTCATCTTCGCCTGCTTCATTTAATTTTCTTGCGGAGTTTAAGATACCGCCTCCCTTCGCGGCGATATCGGCATAGCTCATGCCTTTGAGCTTATCAATGAATTCTTCTTCACGGGTTGTTGCAAAAACAAGATGGGTATGGCTGTCGCACCAGGCGGGCAAAACAAATTGATCCTGGGCATCAATGACCACCTTTGGTAATTCCGGAACCTTTGATTCCAGTTCATACATATGGCCGTACTCTGCAATGATGCCGTCCTCAACTAAAAGAAAAGCATTTTCAATAAAAGGAAGATGGGCCATTGCGGGGCCTCTTAATAATGCCGTTACTTCACGGGTGTTGATGAGTTGGGATATGTTGGTGATTAAGGTTGTCATTATATAAAGCAAACTTAGGGATTTTACCACGGAGACACAAAGATGGGCACGGAGGACACGGAACGTCTCTGTGTTCTCTGTGGTTTTCTCTCCGTGTCTCCGTGGTAAAAAATCAGGTGGCTACAATTTTTTAAAGGTTGACCGCATGCGTATAAAGTAAAATTCATTCTCCATAAACCTCAGCTCGCGGAGAATGCTTAAGTTGCCGGGAGAAAATGTTATGGTATAGCGGAAGTCTGCTTTAAGGCTCGGATCAAATCCGGGTTTAATGATATTATCGTAACCTTCCTTTTCTCCTACAACGATCATACTGGGTCCTTTCCGGGCGGTATAGCCGATATTATATAACTGCCCGTCTGCCCTTAGTTTATCCTCTATTTCATAAATGCGGAGAATGCTGGTATCCCTTGTCTCTTTTCCCTGAGGATCAGTATAAGTAAAATAAAGTTGCAAGGAATCGGTGAGGTCGATCACTTCAACGGCCGACTTTAAAGTAACCTGTGCATTATTTTGTTTGGGATCTGTATAAACCGAGCTACCCTCCCATTTGCCAACGAGTATCTTCAGTTCTTTATTAAATACCAGGCCGCGGTTGTTTTGTTGCGCTGCTGCGGCAAACGAGAGAAATAAAAATATTAAACTGAAAATAATTTTCATAGTATGATTTATTTTGAACCACATAGGAACATAGGAACAAAAGATAACCACACAGGTCAATGTTTTCTATGCTTCTATGTGGTTAAATCATTTCCTATCCCTCGAAAAAGAATAAGGCGTATCCCCATCCAAAATACCCCATGACCTGTTAGGATCTGCCGACATATTAATTAAAAGCCTGCCGCCCTTCATCAGCTCGAAATGATCCAACCAGTTCTTACCATAAGCCATGCCATTATTTGTTACAGATCGTATGTATTTATTAACAGGGCTGTTTTGCGGCGCTTCAATGATGAATTTTTTGCCATTCTCCAGGTTCAATGTTAATTTTTTAAAGAGCGGCGCTCCCATTACGTACTGGCTGGTGGCCGGGCAAACGGGATAAAAGCCCATTGCGGAAAAAATGTACCAGGCGCTGGTCTGGCCATTGTCCTCATCGCCGCAATAGCCATCGGGCGTGGGCTTGTACATCCTGTTCATTACTTCACGGCTCCAGTATTGTGTTTTCCAGGGCTGGCCTGCATAATTATATAAGTACACCATGTGCTGTATGGGCTGGTTGCCGTGGGCATATTGTCCCATGCCGGCGATCTGCATTTCCCTTATCTCGTGAATGGTGCCGCCGTAATAACTGTCGTCGAATGTTGGCGCCATGGTAAATACCGAGTCGATCATTTTTACAAATGTTTCCTTTCCACCCATCAGGTCTATCAGTCCCTGCACGTCATGAAATACACTCCAGCTATAATGCCAGCTATTGCCTTCGGTAAAAGCATCACCCCATTTTACAGGATTGAAAGGTGATTGAAATTTACCATCCTCGTTCTTTCCCCTCATCAGTTTTGTTTCGGGGTCAAATAAATTTCGGTAGTTCAAACAACGCTTTGCATAAAGCTCCACTTCTTCCTTTGGCCTGTTGAGCGCTTTTGCAAGCTGGTAAATGGCAAAGTCATCATAGGCATATTCTAAAGTACGTGCTGCATTCTCGTTGATCTTTACATCGTAAGGCACATAGCCGAGTTTATTATAGTAAGCCACGCCTTTGCGGCCAACAGCCGTCATCGGGCCTTCATTATTTGCGCCGTGTAATAATGCTTCGTACAATTTTTCAATATCATAGCCCCGCAGTCCTTTTATATATGCATCGCTTACAACAGAAGCGGAATTATTACCGATCATGATATCGGCATAGCCGGGACTGCTCCATTCGGGCAGCCAGCCGCCTTCCTTATAATCATTGATCAAACCTTCCTGCATCTCTTTATTAATGGAAGGATACAATAAGTTGAGCAAGGGATACAAAGCACGGAAGGTATCCCAGAAGCCCGTGCCGCCGTACATATAGCCCGGTAATATTTTGCCGTTGTAAGGACTGTAGTGAACAATTTTATTAACAGCATCAACCTCGTACAATTTATTCGGGAACATTACCGTGCGGTAAAGGCAGGAATAAAAAGTTCTTAGCTGTTCATCGGTTCCGCCTTCAACCTGTATCGCACCCAGTGTTTTTTCCCATTTGCTTTTTGTTTGCGCTTTCAGTTTTTCAAAACTTGTATTCTTATCTCCCAGTTCTTTTAAATTTTGCTCGGCCTGCTCAAAACTGATGAAGGAAGAGGCCACCCAGCAATTCACTTTCTCCCCCTTTTTTGTTTTAAAGCCCACAACGCCGAGGGCATGGCTGTTCGTGATTTCCAATGAGTCGATCAACGATCCTGTTTCACTAACTGTTTTTGTATATTCAAATGGCTTATTAAAATAAATGACGAAATAATTTTTAAAGTTGATGAGCTTGCCACGCCTGTATCGTGTGCTGTAGCCGATGATCTTATTTTCTCCAGGAATAATTTTAATGTAAGAACCTTTGTCAAATGCATCGATGATAAATGACGAGGTATCAGACTTTGGGAACGTGACCTGGAAATGCGCAGCACGCTCGGTAGCTGTTAATTCTGTAGTGATATCCGCATCGGCTAAATATACACGGTAGTAGTATGGCCTTGCTTCTTCTGCTTTGTGTGAGAACCAACTGCCCCTGTCTGCTTCCTTCCATTTCATACCAATAGCCGGCATGATGGAGAACTGCCCGTAATCATTCATCCATGGTGAGGGCTGGTGTGTTTGCTTGAAACCTACGATCTTTTCTGCGCCATAAGTGTATTGCCATCCATCGCCGTTCTTACCGGTCTGCGGGGTCCAGTAATTCATACCCCATGGTGTGCCGATGGCGGGATAGGTATTACCATTGGAAAGATCAGGCCTGGAATCCGTACCCATCAGGGTATTCACAAGATCAACCTTCGCCGTGGTTTGTGCCTGCAGCAGGCAAAATGAAAAACTAAAAAGCAGTACTAAGTTTATTTTTTTATTCATCATCCTGTTTGAACTTTTAGATCTGTTATGGATTATCATTTATTTCTTTCCAAGCTTCAGGTCAATACGCTTAAAGAAATTTGCCGTTCCCTTGTACTTCACTTCCCTCATCATGGTTAAATTCCTGTTGCTATGGATGCCAATGGTCAGCCGGATATCAGCCTGCTTATCATTGTCCTCATCTTCCTTCATGGCACTGATGACAAGATCGTCTTTGGTCCTGTTTACGGATTGGATATTATATTCACTCGGCCCGAAATTTAATTTGGTACCATCTCCATGAATGTAAAAAGTTCCTGTTTCCTTTAACTCCTCTCCATCAGCCGATTTAAAACTAAAGCCAAGTTCCAGTGTATCTTTTAATGCAGTTACCGCTAATGTTGTGTTGTAACTGATCCAGGTGGTATCGTCAGAAGCAAGAATATCCTGCTTTCCCGACCAGGTTCCCTGCAGGGGCTCCAGGTCTTTGAATGAAACCGAATCTTTTTTTGGCCCGCTGTTGCAGGCTGAAAGAATAACTAATAAGCCGAGGATAATTCTCATAAAAAAATTTTATAGTGATTGGAAAACCGATTTGCTGAACGCTTCGAGGCCAGGGTCTCTTGCCCCCATTAAAAGTAATACAGAATCCGCAGTTAAATGCGGCCTTACCGTATTTAAAAACAGGTTCCTGTCTTCCACAAAAAAAGCATTTTTGCCCAGGGCCTTTATATCGCTGATGAGGTCATTGGCGGAAATGTCTTTTACAGCCGTACCTCCTGCATAGAATATCTCGCTCATCCATATCTCATCCTGCGGCCTTAATACGGCTGCGATCTCCTTTACAAAATCATTTCGTAAAAACCTTGTGGGGCCATAGCCATGCGGCTGAAACCAGGCGATCACTTTTTGTGCAACCGGCTGGCATGCTGCAATGGCCGCTGCACACTTCACCGGGTTGTGTGCATAGTCATCAATTACCCACACGCCGTATTGCCCAGCACCTGGTTGCGGCGGTAAATGCCTTCGTATTTTTTTAATGCAGCGGCACAGGTCTCCAGGTCAACACCGAGTGAATTGGCTACAGCAGTTGCCGCAAGTGCATTTTCCATATTGTGTTTCCCGATGGTTGTCATGAAAACTGAAGTCTGAAGTCGGAGGTCTGAAGTCTGACTTGTATCTTCTGACTTCTTACTTCTTACTTCCGACTTCTGAACACTGAATTCGATACTAAACCCTTCTTGTTTAAAATTCTTTGCTATATAACCTGCTCCTGAGTTTTGATCTGTTGCAAAATCGTTTTTAATATCCTGCGAAAGTTGTTTTGCCAAAACATTGGAATGGTTTACGATAAATTTTTTGCTGTTGTTCTTAAACACCGTGAAGATGCTCATCAGCTCATCTATCTCCTGGTGGTCCTTATCTACATTTAATAACAAACCGATCTCGGGATGATAGTGAACAATGGAACCGTCACTTTCATCGGCTTCAATTACCAGCCACCCGATAGCCATCGGGTCTCCTGCTCCCACTTTTGCATTACCGATCTTTCCTTCTTTGATGATACTCACCAACCCTGCACCACTGATGATGCTGGGCTGCATGCCTGCCTGTTCCAGTATATCAAATAACATGGCGCTGGTGGTGCTTTTACCGGATGTACCGCCAACGGCGATCGTTCTTTTACTTTTGGCGATGAGGGCGAGCAGTTCTGATCGTTTGATGATGGGGATGTTAAGCTCTTTTGCTTTCTGTACTTCAAAGACAGTATCTTCTATGGCTGTTGAAGCAACAACAAGGTCCGTCTCTTTTGTTATGCCATCGCCATTTTGAAGAAAACATTTTATCCCTTCTGCTTCCAGTTTTGTTTTTGTTTCATTGAATTCGCCTTTTACAAAATAGCGGTCACTGCCACTCACATTTTTTTCAATGCCTGCCAGGTATTGCGCTATGGCACTCATACCCACACCGGCAACACCGATGAAGAAGACATTTTTAAAATCGTTTATCCCTGTTATCAAACTCTTCCCTTTTTTTATTCTGTGTGCTAAAATAAAGGTAAATATTAAGTTATGGATGAGTGTATTGCAAAGAATTGTGCTGTTGTTGATAAAGTGGTTGGTGAGATAACATCTGCGGCGGGAAAGTGGTCGGTGAAGACACCGACCACGGTTAAACGGTTGGTGAGCCACCAACCACGGCAACGCATCCCCGGTCGGTGTCTCCACCGACCGGAATCCCGAAAAAAGAATTATGTTGGTGGTGATAATCTGAAGTGGTTGGTGAGATAACATCTGCGGCGGGAAAGTGGTCGGTGGAGACACCGACCACGGTTAAACGGTTGGTGAGCCACCAACCACGGCAACGCATCCCCGGTCGGTGTCTCCACCG
>Ga0193752_1001754_pt1 | contig 17497 bp, 12 predicted proteins | sample H1c1metaG_FD_144924 | JGI IMG/M metagenome (GOLD analysis project Ga0193752, IMG submission 144924) | Soil microbial communities from a riparian zone of the East river system, Colorado, United States - H1c1 | ecosystem: Environmental > Terrestrial > Soil > Riparian zone | place: USA: East River... | reverse complement strand
GAGCCTGACCATGAACCAATTCGCTATAATCTTCGGTGACCGGCTGCCTATTCGCGGCCTAAACGACAATCAATTTACACAAAATTCCTGACAGGCTCACCGTTCGCGTTTCCGCATTTTTCACCAATTATCTTGTCCGATATATATGTTTCACCCGGTCACTGCCGTTCCCGGTTCTGACAAGGACTAAACGCTCATTCCCGTGCCTGATTTCTGCACTAATCACCGTTGCCCATCTTTCCCAGTAATTCATCAAAACGGGGATCGTCGCGCAGTGAATCGAGTATCTCGTCGGTCTCGAACCGCGGCTTGTTCTCATTGCCGAGTTTCACGGCGCGATTGAGCCATTTGAAGGCGAGATCTTTATCACCCAGCTCGGCGTAGGTCTGGCCGACCCAGTATGCCATGTCATGGTCCGCGCGGGATACGGCCATTGCTTCCTCGGTCAACTGCGCCCGTGCTTCGTCGTGTTTTCCGGCACCAGCGAGATACATTGCATAAAGCGGTCGAACGCCTTCCATCTGCGGGTGCTCATCCAGCACCTTACCCATTAGCTCAACCGCCTCGTCTCTTTTTCCTTCGTAGAAAAGCACGCCGGAACGAAAGATCTTGAGCATCGGGTGATTTGGTTCAGCTTTCACGCCCTTGTCGAGCTCTTCGTGCGCTCGGCTGTAATCCTTAAGATAAAGGAAGATACGGGCACGATTGTAGGCGGCCACGGCGCGGGCAGCCGGGTCGAGACGCATCAGTTTTTCAAAGCTCTTTAGCGATTTATCATACTCACCGTCAAGGCGGTGCATGATTCCTTTTACAAAATAAAGCGGGGCATCATTCGGGAACTGTTTTTCGAGCAGTTCGATCTCGGAGCGCGCTTTTTTCTTTTCGCCGCGCGCCATGTAGATCATCACCATCAGTACGCGCGCTTCGACAACGTTCGGATCGTAGAAGAATGCTTTTGTAAAGGCATTTTCCGCGGCGGTGTAATCTTCCGCCTCGCCGAGCCCCTTGATCACGCGGTTTGCGTAACAGGCCCCAAGACCGCTGTAGGCGAGCGCAAAATGCGGGTCGAGTTCGATCGCGTGTTTGAAATTTTGTATCGCGGCGTCGCAATCCTCAACCGCGAGCGTCCTGAATATGAACCGGCCGAAGTTATCGCGCCCGCGCAGGTATTCTTCCCAGGCCTCGTGGTTTTCGGTTGCACGGCGGCCGAGTTTTTCCTGTTCCTTGTCGGAAAGCTCAAGCCTGAGGCCCTCGAGTATTTTCTGCGCGATCGAATCCTGCAGCGCTAAAATATCTTTGCCCTCGGCATCGACGCGGTCGCTCCAAAGAATTTCGCCGGTCAAAACGTCCAGCAATTGGGCGGTTACGCGGATCTTGTCGCCCGACTTGATAAACCCGGCCGAGAGCACCGCATGGACGCGTTGTTCCTTTCCGGCCTCGCGCGGGTCGATATCGGTGCCCTGGTATCTTGCTATTACAGAGCTTGGGCGAACGATAAGCGATTTTAGCTGCGCCAGTTCGGTGATCACCGCATCCGCTAGAGCAAATTCATAGAAATTCGCGCCATCGTCGCCGCCAAGATTTTTAAACGGAAGGATCGCGACGCTCTTCTTTTCAGTGCCTGCGGATGTCATCGTCAGGTCGGGCGCCATCGAGGGTGCCTGCGAGACCGACGGCGTGCGGGCCATCGAGTTATCGTTGATCGAAGATTTGCCGGTTATCCAACCGATCGCGCGCTTTAGTACACCGCCCGAATCCGCGTGGCCCGGAGCGAAAGTATCGCCCTGCAGGAATCCACCGCCTGTTATTTCCTGTAGAACACCGCGAAGATCGTCGCGCATGTCGCCAATATTCTGGTAACGGTTTTTGGGGTCTTTTTGGAGGGCTTTGTCGACGATAAACTGCAGCTTCGCCGGTATCGGTTCCTTTCGCATGTCCGCTAGCGGCGTCGGTGTGCCGTACAGCACCTGGTGGCGCACGTCGATCACGGTCTTGCCCTGAAAGGCCCAGATACCCGTGAGCATCTCGTATAGCAGAACGCCGGTCGAAAAAATGTCTGATCGGTTGTCGGCTCTTTCGCCGCGGGCCTGCTCGGGCGCGGCATAGGTAGCCGTTCCGTACGGGATGCCGAGCTCGGTTATTTCGGTGCGGTCGATGCGTTTATCGTCGATCGCAAGCTCATCTTCAAGAAGCTTGGCCAAGCCGAAATCCAAGATCTTCACCTGCCCGGTCTTAGAGACCATGATATTTCCGGCCTTAATGTCGCGATGAATGATATTTTTGGAGTGGGCGTAGGCGAGAGCGTCTGTCACCTGGATCGCGATTGACAGCGCGCTTCTAAGCTCCAAAGGGCGGCCTGCAACAAGCTGGCGGACATTCTTCCCTTCGACATACTGCATCGCGATGTAGAAAACACCGTCAGCATGATGAAAATCGTAAATTGTGCAGATGTTAGGATGATCGAGCTGGGAGCAAAGCTGGGCTTCGCGCTCGAACCGCTTGAAGTTAGCGGTTTTAGCTGTCAGTTCCGGCGGCAGAACTTTGATCACCGCAGTACGGTTCAATTTGGTGTCAAGGGCCTTGTAAACAGTTCCCTGGCCGCCTGAGCCGATCTTTTCCTGGATCAAGTATTGGTTAATTTTCGAACCAATCATAAAAAATTCGAGATTTGAAATCAAAATCCCGACGTTAACAACCAAAGCCTTCCGAGTAAACAGATATTATATACAATGCCCGGAAAACCGCAATTCACTTACCAAATTAATTTAACTTTCCGGCAAACTGCCGGCTAATCGGGTATGATCGTTCAGCCCCGTAAGGGCGTTCCCCAGCCCGATTGGATGTAATCTCCATCCTGAACGATGCACGGTACTACAAGGTCGCCGCCCGAATATTCAAGCATTTCCTTTTGCCGCTGTTTGTCGTTCTGCGCGTCGTACTCCGTAAACGGGACGCTGTTACTTATGTAGTAATCCCGGGCCTGGGCGCAGTAGGGGCAGCCGGGTTTTGTATAAATTACGAGTGCCATATATATGCTCTTAAAGTATTATACTCTCAGTTTTGGGAAAGCAAAGCCAAGCGAAAAAGCAGCCGGCGATTCGACTGCTTTTTACAATAAATAACAGGCTTTTACACCGGAACTAGAGGGATATCGTTCGTCCTTTAGCCTCAAAATAACCTTTCAGGGCTTCTACAGCTACAGTGCTGAACGCATCCCAAGCCTCGACCGCGTAATCCCTGACGCGTATAACGGGTGCCGGTTCGTAGAAATTCTCTAAATAATCTACGGCTGCAACTCGAAATCCGACGTCGCGCTTGAGCCGCTCGCTCAGGTACCATTTGTGGTCGGCGATGCGCTCCCAAAGCCATCGCGCCTCATTCTCGTTAACCTGTTTACCGGTATATTTCTTTATTAAGTGCCGCTCCTGGCGCGGTTCTGTGGTAAAAAACTTTTCGAGTGCGTAATCTAATTTATAAAAATGCATATTAAAAACCTCCCTGATCCACGATGCGAGAAATTCGCCCCATCGCTATAAATAAGTATAATCATTATGAAATGTTGATTACCAACTCTTATTTTTCATGGAAGGGATGAATCAGATTAATGGCTGCAAGCCTTGTGAATAAACTACATGGAACTTTGGCAACTGCGAACCTTTTGCGAGATAGCTGACACGCTCAATTTTACAAAGGCCTCGGAGAACCTGAATCTCACCCAGTCCGCCGTAAGCCATCAGATTCGCGCGCTGGAAGAAGAACTGGGCGTTCCGCTATTTATACGGGCGAAGCGCGGTGTGGTTCTGACGGATGCGGGGAAACTCGCGCTCGAACACGCCCGGCGGATACTTGACGAAGCAGAACTGATGCGCGAGCGGGTGATCGGCCGGGAAAAAGCTATGGCCGGGCGGGTGCGTGTGGCAGCCGCGACCCAGGCGCTTGTCTATCTGTTCGCGCCGGTTTTTGAAGATTTTATGGACACGCACGAGAGTGTCGAACTCGTGTTTCGCACCACGATAAGCACGGAACAGACGGTGGAGGATATTCTCGAGGGGCGAGCGGACGTAGGGTTTGCGTCGATGGCGGTATATTCCCCGGTGCTGCAGGTAACGGAGCTGTTCGACGATGAGCTTTTTCTTGTCGTAGGACGGAAACATCAGCTCGCGGGAAGAAACGAGGTTTCGATCGCGGATCTCGAAAGCGAACGATGGATATTGTTCGAACGCGGTGCATCGATACGGCGGGCGAGCGACGAGTTTTTCAAGAGCATGAACGTCCAGCCGGAAATGGCGCTCGAATCCAACGATACGTATTTTGTTAAGCTGATGATCGAGCACGGCTTGGGAATATCGCTCATGCCATCCTGGACGGTGCGTGAAGAGGTAAAGAGCGGGAAGCTTTCACGGCTGCGGATCACCGACCACGAATTCAAGCGTTCGGTTGCGATGGTGTCGCTCAAGGGTGCCCAAACAGCCCCGATACAAGCCTTTATAGCCGCCATGATCGCAAAGAAGAGCGAATTGCAGCGGTTCGCGTTGGACTAATGCGCGGGATGCGGTAACAATACCATCTGATGGATATTGAGGACCTCAGAGACATTTTCGAACCATTCGACAGGCTGGTCGAGATCGACATTCTGGGCACGAAGCGCGAAGTGCCGGAAAACAATACGCTGCTGCGCGGTTTTCAATATCTCGCGATCGAAAATGTCTCCTATGGTGACTTTTGCTGGAATGGTGAATGCCTGAACTGCCAGGTCTGGTTAAAGAACGGCGATAAGGAGAAATCGGTCCTTGCTTGTAGAACAACGGTTCAGCAGGGAATGGAGATCGTGAAAATGAGCCAGGAGATAGATCTCAATCCGTCTCACGACTCATAACTCGCCACTCACGACACTTTGCTAGTATTTCGGTACTTTCGGATCTACCTCGTTGGACCACGCCGTGATGCCGCCCCTGAGGTTTTTCATTTCGCCTGTAAAGCCCGCCGCCGTAAGCAATTCGATAGCTTTTGCGCTTCTTCCGCCCATTTTGCACTGAAGCACCGTTTCGCGGGTTTCGTCCAATTCGCCCATGCGGCTGACTATTTGCCCGAGAGGGATAAGCTTTGCGCCTTCAATCTTCGCAAAAGCGTATTCATCCGGTTGGCGAACGTCAATAAGTTGAATATCTTCTCCCGCATCCATCCGGCTTTTCAGCTCGGCCGCGGTAATTTCCTGCATATATGATTACCTCTCGAGATTTCTTAATAGTTACTATTCTTATATCTTTATCCGCTACATTCCGCAAACATGCGCACAATTTCATTCCACGGACCAATGCCAAAAATATGGATCGAATGCCTGTTATCTCAAACCTGCAAAACGACTTACGCTTTACAATTCTTTACAGACATCATTTTTAGCCCGGCGAACTCAGATGTTATACAATAAATCAAATAACCTTTGCCTATGCTTGATTCGCTGTGGAGACAAAAAAGTATTTTAGCCGTGATGGCGCTTAGCGTCATCGTTCTCGTTTTAGGTGTGTCCTGCGGCGGCTCGGGTCGCGGCGGCGGTAACCGTAACACTAATGCGAATAGCGCCCAGACGGGCGACGCGGCTATTGCCGTGACCGTTGGTAAAGCGGTTTCCCGTGAAATTCCGGCTTTTATCAAGGCGACGGGCAGCCTGATTGCGGACGAAACGTCGGACATCGCTCCGAAGGTCGCGGGTAAAGTGGTAAACGTTTATGCAAATGTCGGGCAGTTTGTGGGCCAGGGCAGTGTGATCGCAAAGATCGACGACAAGGATGCCCGGCTGCAATTGGCCGAAGCCAGAGCGGGTGTCACCCAGGCGATCGCGGGCGTACGGCAGGCTGAGGCCCGTCTCGGGCTCGGGGTGAACGGTAAGTTTAATGCGAGTACGATTCCGGAGGTCCGGGCTGCCAACGCTACGTACGAGCAGAGGGTCGCCGAGCTTCGCCAGGCCGAGGCAAATGAGCGTCGTTATCGAGACCTTGTTCAAACCGGTGACGTGGCCATGATCACCTACGAAACATTTCGCACTGCGCGCGATACGGCCCAATCGCAGGTTAATAACGCTAAACAGCAGCTTGAAGGGGCGGTTAACACAGCCAAACAGAGCAACCAGGCTATTGTAAGCGCGCAGGCCGGCGTAGAAGCGGCACGCGCTCAGGTCGGCACGGCGGAGCAGGCCCTTACGGACACGGTGATCAGAGCGCCATTCTCGGGTTTTATCAGCGCTCGTCCGGTTGCTGTCGGAGAATTTGTTACATCGAGCAACAGCGTCGCCACCATCCTGCGTTCTAACCCGATCAAGATCCAGATGCAGGTACCTGAGGCAGACGTAGGTAATATTTCGATAGGACGGGGTGTCTCGCTGGAAGTGGATGCCTATCGCGACAGGAAATTCGCGGGTACGGTATCGGCGGTAAATCCGGCTATCGACCCGGCTTCGCGGTCCGTGATGGTCGAGGCTTCTATCGAAAATAATAGTAATTTGCTCCGCTCCGGGATGTTTGCAACCGCTCGCATTACCCGAGAGGGGCAGAGTACAGGGGTTTTTGTACCCAAATCCGCCGTTTATAACGATAAACCTACCCAGTCTTACCGTGTGTTTGTCATCCAGGAGGGGATCGCAAAACTAAAGGTAATTCAACTCGGCACCGAGGAGGGCGATTTTTATCAGATCCTGGACGGTTTGGCCGCTGAGGAAACGGTTGCGACCAGCAATCTCGATCAGCTTTACGAGGGAGCCAAGGTGCAGGTTCAGTAGGTAGGAGAGAAAGAGTATGCAATGGCTAGCTGAAATTTGCGTCCATCGCCCGGTTTTCGCAACCGTGATCGTTCTCTTCTTAACGGTCGTCGGCGGATTCAGCTTTTTTACACTCGGTGTCGACCGCTTCCCGAAGATCGACCTACCAACAATTTCTGTTTCTACTTCTAACCCCGGCGCGGCGCCGCAGGAAATCGAATCCGAGATCACCGACATTATCGAGGGCGCGGTCAACACGGTTCCCGGCATCGACGAGATGCGCTCGAATTCGCAAAAGGGCAGTTCGAACGTAACGATCACCTTTAACCTCGAAAAGGACCCCGACCAGGCATACCAGGAACTACAGCAAAAGATCAGCACGGTCATTAACCGTATTCCTGAAACGGCGGACCCGCCCGTGGTCCGAAAATCCGACCCCGATTCGCAGCCGGTTTTGATGTATTCGGTGAGTGCCCCGCGAGACATCGTCGAGCTTACAAATCTGGCCCAGAACGTTATCCAGGAGCGCATCGAATCCGCCGACGGTGTAGGCGAGGTCGTAATTTTCGGGGGGCGGCAGCGCGAGATAAAGCTCTATATCGACCCCGACCGCTTGCGCGCCTACAACCTTTCGATCACTGACGTTTCCAATGCAGTAACGGCTCAAAATCAGGAACTTCCCGGCGGAACTTTGATCGAGGGAGCGAAAACGGTCGGGTTGCGTACGATCAGCAAGCTAACGAAGGTAGAAGAATTTAATGATATCGTCATCGTCAACCGCAACGGATTCCCGATCAAGATAAAGGACGTCGGGCGGGTCGATGACGGCGGCGTCGATGCTACAACCGCTGTATCGCTTGACGGCGTCCAGTCGGTTTCGGTAGCCATCCGCAAGCAGTCCGGGGCCAATACGATCGCCCTGATCAATAACGTTAAGGCGAGGATGGCGCAGATCATCCCGACGCTGCCTTCCGACCTCAAGATCGCGATCGTTCGCGATCAGTCCGAATTCATCGAGAACAGTCTTCACGCGATCGAGGAGCATTTGGTGCTTGGCGCGATATTCGCGGCGATCATCGTGTTCTTCTTCCTGTGGAACATACGGTCAACGATCATCGCAGCGCTCGCCATCCCGACATCGATCATCGCGGCCTTTGCGCTGATCGCGGCGCTGGGCTATTCGCTCAACCAAATGACCATGCTCGCGCTGACCTTGATGGTGGGTATCGTTATCGACGATGCGATCGTTGTGCTGGAGAATATCTACCGGTTTGTTGAGGAAAAGGGGATGAATCCCTTTAAAGCGGCGATCGAGGGTACGCGCGATATCGGCCTGGCGGTTTTGGCTACAACCCTTTCGCTGCTCGCCGTTTTTATACCGGTCGGTTTCATGACGGGCATCGTCGGCCGTTTTATGTCGTCATTCGGACTGACGGCCGCTGCCGCGATCGCCGTATCGCTTATCGTGTCGTTTACGTTGACGCCTATGCTGGCGGCCCGCTGGATCAAGCCTCACCACGAGCACAGCGAGGTACCCGAGGACCCGCAGGACCTGGGCCTTCACGGCGACGGTATGCTGGAGAGCGGTGACAAGGACAAAAAGGGAAAAGACAGTAAGGCTTCGTGGTTTTACAGCCGTGTCGAAGGCGCTTATCTATGGTTGCTGCGGATAGCGATGCGTGCCCGCTGGGCGGTCGTCCTGATCTGTATCATAGCTGTTGCGTCGATCTACCCTCTTTACCGGATCGTCGGCATGGCGTTTCTGCCGGACGAGGACGAATCCTCGTTTCAGGTGCAAGTCAGGGGCCCGCAAGGGACAAGCCTGTCGGCGACGCAGTCTTTGCTTGACCGCATCGCACGAGATATTCGCGAGCAGGTGCCGGGAGTGCAAAATACCGTGGTTCTGGCGGGCGGATTCGGCGGCGGGGGTGGAGGCTCTTCCAATAACGGTTCTGTCAGCGTAACGCTCGTCCCCGTTGGTAACCGCAAGGATTCGCAGGCCGAATTGATCAATAGGACACGCGCACTCACACGCAAGTATGCGTCCAAGGACTACAGGGTTAACGTTTCGGGCCAGTCATCGATCGCGGGAAGTATAGGTCTTGGCCGCGGCGGGTCGGGTGTGGGTTACTACATCGCGGGGCCCGATATGGAAAAGCTCAACAGTTATGCCAACCAGCTTGTAGACAAGATGAAGGAAGACCCGATATTTCGGGACCCGGATTCGTCGATCGACGTTGGAACACCAGAAGTGCAGGTGCTTATCGATCGAACGCGGGCAGCGGACCTGGGCGTAAAAGCCGCCGATGTAGCGCGGGCGCTGAACGTGCTTGCGGCGGGACAGCGGATAACGACATTTAGCGAGGGATCGGAGCAGTACGACGTTGTTTTGCAGGCCGACGAACCATTCCGCAGGACGCGCGAGAATTTGAAATATTTTACCGTCGCATCGACAAACGGCGCGCCGGTCGAACTGGAAAAACTTGTTACTCTGCAGGAAGGAATGAGTCCTGCCTCGATCAGCCGCCTGAACAGGCAGCGGCAGGTGACGGTTTCGGCGAGCCTTCCGCCAAACGCTTCTGAATCGGATGCGATCGCAAAGCTTCAGACGTACGTAGCCGGGCTGGACCTGCCGCCGGAGTACTTCACGGGTGTAACGGGCCAATCGAAGGAACTGCAGCGCGCGTACACATCGTTCATGCTGGCATTCCTACTCTCGTTCGTGTTTATGTACCTGATCCTTGCGGCGCAGTTCGAATCGTTCATTCACCCGATCACGATCCTGATCACGCTGCCGCTGTCGGTGCCTTTTGCGCTGCTTTCGACACTGATCGCAGGGCAGACGCTGAACATCTTTTCGGCGCTGGGTATCTTGCTGCTGTTCGGTATCGTAAAGAAGAACGCGATTCTGCAGATCGACCACACGAATAACCTGCGTGCCAAAGGTATGAGCCGCTATGACGCAATATTCCAGGCGAATCGCGACCGGCTTCGTCCGATCCTAATGACCACGCTGGCGCTGATCGCAGGTATGATCCCGCTTATCGTGGGAACAGGCGCCGGTGCCGCGACAAACCGCTCGATCGGTATTCTTGTGGTCGGGGGCCAGTCGCTCTGTTTGCTTCTTACGCTTGTGGCCGTGCCGGTATTTTACTCGCTTTTCGACGATGCGAAGGAGATCAGGCTTTGGAGGCGGGGCGGAGCTTCGGCGCCGGCCGGAGATGGTAACGGGCATTATCCCGGAATGGAAAGCGCGGTCGAAAAAGCCGGGACGGGCAATGGACACGGCGATAAGCAGCCGGGCAATGGAAAACCGGTTCCGAAGGAAGAGGTAAGCGGACGGCTGAAATAGCTCCGGGAATTGTGAAGGATTTGAAGTTTTATTTTGAAATGATCAGGATCGGTTTGGCGGCGCTGGCTATCGGTTTATTTGGCGGAGTGGGGGTGTTTGCTCAGAATCCGCAAGCGACGCCTCCGGTTGTTCAACCGCAGAATCCGCCGACAACGCAGCCGCAGACACCACCGGGTGACCGTCGGGTGCCTCTGCCCGGCGAACAGCCGGCCAATCCACCTGCCGTGAGGCCCGCACAAACGCCGAACCCGAATCAGCCGCAACAGACGCAACCCGGACAGCAACCAGGCCAACAGCCGACGACGAATCCGCCCGGGACGACGCCGAGTGGGACGGTTACGAGTCCAAACACGGTGATCCAGCAAACGCCCGGTCAAAATATAGGTACGTCCGGAGGTGTGCCGCCCGCGGTGCTTCCAGCCGATCCCCCACCAGTGGCACCGGATTTTCAGGCACCGATGCGACCGCTGCCCAGTGCTGACCGCGTAGGCGTAGATCTGGCAAACCAGCTATCGCTGACGCTCGACCAGGCGATCGAGTTGGCTCTGCAGAACAACAACGACATCGATTCTTCGAAGATCGATGTGACCATAGCCGAGTTCGGCCTAAAAGGCGCGCGGGGCGTATACGACCCTTTGCTGAACTCCGAAACATATTACGAGAGCCGGACGACACCGACCGCTTCTACCATCGGCGGCGCGACAAATGGATCTGTCACGCAGTCGCAGCTCTTCGGTACGGCTGGCGTTACCGGATTTTCACCTCGTTTTGGCGGAACCTATGACGCCGGGTTTACATCGTCGCGGACGAACACGTCCAACCAGAACGCAACGCTGAATCCGCAGTTTCCGACAGATTTTACGCTCAGCTACATACAGCCTTTATGGCGCGGGCTTAGATTCGACTTAAATAGGCGAAATATCGAGATAGCCAAGAAAAACCTGAGCCTGACCGATGCCCAGTTTCGGCAGCGGGCGATCGACGTGATAGCGCAGGTCGAGCAGGCTTATTGGAACCTGGTTTTTGCACTGCGAAACCTGCAAGTGCAGATCGATGCTGTAAAGCAGGCCCGGACACAGCTCGAGAGCAACCAACGCCTGGTCGCAAAAGGGGTTCTCGCGCCAATAGATGTTATTGCGGCAACATCGCAGATAACCACGTTCGAGCAGAGCGTTTATACGGCGCAAGAAGATGTGACCCGCGCTGAGAATACACTCAAAACCCTTTTTTTGCCGGACCGTGCTTCCGACATATGGTCGAGGCCTCTGACGCCCGTTTCCGAAATAAACCTCGAACCACCGAGAATCGGTCTTGAGGTGGCGGTTGCGGGCGCGTTAAAAGACCGCCCCGAGATATCGCAACTGGATGCGAATACCGACATGAACAAGATAAATGAGCGGTACTATCGCAACCAGACAAAACCGCAGATAGATCTTGTCGGTTCCTATACCGCGGCGGGACTTGCCGGTACTGCCACTCCGCCGCGAGCCACAACGCCATCGGCGATTACGACACGGGTTAACGATCTTTCAGTGCTGCTTGGACTGGAGCCGCTCCCGCCTACGACCACGGCGAGCAACGTTCCCCCGCAACTGGTGGGCGGGTATATCGATTCGCTTCAGAACCTGGTCACAAATAAATACCCGACCTATCGTGTCGGTATTAGAATAGGACTCCCGTGGGGAAACCGCGTTGCGGAAGCTAATCTGGGAGCCGAATTGGCGAGGGGAACACAGCTTCAAAATCTGCGAGCCCAAACCGAGCAAATTATCGAGGCTGAAGTCCGTAACTCACTGCAGGCGCTTCGCTCTGCCGATGCGAGGCTTTCATCAGCGCTGGCCACCCGGCGGTCGGCCGAACAGCTTTACGAAAGCGAGCAGCGTCAATTTCGAGCGGGGACAACCACCTTTTACCTCGTGTTGCAGCGTCAGACGGAATTGCTGACGGCCCGCAGCCGCGAGCTTCAGGCGCAGACCGATCTGAATAAGGCTATTTCCGAGTTTCAGCGTGCAACTGGCTCTACTCTTCGGGCCAACAACGTGACGGTCTCGGATAACCGCGAACTCGTAAAACGCGGCCCCCGTCCCGATGTTTCTCTCCGGACGAACTACTTTCCGAAACCGGGCCAGTAAACTAAAATATTATTTGATCCGGCTGGAACGGCTCGCCGTTATAAGTGGTAGCGGCCGAACTATAACATATTGAAACTTTTTCGATCCAAATCCGAATAAGTTTATATATCCTTTTTGAAATCAATCGAGGAACTTTATGAAAAATCTTTTTAGGAAGGCCGTTATTGCCTTAGCTTTGCCGGCATTGATCCTGGCATTATTCTCAAATCCGGCGATGGCGCAGAAGCCCGCGGGCTCAACCAAGATCCCGGTTACATATTACAAGCTTCCCAATGGTTTAAAGGTCGTTCTCTCGCCTGAAAAGAGCGCGCCGCTCGTGACCGTAGCCGTTTATTACAACATCGGTTTTCGCAACGAGCCGCGCGACCGCACGGGGTTTGCGCACCTATTCGAGCACCTGATGTTCCAGGGTTCGAAGAACTTGGGCAAGATGGAATTTATCAAGCTTGTCCAGAGCAACGGCGGCGTTCTGAACGGCTCGACGCGGTTCGATTTCACGAACTACTTCGCCGTGGTCCCATCCAACAAACTCGAGACCCTACTGTGGGCGGAAGCGGACAGGATGCGCGGGCCCGATGTAAACCCGGAAAATCTTAAGAACCAGCAGGGCGTGGTCGGAAACGAGGTGAAGGTAAACGTGCTCGATCAGCCGTACGGCGCCTTTCCGTGGATCGATCTACCGATGGCAGCGTTCACGAATTGGTATAACTCGCACAATTTCTACGGTGATCTCAAGGATATCGAGGCCGCGACGCTGGAAGATGCGAAGGGATTTTTTACAAAGTATTACACACCGCAGAACGCGGTGCTCGTCGTAACGGGGGATTTCGAAGGACCCGAAGCGAAAGCATGGGTGGAAAAATATTTCGCTGGTATCCCGTCACAAAAAACGGAAACGCAGCCCGACCTGACCGAGCCCGCGCAGACCGAGGAAAAGACATCGTCGAGGGTAAGCGAAAAGGCTCAGAAGCCGGCCCTCGCATTCGGTTACCAGATGCCTAAGCGCGGCACCCCGGAATATTACGCGATGGGACTGCTCGACCAGATCCTGCTTCAGGGTGAGGACAGTATGCTCTACCAGGAGCTGGTGAAAAACAAGAATTATTCGAACGGGCTGAGCGGCGGTATCAACGGCTATCTCGGCAATATGTTCAACTACAACGGCCCGATGCTGTTCGCGGTGGACATGATCCACGATGAGAAGTTTACGCCGGCGGAAATAATCGCAACGGCGGATGGCGTTATAGCGCAGGTGCAGGACAAGCCGGTTGACCAGGCGATGATCGACCGGGCCATCGTAAAACTACGCTCGGACTTCTATGACACAATGACGCAGTTCGGTGGCGTGGGAAGGGCCGATCTCCTGGCGTGTTTCGCGCTTTTCGATGACAGGCCCGAGAACATTAACGATATCGAGGCGAATTTCAGAAAGGTAACGCCGGCGCTGATCCAGAAAACGGCAAAGGAATATCTGCGGAAAACGAACCGGACCGTTGTGCTCCTGAATGTTAAGAAGGCGGCGGCAAAGGCGGAATAGGAGATACGAACGATGAAAAACAAGAAAATGAATATTTACGATAAAGGCAGTTTGAAAATGTATCTCCGTTTGATCGTGTTGGGAACAGTCCTGCTGACGCTGGCATTTAACGCGTTTGCGCAAAAAGAGACGCCGCCGGCGGGCGGTCCGCCGAAGCCGTTTGTGTTCCCTGCGCAGGAAACCTATACCCTGAAGAACGGTATGAAGGTGACGCTCGTGAGATACGGTTCGGTGCCGAAGGTAGCGATGCAGGCGATCATCCGTACGGGCAGCCTGAATGAGAAAGCGGGCCAGCGATGGATCTCGGACATGACGGCGACGATGCTGAAAGAAGGTACAGCCACCCGATCTGCATCGGATATCGCGCGCCAAATGGCCGACATGGGCGGCACCATATTCACGGCGGCCGCCACCGATAAAACCACGGTCGGAGGCGAGGTGCTTGCTGAATTCGACACAAAGTTCCTGGACCTGATGGCGGATGTGGTCTTGAATCCGAAGTTTTCGGCCGAAGATCTGGAAAATAACCGGACAAACAAGGAACGGGAGATCGCCGTGGCCCGTACGCAGCCGGGCACGCTCGCGCTCGAGAAGTTTCGGGAGATGATCTTTGCCGGACACCCGTATAGCAGCATCTATCCGACTTCGGACGATATGAAGGGCTATACCCTCGATAATCTGAAGGCGTACTACAACGATAATTACGGGGCGGCGCGAACTCATCTTTACGTGGTGGGGCAATTCGATTCGGCGAAACTCAAGAAAGAAATAGAAAAGGCTTTCGGCGGTTGGAAAAAAGGCGTGGACCCGATCAGAAACGTTCCGGTGGTCAATGCCAAGCGGGGCTTTGCGATGGTCGATTTCCCGGGTGCGACGCAGTCGAATATGTATCTGGGCATGCCCGGCCCATCGCCCTCTGACCCGGATTTTATCAAGTTTGTCGTGATGGACTCGCTTCTCGGCGGCAGCTTCGGCTCGCGTATTACCTCGAACATTCGCGAGAACAAGGGCTACACGTATTCACCGTTCAGCCAGGTGTGGAACCGGTATAAGACTGGCTACTGGATGGAGATCGCCGCGGTAACTAAGGAGCACACGGGTAATTCGATCAAGGAGATCCTCTTTGAGATCGATCGCCTTCAGAAAGAGCCGCCGACCGAGGCCGAGATGCAGGGTATTAAGAATTACCTGACCGGCATATACGTGCTGCAAAACGTTTCGCGGGGCGGGGTGATAAACCAACTCGAAAATATGAATTATAACGAGCTGGATAAAAATTATCTCGATACGTATGTGCAGAAGCTGAATGCCGTGACGGCGAAAGAAGTTTCGGATATGGCCGTCAAATACCTGAACAAGGACAAAATGACCATTGTCGTTGTCGGCGATAAATCGGTTGTGGCTGAGCAGGTTAAGGCGTACGAGAAGTAGCTAATTGTAAATCGTTAATGGTTAATTGGGGAGGTCGGAGAAATTCGGCCTCTCTTTATCGTTATCGTGATCGGTCAAGAAATGTATTCGGATCCTCTTTTAATTTATCCCACACAGCCTTTAATTTCACATAGATAGCATAGTACGGTGAACCCGGCTCATCGGGTTTGGGAATCGGCGCCGGCGAATTTTCCGACTCATCCTGCCACCTTTCCCACAGGAATTTGAGAAGGGAATAGACGGCCGTGCATTGGCCGCAGGCGATCAGGGTCGGCTGTTCCGTTTCGCCGTCAAACCACAGTGTCGTTGGTACCGCTTCTGCCGCAGCGGAGAGCTTTTTCATCTCATCGGTGGGCACAAGGTCCGGTGCAAGGTTCCAGATGTCGGGCGGTTCCGACGGATTGAGGTCGTAGATCAGGTTGAAATCGATCTGTGTCTTAAGCCGTGGGTCGTCCATCACGTTCGCGAATTCGAGCTGCCGGATCCGCTTCATAAAAACGTCGGCGGTCATGGCGTCGAACGAGATGAACCGGGCCTTTATGAGATTGATAAAGTCGGGCAAAGTCATGCGCCTGGCGATGTGCCACAGCGGGAATTTTGCGCCCGAAACCGTTACGGTCTTGTTCTTTCTGAAAATGTCGTAAGTCCAACCCAGAATGCCCGCCAGTACGAGAAAGAGGACGATCGGTGAAAGATATTGGAAGATGATCCGAGGCCAGGAGACGCGGCCCAGATCGACTCCATATAGATAATAAACAAGCATGCCGGCCGAGATGAGCGCGAAAGCGAACAGCGCCCCACCGGCCCAGACGAGCATATCCAGCGTGACCCATCCGTCAGCCTTGTCCGGTTTCGGATAGTGCATCAGGTCATCGTTTCGCGGGCTGGTATCCGAGATCAGAAAGAGATCGAAAATCTTATCTTTATCCGCTAGTACGGCGTTCGAGATGCCCTGGTTATCGTAGATGCCGCCGTCCATAAGCGGAAGCGAGATACAGGTGCCGTCGGTATCCTCGAAGCCGCTCGGCCATTTCCCGATATTTTCGACCAAGCGCGCGCGTATCGTGTCCAACCCGCTCGACCAAACGAAATCCTCCGGAAACCGGATCGGTTCAAACGCACCGGGAAAGCATGAGGACGCCGCGACAATATCGGCTAGCAGGATCTCGGACGCGACATCTTTCGCGACGTTAAATGCCTCGTTTCCGGCGTTTATATTCGCATCGTGACTTGCGCGAAAGCGGAAAGAATTTCCAAGCCGGAACTCGGTTGAATTGAAGATGAGTTCGAGGAACCGGTCACCGTTACCGACCTCGTCGATAACAGGTTTGAAGGTCCTGCCTTTAAAGAGCTTATCGTTATAGACGCGCGCCGCCGAGCGGATCAGGCTGAGATCTCCAAACCCCGATGGCGACGGCGTTTTGTAAAGATCGTCCAGCGCGAGATCGATACAATTCGTATTTTTTAGGAAGTTATACAGATCTTCGTAAAACTCGGCATAGGTTTTACCTTCGCTCAGCCAGGCAGCATATGTTACGCCGGTGAACGAACCGCCGGAGACGGTCGAGAAGAGTTTGACGTCTTGCAGCAGGCCGAGCTCATCGAGCATATCGACCGTGCCGAGCGAAAAGGTCGAGGCCCGGTAGCCGCCGCCTGAAAGACAGAGAGCTATATTCCCGAAAGGAGCCGTGGAAGTATTTTCGGTTGTCATATTAAGTCGATAAAGAGATCGATTCAGATCTGAACGCCAATATTATAGGCAGTTTAACTTAAATTCGGCAAGGTGGAACAAAGAAAAAAGGCCATGAGATCCCTCATAGCCTTGAATAGTAATGTTTTGTGAAAAACGATCCTAGATGCTGAATCCGCCACGCTTCAACTGGGTTTCGAATCCCGGTTTATCTACGGCCTTAACATAGGCATCGAACGGCTCGACCAGGCCTTTATTGACCAATTCGAAAAGAGCGTCGTTGAGCATGACCATTCCGTGCAGCTTACCGGTTTGCATTGCCGACGGTATTTGGAAGGTCTTGCCTTCGCGGATCAGGTTGCTGATGGCCGGAGTGACGATCAGAACCTCGAGCGCCGCGACACGGCCGCCGCCTTTTTTCGGAAGCAATGTCTGTGCGATCACACCCTTAAGCGATTCCGAGAGCATAACGCGTATCTGCTGCTGCCGATCGGCAGGGAACTGATCGATGATGCGGTCGATGGTCGAAGCGGCCGTCGTCGTATGCAGGGTGCCGAAAACGAGGTGGCCTGTTTCCGCCGTTTCGATGGCGATGGCGATCGTT
>Ga0193752_1001753_pt1 | contig 17505 bp, 12 predicted proteins | sample H1c1metaG_FD_144924 | JGI IMG/M metagenome (GOLD analysis project Ga0193752, IMG submission 144924) | Soil microbial communities from a riparian zone of the East river system, Colorado, United States - H1c1 | ecosystem: Environmental > Terrestrial > Soil > Riparian zone | place: USA: East River... | reverse complement strand
GCCAGCGTACACGCCGTGGCCAGCGCGAAATCCTCCGCGCGTTGACGCCGCCCCTCGTCCGACTCGTCGAGACCGAGCGGGACCTTGGGCAACGCGTCGACGGCGTTGTCGATCTCGTCGCCGCAATCGTCGATCGCATCCCTGGCCTGGGATTTCTGGGTGGTGATCAGGACCTGCGCCAATCGGTAGTGCGTGAGCGCGCGGAAGTACGCGCGCGTGGGGAGATCGGAGGGCGCGCCCTCCTCGCCTTCCGCCGCCTTCGGCTTCAGCGAGTTGAGCACCGCATTCAGGGCACGCGCGTCGTTGGTGTAGTACGCGTATTGGATTCGCCCTTCGATATCAGCCCAATCGGTCGGACCGCCCTGCGCCAGCGCCAACGCCGGAAGGAGCCCCGGAATAAAAACCAGTATCCCTGCCCGGAGTCTGTTTCGAATCACAACTCTCGCAGACCTGACGTGATGGGCAGCCGCGCCGCCCGGATGCCCGGCAGGATACCCGCAATGAAGCACAGGATCAGCCCATACATGATGCCCAGCATCATGAGCCCGGGCGTCACGGTGAACGCGAAGGTCATCTGGCTGAACGACGCCCAGTTCATGGTGGAACTGCTCATTCCGTTCAGCGTCAGGAAGGCCAGCAAACCGCCAATGAGGCCGCCAACCGCGCCCAGGATCATGGCTTCGACCAGCACGGAGACCACCACCGGAAAACCACCGAAGCCCAGCGCGCGCAAGGTCGCGATTTCGCGCACGCGCGTCGCGACGGCGTTGTAGAGCGTGTTCAGCGCCGCGAACAGCGCGGCGACACCCATCATGATGGCGAGCGCGACGCCGACGGTCGTGATGATCGTCGACATCAATTTTTGCTGATCGGCGTAGAACGCGCGCTCGGACTGCACGCCGACGCGCACGCGCGGATCCTTGCTGAGCGCATCCTTCAGCGTCTTTAGCGACGCGGCATCGTTCAACTTCGCGCGGATCGATTGAAAGCTGTTGCCACGCCGCCAGGCCTGCTGCACGACGCGTGTGTCACCCCAGGCTTCGGACTCGGCGATTCCGCCGCCATCCGTGTAACGGCCCACCACGGTCCAGTCGGTGTTGCCCCAGCGCACTTTCTTGCCGACTTCGAGACCTTCGTACTGCTTGACCACGCCGTCGCCGACGACGACTTCGTTCGTGCCTTCCTTGAACATGCGGCCTTCGACCAGCTTGAAACTCTTGCGCACCTTGGGCGCCATTTCGCTGACGCCGCGCAGCGGCAGGTTGGTGCTGGCATCCTTGCCGCGCATGCGGCCGTCGACCAGCACGTAGAGCTCGGGTGACATGATCGGCTTTCCCTGCGCATCGCGCTTGATGCCCGGCGCGTCGCTGACGACGGTGACCGTGTCGACGCCATAGCCGCCCGACAGTTCGTTGGAGGAACCCGCGCGCATGATGATCGCCACGTCGTCCGAGCCGGAGCCTTCCAGCGCGACGCGAAAGCCCGCGGCGATCGACAGCAGCGCCACCAGCACCAGCGTGACCCCGCCGATGCCGAGCACCGCCACGAGCGAGGACGACCAGCGCTCGGGAATGTTGCGCAGGTTCATGCCGGTGACGGCGGCAATCTGTGAAAAGGTGTTAGCCATGGAAATTCCTCAATTCCGACGCAGCGCGTCGACGATCTTCAAACGCATGGCGGTCAGCGCCGGCCACATGCCGGTCACGAGACCGAACACCAGCATCAGTGAGCCGCCCACCATGAACGTCGTCACGCCGATCTTGAAGACGGGAAAATAGTCCTTGATCCCTTCTCCGAGCGCGCCGGCCAGCAGCCATGCCAGCCCGAGGCCCACCAATCCGCCCGTGAACGTCAGGAACAACGACTCCAGCAGCACCAGCCCGAGAATCGACTGTCCGCTGAAACCCAGCGTTTTCAGCACGCCGATTTCGTTGGTGCGCTCGCGCACCGACTGCGCCATCGTGTTCGCGGTGACCAGCAGCATGGTGAAGAACACCGCGGAGGTCACCGACACCAGGATCATGCCGATGTTGCCGACCTGGTCGAGGAACTGCTTGATGAACACGCGTTCCGTCGCGGTCTTCGTCTCGTTCGAAGAATTCGCGAACATCGCGTCGATCTTGTTGGCCACTTTCTCCGAGTCATCGGGATTTGCGACCTTGATGACCATCCAGCCGACCAGGTCCTTGCCGAACTGCAGCGATTCATTGAAGTAGTCGTACTGGAACATCGCGCTGCGCTTGTCCCAGCCGGAACCCGACACCGTGTAGATGCCGACGATGTTGAACTGCCAGACGTCCGTGCCGTCGGTCTTGCGCCAGATCTCCGACCGCAGCGGGATGCGCTGCCCGACCTTCCAGCCATACTGATCCGCCAGCGCCTGCCCGATGACGATGGCCTGGCGATCGTTCTTCCACGCCGCGAGTTCTTCCGGTTTGAGTTTCACCTCGGGATAAACCTTCATGAACTCCACGGGATCCGTGGCCTGCACCTGGATCTGCTGCTTGCTGTCCTTGAACACACCGCCGAACCAGTTGAACGGCGCAACCGCGAGCACTCCCGGCACCGCCTTCACTTTCTCGAAGTGAGAGCGCGGATTGGAGACCGTGATGTTCACCTTGCTCTGGAGCATCAGGCGATCGGCGCCGGCGAGATTGATGGCCTGCGACAGGCTGGTGCGCAACGCATCGAGCATGCCGAACATCAGGAACGCCAGCAGGATCGAGATGAACGTGAATACCAGGCGCAGTTTCCGGCGCCGCAGATTCGCCCAGACGAGCGGCAGCCAGCGGAACATTACTTCGTCTCCCGCTCGAGGCGGCCCTTCTCCAGGTGCAGCGTGCGATTCGCGCGTTCGGCGGCGCGCGGATCGTGCGTCACCATGACGATGGTCTTGCCGTGTTGCTTGTTGAGCGCCTGCAGCAGATCGAGGATCTCATCGCCCGACTTGCGGTCGAGATCGCCGGTCGGCTCGTCGCACAACAACAGCGTCGGGTCGGTGACGATGGCGCGCGCGATACCCACGCGCTGCTCCTGGCCGCCCGACAACTCGCGCGGCTTGTGTTTCATGCGGTCGCCCAGGCCGACGAGCGTCAACGCCGTGTGCACGCGCTTGAGGCGATCCGCGCGGCCGAGCTTCGTCAGCAGCAGCGGCAACTCGACGTTGCGCTCGGCGGTGAGCACCGGCAGCAGGTTGTACATCTGGAACACGAAACCGACGTTGTCGGCGCGCCAGTCGCCGAGCCGCGAGTCCGACAGCTTGTCGATCGACTGGCCGTCGACTTCGATCGTGCCGGTGCTGGGGCGATCGAGGCCGCCGAGCAGGTTCAGCAGCGTGGTCTTGCCGGAACCCGAAGGTCCCATCAGCGCGACAAAATCGCCGCGGGGCAGATCGAGATCGAGCTTCTCGAGCACCGGCACGATTTCGCTGCCGCGCTGATATTGCTTGGCGACCCCGCGCAGGCGCGCGACGACCGGATCCGTTTTACCGACTACCTGTTCCACTGCTGACATGCTGTTGTCCTCTGACTGAATAGGTCCGGCCGAATGGGCCAAACTGGCTTGCGCTCTAACTATTACCTTCGGCCACCTTGATCTTGCTGCCGTCCTCGAGTCCCGCGACCACCGGCGAGACCAGCTCGTCGCCCGAATTCACGCCGGCGCGCACTTCGATCGTGCCGTCGCTTTCCGGGCCGAGCGTGACCGCACGGCGTTCGACGCGTTCGTCGCTCACGACCCAGACGAAGGCGTCGCCATTGGCGCGCTGGATCGCGACCGACGGCACGCGGATGCGCGGGCCCGTGTTCGCGACCGCTTCCGGCGGCGGCTGATCATCGAGAAACCGGACCTTGATGCCCATGTCGGGCAGGATCTGCGATTCGAGTTTGTCGAAGGCGATGCGTACGCGCACCGTCGCCTTGGTGCGATCGGCGGTGGGCACGATATTGATGACGTGGGCCGCGAGCGGTGCGTCCGGATACGCATCGAGCGTGGCTTCGACCCGCTGGTTGCTCTTCACGCGATTGATGTACGCCTCGTTGACGTCCACCTCGACCTCGCGCGAATCCATGTCGACGATGGTCGCGATGCCGGTGCGCGTGAAGCCGCCACCGGCGGACAGCGGCGAGATCATCTCGCCGGGTTGCGCGTCTTTGGAAATCACGACGCCCGAGAATGGCGCGCGCACGTTGAGGTCGTCGAAGTCGAGCTGGCGCATCGCGAGCTGGCTTTCCGACACTTTGACCTGCGCCTTCGACGCTTCGAGCCGTGCCTGCAACGCGTTGAATTCCGCGCGGGTCGTATCGAGCGCCGTCTGGCTGACCAGTTGCTGTTTCACGAGCGTTTCGTTGCGCTCCAGGTTGCGCCTGGCTTCCGCCACGCGCACTTCGATTTCGGTGAGATTGCGGCGCGCCGCGTCGAGCTCGCGCTCGGACATCGTGAGGATCGTGCGGCTGTTGACCGGGTCGAGCCTTGCGAGCACCTGGTCCTTCTTCACTTCCATGCCTTCTTCGACAAAAATCTCGAGCACCTTGCCGGTGACCTTGGACGACACCGTCGACATGCGGCGCGCGACGACATATCCGGAAGCGTTCAAGACGGAGTTTCCCAGACTCGGGCCAGAGCTGTCGGCTTCGGCGGTGACCGTCGTGACCTCGATCGTCTTGCCGCCGAGCCAGAGCCACAGAACAACTGCCACGCCGATGACGGCGACGGCGCTGACGCCGATATATAAGAGTCGCTTTCCCGAGCCGCTCGCGGATGTGCCGACGGAGCGATCGATGCGAAGAGAACCCAGTGAATCCGAATCCAGAGGCATGCGCTGTAAGTCCCTGACTGCGTTGCAGAATCCGCCGCACATTTATCGATAAGACCTGCGGCTGGCGGGAAGAGTAAATGAAATCGAAAGACGGCACATCTGTGAGATGTCATACGCCGCGCGTGAACCCGGTAATCCGCGTGAGATCCAGTAGTGGACGAACGCGAGCACTGGATTTCGACAAGCTTCCGCACGAACCTTGCAGCCGCGATTTGCGCGGAGCCAGCTGGTCGCGCGAAGGCCGGACTCGTTACGACGCAGGCTGGAGTAGCTAGCAACTCCGCCCCGTCGCTTGACCCGCTTCGCGCGAGCGTTCAGTGTCCCCGGCGATGCAAATGATGCCGGCGACTCAAAACCCCAACACCCCGTGTTGGGACGCGCTCGACGTATTACGCGGCCTCACCCTCAAGCTGTAGGCGGCACCCGCTAGAATCCGTTCCCCATGGAATTGATCGACATCGGCGTCAATCTCGCCCACGACAGCTTCGATGCCGACCGCGCGGCGGTCCTGCAACATGCCGCGGCGGCGGGCGTCACCCGCATGGTGGTTACGGGCGCGAGCGTTGACGGGACGCGCAAGGCCATCGAACTCGCGGACGCCCACGGCGGTGTGTTGTTCGCCACCGCCGGCGTGCACCCGCACCATGCGGCGGACCTCACTCCCGCGGCGCTTGCCGAGCTCGCGGCCCTGGCGCGCCACCCCGCCGTGGTCGCCGTCGGCGAATGCGGCCTCGACTATTTCCGCGACTTCTCGCCGCGCGACCTGCAGCGCCGCGCGTTCGCGCAGCAGCTCGAAATCGCCGCAGCGCTGGGCAAACCGGTGTTTCTCCACCAGCGCGACGCGCACGACGACTTCCTCGCGATCCTGCGCGAACACGGCGTCGGGAACGGCGTGGCGCACTGCTTCACCGCCGGCGAGCGGGAACGCGATGCGTATCTCGAGCTCGGCCTGCACCTCGGCATCACCGGCTGGATCAACGACGAGCGGCGCGGCCTGCCGTTGCGCGACGTCGTCAAGGGCATTCCGGCGGACCGCCTGATGCTCGAGACCGACGCGCCCTATCTACTGCCGCGTGACCTGCGGCCCATGCCGAAATCGCGCCGCAACGAACCGAAATATCTGCCGCAGGTCGCCGCGGCGGTGGCCGCGGCGCGCGGCGAATCGATCGACGCGGTGGCCGCCCACAGCACGGCCACCGCGCGCAGATTCTTCGGACTTCCCTAACGCAGCGTGCCGATCACCTGGGTCAGCAGGCTGCGCAGCGGCGCCACATCCGCCGCCGACACCACGCGCAACCGCACCAGCAAGTCGAGTTCGATCACCGTGGCTTTCAGCAACAGGCTGGCCGCCGCGTTCTTGCCGCGATTGATCAACTGCTGCGCGGCGGCCAGCTCCGCTTTCAGCACGTTGCCGACATCGCGCGAAATCTTTCGACTCGCCACGAGCTGATCGACCAGCGCGATCGCCGGCGCCAGCACCGGCGTCACCGCGTTCACGGTGACCGTGTTCGTGACACTGCCGCTGGTGTCGTCGTCGGCGATCGTCACGGTGACGGTATAAACGCCGGCCGTGCCGTAAACATGTACGAGTGAGAAATCGTGGCCGCTCAGCGCCGCCTGGGCGGGGCCCGAGCCATCGCCCCAATCGACCGTGGCCGTCCAGCTGTCGGCGCCCGGATCGGCGAAGCTGCCGGCCGCGGTGTACGCGCCGCCGGCATTCAGGCTGGCATCCGGCAACGTGCCGACCGACGGCGCGACGTTGGCCACCTGCACCGTGAAGGTCGCGGTGTCGGTGAGCCCGTCGTTGTCGGTGATCATCAGGCTGACGACATGCGGACCGTCCTGCGCGAAGGTGTGCGTGATGGAAACACCCGCACCGGTCGCGCCATCGCCGAAGTCCCACAGGTACGATGCGATGCTGCCGTTCGGATCCACCGAGGCCGCGGCGCTGTAGGTGGCCGTGTCGCCCTCGTTGAGCGTCGCGGGACCGCCAATGGCGGCAATCGGCGGCTGCGTGCTGCTCTCGACGGCCGCTTCGATGTCGTCCGGCAGCAAAGCCAGCAAGTCGTAGCCGCTGAGCGCCTCCACCGCATCGACCGTCGTGATGTACGTGTGCCAGTCGACGTTGCGCACGCCCGGCTCGTTCGGCATGTTGACCGCGATCACCTCGAGATCGCGATAGTCGTGGATGCTCGAAAGCCCCTGGTCGCGCGGCAGGATCACCGCCACCTTCCAGGTGGACGTGGGGATGACGATCTTGCCCTCGCCTTTCACCGTGCCCTTGTTTCCGGCCACGCCCGCGACGATGTACACCTCCCTGTTGGAGTTGCGCGCCTCATCGCCGAGGAAATTCTCGAAGATCGCCCATGGGCCCTGGTTGAGATCGGCGGCCTGCGGAACGATGTTGTCGAATAGATAGGTGAAGGCGTTGTCGAGGCTGCCCGTGGTGCGGTCGAAGGAGCGGGCCAGGTGGCCGCGATCGATGCCGTAGCCGGCGAACGCGCCGGCGCCCGTGTAATCCGCGGTGGTCAGGTGCGCGAACGACGACGGCAGGTTCGGATCCATCGTGAAGCAGTTGCAGCGATCCTCGGGCCCGAAGTGTGTGGCGTCGAGGTCGTAGCTCACCCAGTTGGGCGTGTTGCGAACGGCGGAGTAAGACGCGGTGTACTGGTCGTAACGCACGATGAAGTCGTCGCTGGCGTCACCATCCGCCGGCTCGCCGAACTCGGCATTCCCGGCGTACTGTGCGCTGGTGCTGGCCACCGGCACGCGTGTTGGCAACGTCTGCGTGGCGGTCGTGCCATCCGCGGCGGTGGCGCGCAGGGTCGCCGCACCCGCGGCCAGCGCGTGCATCACGCCGTTCTGGTCGATGCTCGCGATCGCCGGCGTCTCCGTCGACCACACGAACGTCGTCGGGATCGTCGTGTTGTTGACGTCCGCCAGGCGCGCGAACAGTTGCTGCTCGAAACCCACGGGCAGCGCCGGATCGAACGGCGTGGGACCGGTGAAGCTCACCGAGTTGCCGCCGGGAATCGGCGCGTCCGCGTTGCAGGCGCCGAAACTCGAAGTCGCCAGGGTCCAGGTACCGGCCGAGCCGCGCTGCAGCGACATCCCGATGGGCGAGGATGTGCTCTCCTCCGCGCCGATGTTCGTCGAAGTCAGGCCGGTGGCGGGGCCGCCGGTCGCGGTGAACACACCCTCGTACGACAGGAACTCGACGACGCCACCGGCACCATCGACCAACGCAATGCCGTCCGGACCGTTCTGGATGCCATTCGACGGATAGTTGACGACGAAGACGCCGCGCGTATCGCAGCTCGCCGGCAACACGCCGCTCAATGCCGTCGTACCGTAAACCGCGCCGCCATCGCCGTTGTACAACACCAGGGAAAAGCCGCTCAGATCGGCACCCGCCGGGCCCTCGATCTCGATGGCTTCGCCGGCGTCGGTGCCGGCATTGTCGTAGTGGAACTCGCTGATGCGCAGATCCGAGGCCGGCGGCGTCGTAACCGGCACGACGTGCAGATTCATCGAACCCGCCACGCCATTCGGCGCCGTCGCGGAAATCACCGCGTCGCCTGCGGCCACGCCGGTGACCACGCCACCCGCCGAAACGGTCGCAACGCCTGGCGCCGAACTACTCCAGCTGAACGTTGCGCCGGGGATCGGCTGGCTCGCGGCCCCGAACGCGCTGGCGGTGAGCGTCTGTGCCGCGCCGACATTGAGCGTGGCGCTGGCCGGTGCCACGGTGACGCTCGCGACCGGCGGTGGCGGCGTCGTGTCGCCGTTGTCGTTGCAGGCGCCGAAGGTCGCGGCGACCGAACTATTCCAGCTGCCGCCCGCGGTACGCCCGAGAGACTCTCCCAGCGGGCCCGCGCCATTTTCGAATACGCCGATGTCGATGGAAGTGAGTCCGTTCGCCGGCCCGCCGACAGCCGCCATCGGACCTTCGTACGAGAGGTACTCGATCACGATGCCGCCGGCGTCTACCAGGGCCATCGCATCGGGCGAACCGTTCTGGATGCCGTTCGAGGGATAGTTGATGACCAGCACCCCGCGCGCGTCGCAAGTCGCCGGGATCGCGCCGCTCAGGGTCTTGGTGTCGTACACCGCGCCGTTGCTGCCGTTGTAGAGCAGCACCTGCCAGCCGGTGACATCCAGACCCGCGGGGCCGGAAATCTCGATCGCCTCGCCGGCGTCGGTGCCGACGTTGTCGTAGTGGATTTCGCTGAAGCGGACCGTGCTTTGCGCACTCGCCAGCGCGCTGCCGAGCAGCGCACACACACCGAACACGCCGAGAAACAGATTTCTGCCGCGCATGAGTTCATCCCTGAATGAGTGTTGTTGTGGGCGGAGCATACGTGATCGCTTCCCGCCAGAGACGAAACGGTTTATATCGCGAGGAACGTGAACGGCGCGTTACATAATTTGCGCGAGATCTGATTCAGGCCCGCGTTCGCTCGCGGAAATCCCGCCGATACCGCGCCGGCGGAACCGAAAAGCGCCGCTTGAACGCGCGGTTGAACGCCGTTTCGGATTCGTATCCGACCTCGACCGCCACGCGCTGCACGCTGTGACCGCCGGTGCGCAACGCGTCGGCGCCGAGCTCGAGCCGCCACTCGGTGAGATACGTCATCGGCGCGACATCGAGATAACGCGCAAAGCGCTCGGTGAGCGCGGAACGCGACACGCCGGCCGCCTGGGCGAGCTCGTCGAGCGTCCATGGATGCGCGGGCCGGCGGTGCAACTCCGCCAGCGCCCGACCCACCGCCGCGTCACCCGCGCCCGCGAGCCAGCCGGTGCGCCCCGTGGGGAGCGACAGCAAGTAGCGCCGCAGCACTTCGGCGAACAACACCTCGGCCAGGTGCGCGAGGATCACCTCACTACCCGGCAATGCGCCCGCGACCTGCTCGAGCGCGTGCAGCAGGGTGTTCTCGAGCCACTCACCGGATTTGTCCGCGCGCATGTTGATGCGCACGACGCGCGGCAGCCCCGCGAGCGCCGGCTTGATCAATTCCGCGTCGCAGGCGAGATAACCACAGATGAGTCCGGTCGTTTCGCCGCCACCGCCTATTTCGGAAATCGAGATGCGGCCGGTCAGCAGCGCGGGCAACGCCGCTTCGCCGTCGATCATCTTCCCGCCGGTGCCGTTCCCCATGACGTGTGCGTCGCCGTGCGGGACCATCACCACGTCTCCGGCAGACAACGGCGTCGTTTCCTCGCCGACCCGGATGAAGGCGCGCCCCTCACTGATGTAGTGGAACTCGATGATGCGCGTGGCGCCGCGCGCGGCATACGGCAGGAACGCGCTCGAACGCGGCGCGCTCATGCACCACGGCGCCGAGCAGCGCGACTTGTAGAACATCGCGCCCGATAACTTGACGACCCGCAGCAGCTCGGACAAGGCATCCATGGGCGCATTCCAGTGACGCGCGGCAGCGAAGTCAATAAAGACGGCCGGGCGGCAAATTCGCCGCCAACGGATTTGCGGACACTGCGCGCCTCACAACTGGAGCCACTCATGTCCACCGTATCCCTCGACGCGCAGCGCCTCAACGACCTGCTCGGCCGCGCCATCGTCGACTTTGGCGCCACCTCGAACGCACCCCTCGTCCTGATCGGCGACCGCCTCGGGCTGTATCGCGCGCTTGCCAGGCTCGGCGCTCTCACGCCCGCCGCGCTCGCCGCCGCGACGCAGACCCACGAACGCTACGTGCGTGAATGGCTCAACGCGCAGGCGGCCTCGGGATATGTCGACTACCTGCCCGACTCGGGCACCTACCGGCTGACGCCCGAGCAGGCCCTGATGTTCGCCGACGAGGACAGCCCGGCGTTCATCGTCGGCGGTTTTGAGACGGCACTCGCTGCCGGCCGCATCGTCGACAAACTCACAGCGGCGTTCAAGACCGGCGATGGCATCGGCTGGCATGAACACGACCACGCGCTGTTTCACGGCGTCGCGCGCTTCTATCGCGCGGGCTACCTCGGCAACCTGGTACAGCAGTGGATTCCCGCGCTCGAAGGCGTCGGGACGCGACTCGAAGCGGGCATCAGCGTCGCGGACATCGGCTGTGGGCATGGCATCTCGACGATCGTCATGGCGCAGGCGTTTCCGAACTCCCGTTTCGTGGGTTTCGACTACCACGCCGAATCGCTCGAGGCCGCGCGCCAGCGTGCCCGTGAAGCGGGCGTGGCCGATCGCTGCCGGTTCGAAATCGGCAGCGCGAAATCCTTCGGCGGTTCGGGCTTCGATTTCATCACCATGTTCGACGCGCTACACGACCTGGGAGACCCGGCCGGCGCCGCGAGCCACGTGCTCGGACAACTCGCGCCCGGTGGCAGCTGGATGATCGTCGAGCCTTATGCCGGCGACCGCGTCGAGGAAAATCTCAATCCGGTCGGTCGCGCCTATTACGCGGGATCGACGCTCATGTGCACGCCTTGCTCGCTGTCGCAGGAGGTCGGACTCGCCCTGGGGGCGCAGGCCGGCGAGGCGCGGCTGCGTGCGGTCGTGATGGGAGCGGGATTCGGAAAATTCCGCCGCGCGGCGCATTCGCCGGTGAATCTGGTGTTCGAAGCCCGGGCCTGAAGGCCCGGCGCGCGCGTCAGGCGACGGTCAAGCCACCGCAATAGGGCTGGTGCGGAAATGCGGGCTGGGCTTCGCGGCCTGCTTGATGCGCGCCCAGGCCAGCCGGTATTTCGCCACCGCGATATCGAGTTCCGCCGCGCCGAGTTTCGGAAACTCCGCGGCGACGGATTCGAGCATCACCGTGAACCGCGGCAGTCCCTTGGGGAACTTGGCGCGCTTGGTGAAGACGATCCGGCCTTCGACCGGTGTTTCCGCGTCCTGCGCGATCGCCTTGACGCTCGCGATGCGGTCGTACAGCCCCACCTGCGGGTTCACGAAGGTGCTGCGGCTGCCGCCATTCATGAGAGTCCATGCGGTCATCTGATCGCCGCCGAACACGTTGCCGGAGATGTCGCGCACGTCGATCACGACGACTCCACGACTGGTGAGCAGCACGAAGTCGAGATGGAAGTCGCCGCCGTTGCCGTCGGGCACCAGCACGTTGCGCAGGAAATCCGCGGCGCCGCTGGTGACGCGCGCGACGCGGCGCGTATCACGGCGCTTGAGCACGTAGGCGCGGCCGCCGAAAAACCCCAGCAACGCAATGACAATCGTGCCGAGCACGATCGTCACGAGTTGTATCTGGGTCAGACCGAAGGGTGGATTCATGGCAGCGATGTTAATAAGTTGCCAGCGCGCCCGCGAGCGCCGCGAGATTCGGCTCGAGCTCTTCGCAGGACACGGGACGCGAGAACAGTTTAGCAAGGCTTTCCGGCATTTCGATTCGCGCGCCGGTGAGCGGCTCGACGATTTCACGAAATTTCGCCGGATGCGCGGTCGAGACCAGCACCCAGCGCCCGGATTCACGCATCGCGGGGCTCATGCGTGCATAAACCTCGGCCGCGGTGGCCGTATGGGGACACCAGGTTTTCCCGTACTGGCGGAAATCGGCAATCGTGCGGGCCTTGATCTCGGCATCGCTGACGCTTTCGGCGCGCACCGCACGACGCACCGAATCGAGGTCCGGAAACAGCGCGCGCAGCCGCTCGAGGTTGCTAGGCGAGCCGACGTCCATGGCGGAGGCCAGCGTCGGAATGCTCGGCCGCGGCTGCCACTGCCCGCTCTGCAGGAAATCCGGTACCGCGCGGTTGGCGTTGTGCGCCAGAACTACCCGGCCGATCGGCAGCCCGAGCTTGCGCGCCCACACGCAGGCCACGGAGTTGCCGAGATTGCCGCTCGGGATCACGAAGTTCGGCGCCACGCCGTGCGCGCGAAACACCGCCAGGCTGGTCGCCGCATAATAGACGGCCTGCGGCAACAGGCGGCCGAGGTTGATCGAATTCGCGCTCGACAATTCGAAGCGGCTCTTCAGGGAGCTGTCGACGAAGGCTTCCTTGACCAGGCGCTGGCAGTCGTCGAACGTGCCGTGCACCCGGTAGGAACGGACATTGTCGCCCCAGCAGGTGAGCTGGCGCTCCTGCGTGGGCGACACCATTCCCTTCGGGAACAGCACCGACACCACGATACCGGGCCGCTGGTGGAACGCCGCGGCCACGGCGCCGCCGGTATCGCCCGAAGTCGCGACCAGGATGTTGAGCGGACGCGACGCGTCCTGGCGCAACTTCTGCAGACACGCGGCGAGAAAACGCGCGCCGAAATCCTTGAACGCCGCGGTCGGCCCGTGAAACAGCTCAAGCACCGATAGTTTGCCGTCATCGGTTACCGGCACGAGCGGCGCGGGGAAATCAAAGGCATCGCGCGTGACCGCGGCGAGCTCCGCGGCGATGCCGTCGCCCTCGACGAAGGGCCGCAGCATGACATTGGCCACGTCGGAGAGACTGCTCGCACCCTCGAAAGCCGCGAGCGGGAGGCTGGGCCAGCTCTGCGGCACGTACAGCCCGCCATCCGGCGCGAGGCCTTGCGTCAATGCGGCGCCAAAGCTCACCGCGGGTGAGTCGTGGCGAGTGCTCTCGAACTTCATGGACTGGTGCTGACGACGTGCGCGCCGGTTGACGTGATCGGCACGATCCAAGCGTCGGTCTGCATGCCGGCGGTCTTGAACGCCTCGAGCATCGCGTCGCGCACCCTGGGCGCATCGGCGTCGAGCGACCACGCGAACATCGTCGGGCCCGCGCCGGAGATGGTGCAGCCGAGCGCCCCGTTGGCCATCGCGCCCGCGCGCACCGCGTCGAACCCCGGAATGAGCTGCGAACGCTGCTTCTCGATGACCACGTCCTCGAACGAAGCCCGGATCACGTCGAGATCGTTCGAATAACAGCCGGAGATGAAACCCGCGAGGTTCGCGGTCTGCCAGATGAAGTCCGACATCGTGACTTCGCGTTTCAGAATTCCTCTCGCCTGCTTGGTCGACAGGAACAGGTGCGGATGCACGAGGATCGCGCGGATGCCGTTCGGCACCGGGATCTGCTTCACGCGCGGATTGTCGATGCCCACGGTGAGCACGAGACCGCCAAACAAGCTGGGCGAGATGTTGTCGACGTGCAGCGAACCGCTCGAAACCTTTTCGCCCTGCATCGCGAACTGCAGCAGCTCCAGCTTCGACAGCGGCTGGTCGAGCAATACGTTGGCGGCAACCACCGCGGCCACGGCCGAAGCCGCCGACCCGCCGAGTCCGCTGCCGAGCGGAATGCCCTTGTGGATAGACGCCGAAAAACCAAAACCCGGGTTCAGCGCCTGCTGCATGGCCAGCAGCGCGCGGCCGGCGGTGTTCTTCTCCGGATCCGTCGGAATGTCCGTGACCACACCCGTCGCACCGGTGATCACGACGCCGGGCGCCGCGGTGCGCTCCACGGTCACCGAGTCGCCGAGCACGTCCACCGAGAAACCGAGGATGTCGAAACCGATCGCGACATTCGCCGCCGAAGCCGGCGCGAACGCGGTCGCCTTTTTCTTTCCAGACACTGGAGCGGTCACAGGTGCGCCCCGAGATACGAACAGACGCGCAGCAAGTCGGCGAAGACTCCCGCCGCCGTGACTTCGGGACCGGCGCCCGGACCCTGCACGATCAGCGGATTGGTGTTGTAACGCGCCGTGGCGTAGCGCACGACGTTGTCGGTCAGCGCGATGTTCGCGAAGGCGTGTGTGCGGTCGAGCTCGGCCACGCCGACCGTCGCCTTGCCATCGGCCGTCAGGCGGCCCATGTACCGCAGCACCTTGCCGCGCGCGGCGGCGTCGTCGAAACGTTTCTTCATGTCGCCGTCGTACTTCGGCAATCCATTCAGGAAGTCGTCGCTGGTGCCTTTCTCGAGCCCCGCGGGAATCAGGCTCTCGACCTGCACGTCCTTCATTTCGAGCTTCAGGCCCATTTCGCGGCCAAGGATGATGACCTTGCGCACGAAGTCGGTGCCCGACAGGTCGTCGCGCGGATCCGGCTCGGTATAACCCTTGGCCTTCGCGTCGCGCACGATCTGCGAAAACGGCGTCTTGCCGTCGTACACGTTGAATAGATAGGCGAGCGTGCCCGAGAAGATGCCCTCGACGCTCGAGATCTTGTCGCCCGTTTCGCGCAGGTCGCGCAGCGTGGAGATCACGGGCAGGCCGGCGCCGACGGTCGCTTCGTACAGATACGACGAGCTGCCGGTGCGGCGCGCTTCTTTGAGTGATTCGTAATAGCCGAGCGGGCCGCTGTTGGCCTTCTTGTTGGGCGTGACCACGTGGATCCCGGCGGACAGCCATTCCGCGTAGTGCTTCGCCACGTTTTCATCGGCCGTGCAGTCGATGATCACCGTGTGCGGCAGGTGATCGACGTGCAGGTGTTCGGCGAACTTCGCGATGTCGGCGGGCGTGTTGCTCGCGTCGAGCGCGGCCTTCCAGCCCGCGATCGCAATGCCCTGCTCGGCCAGCAGCATCTTCTTGCTGGTCATGATGCCGCGCAGCCGCAGGTCCAGCTTGAATTCGTCGCGCAGGCGCACGCTTTCCGCGGCTATCTGCTCGAGCAGCACGCGCCCGACGGCGCCCGGCCCGATGAGGCCGATCGAGATCGTGTGCGGCGACAGATAGAAGCCTGAATGCACGGCCCGCAGCGCGCGTGTTGCATCCTTGCCGTCGACCACGACCGAGATGTTGCGTTCGGAGGCACCCTGCGCGATGGCGTGCACGTTCACGCTGGCGGAGCCGAGCGCGTTGAATACCTGGCCCGAAACGCCCGGCAGGCCCGCCATGCCGTCACCGACCACGGCAATGATCGCGAGATCCCGGTCGACCTGGATGCTCTGAATCTGGCCTTCCTTCACTTCGCGATCGAAGGCGGCCGCCACGACCCGCGCGGCACGTTCGGCTTCCGCGCCCGGAATGGCGCAACAGATGGAGTGCTCGGAGCTGCCCTGCGAGATGAGGATGACGGAAATGCCCTCCTCGCGCAGCGCGCCGAACAGGCGGTGCGCCGTGCCCGGCACGCCGATCATGCCGGCGCCCTCGACGTTCACCATCGCGATGTTTTCGATGCTGGTGATGCCCTTCACCGGTAGTTTGGAGTCGGGCTTCGCGCAGATGAGCGAGCCCGGCTTTTCGGGCGCGAAGGTGTTGCGGATCCAGATCGGGATGCCGCGTCCCACGGCCGGAGCCATCGTCTGCGGGTGGATCACCTTGGCGCCGAAGTACGCGAGCTCCATCGCCTCGTTGTACGACAGCGAATCGATGACTTTCGCATCGGGCACGCGGCGCGGGTCGGCCGACAACACGCCGTCGACGTCGGTCCAGATGTGGATTTCCGCGGCGTCGAGCAGCGAACCGAAAATCGAGCCGGAGAAGTCGCTGCCGTTGCGTCCCAAAGTCGTCTGCACGCCCTGGCGGTTGGAGGCGATGAAGCCGGTGATGATCAACGTACCTTTGAAATCGTCGCCGACGAGCCCGCGCAGCCGGGCGCGGGATTCATCCCACTGCACGGCCGGGCCCAACGGGCCCCACTCGACCAGCACGGCCTGGCGCGCGTCTATCCACTGCACCGCGCCCGGACGTTTCGCGCGCGCCTCGAAGAACTCGCGGAACAGCTTGGTCGACCAGATCTCGCCGTAGCCCGCGATGAGGTCGCGCACGTTCTGTGCGGCCGACCGCGTGAGCTTCACGGTGTGGAGGATGCCCTCGATGTCGTGGCGGTCACGATCGAAGCCCGCCATGTACAGCTGCACGGCCGCCGGTGCGAGGACGGATCCGGCGATGGTGTTGTGACGCGCGCGCAACGCATCGAGCTCGCCGCGCCAGCCCTCGTCCTGCGCTTCGGCGCGCGCGACCAAGCCCAGCAGCGCGTCGGTGACGCCGCGGCAGGCGGACAAAACGACTCCGAGCCGGCCCGCCGGCAAGGATTCGAGAATGTGGGCGACGCGGCGAAAACACTCGGCGTCTGCGACCGAAGAACCGCCGAATTTATGTACGACCCAGGCGGTGGGGTCAGAGGCTGGCATTGCGACGTGAGACCTGAGGGAAGGTGCAAAAAAGCCCGGCAAATCTACTGGTTACCCCCCTCAACGTGCAAGCGCAGCGCACTCAAAGTCGCATATATTTCGCGCACCGATGACCCTTCACCGCCTGTTGCCGCTGTTCGACCGTGCCAGCCTGTCCGGAGAGCCCTTGGTGCTCGCCACGGTCATTCGAACGGCGGGCTCCACCTACGCCAAGCCCGGCGCACAGATGCTGATCGCGAGCGACGGCGAATACGCGGGTTTGTTGTCGGGCGGATGTCTCGAGGGCGACCTGCGCGAACATGCGCGCGCCGTCGCCGCCAGCGGCGCTGCCGTCATCGTCAGTTACGACCTGCGCAGCACCACCGATCAATTGTTCGGCCTCGGCGCCGGCTGCGAAGGCGCGATGGACATCCTGCTCACGCGCGTCGCGGCCGCTGGCGGCTGGCAACCGCTCGCCGCCATGGCGGCGAGTTTCCGCGCCGACCAGGAGCTGCGAATCTCGTTCGTGGTCGCGGGTGATGGCGGCGAATTCGCGCTCGGGCGCGTGTTGCCGCCGGCCGCGATCACCGCCGTTCCGGCGGGCGTGGAGATCTTCACCGCGATCAGCGCCCCGCCGCCGCGCATTCTCTTGTTAGGCGGCGGTCCCGATGCGCGGCCGGTCGCCGAGCTGTGCGTATTCCTCGGCTGGCGGCCGCGCATCG
>Ga0193752_1001752_pt1 | contig 17523 bp, 19 predicted proteins | sample H1c1metaG_FD_144924 | JGI IMG/M metagenome (GOLD analysis project Ga0193752, IMG submission 144924) | Soil microbial communities from a riparian zone of the East river system, Colorado, United States - H1c1 | ecosystem: Environmental > Terrestrial > Soil > Riparian zone | place: USA: East River... | reverse complement strand
CCAGGCGCCGCCCGCGAGCGCGAGCTGGCCGATTTTCAGCATGTCGCGCGGCAGCAGGCGCAGGCCCGACGCGGTATGAGGTTCGCCGTCATGGCCCTTGGTCCAATCGGTGGGGCCGAAGTCCATCGGATCGAACAGGACGCGCCGCGCATAGGCGAGCAGCGGTTCGCCCGTGCCCTTGGCGATCAGGTGGCCGAGAAGGGCGGTCGCGCCGCCACAATAGGTCCACTTCACGCCGGGCTCGCCCGCGATCGGCCGTTCGAGGATGAAGCGGTAGCGGTCGGGCGCCGCCTCCATCGCGTTCTCGCTGTTGCGCGGATCGCCGTAGGTAATCGTCAGCTCGTCCCATTCGAGGCCGAGCGTCATGCTGAGCACGTGCGCGATCGTCGGCTTCTCGCGGCCGGGCTGGGCCGCAAGGTCGGCATATTCGGGGAACTGCGCATAAAGCTTGGCGTCGGGCGGCGGCACTTTGCCATCGGCCAGCGCGATGCCGTAGAGCAGGCCGACCACGCTCTTGGAGACGGAGCGCAGATCGTGCAGCACATCCGGCGCGAAGGTGACGATGCCGAGCGGCTCGCCCCACTTCTCGTCCACGCCCTGCCCATAATGCTCGAACAGCGTCGTGCCGCTCTTCGAGACCAGCAGCGCATGCAGGCCGCTCACCTTGCCGCCCTGCTCGGCGGTAGCGAGACGCTGCCGGAAATCGTCCGACGGCGGCGACGCAACGGCGCGGCTCGCGATTGAAGTCATGACGGCGGCTCCCATTCCCCAAACGACATGACGGCGCTGAAAATCAAGTTTGGTCATCGTGTCCTCCTTGGTTTTGATGGTTGACGCTGCGGGGAGATTCGTCCCTGCAGCTCCGAGTCGAGCAGGAAGCGCTGGCGTACGGCGCCGTCGAGGCTGCGCACGAAGCTCTCGGCCTCGTCGATATGCGCGATCATGAGCTGGCGCACCTCACGGGCATCGCGGCGTCGCGTTCCATATGGCGCAGCAGGTGGTTGATGACCTCGCACATGAAACGCAGCACCGCATTGGGATTGGCCTCGGCGAGAATGTCGTGGAAGTGCAGGTCCTCCTGTCGCTGATGCCGCGCGTGCTCCTTGCTGGTCGGCGCGGGCGCGCAGGTCTCGATGCTGTGCTGCAGCGCCTCGAAGTCGCTCTCGGTGAGATGCGGCACGGCGCCCGCGGCCAGCTCGGGCTCGAGCACGCGGCGGACGGCGTAGATTTGCGCCACGTCGACCTGGCGGAAAAAGAGGTAGTTCTGCACCAGCTGGAAGGCGCGTTCGAGCGGCACCGCGCTGATCGTGGCACCGCCGGCGGGACCGGTCGAAACGGTCACCAGGCCCTGCACCTCCAGCGACTTCAGCGCTTCGCGGGCAGTGCCCTTGCTCACACCGAACAGGGTCTGGAGTTCATTCTCCTTCGGCAGTTTGTCGCCAGGCGCCAGCTTTCGGTCGGCGATCCAGCGCTTGATCTCTTCGACCATCAGGTCGCCGCGCTTGGGCGTGCGGAGATTTGGTGTGGATGACATTGATCCTATTTATCATGATAAATAGGATCAATGCAACCGACAGGCTCCTGGCTGAGGCTACCCGTCGGACAACTCGGATAACTTCCCATAGGGTTTGGTGATCAGCTCGAGCAGATGGCCGTTCGGGTCCTCGAAATAAACGCCGCGGCCGCCCCAATGATGATTGATCTCGCCCGGCTGCTCCCGATGCGGGACCGGCGAAGTAGGGATCCCCCACGCCTTCAGCCTGGCGAATCCTGCGTCGAATTCCGCATCGTCGACCAGGAAAGCATAGTGCTGGGTCCGAACGTCGGTCGAGTCGACGAAGTCGAGCGCCACCCCGTTGCTCGTGACCACCGGCACGAAGGGCCCCCATGGGGCGCCGGCTTCCACGCCCAGTATGTCGGCTAAAAACTTTGCAGAAACATGCTTTTCCTTGGCCGGGACGATAATGTGGTTGAGGGCTGCCATGGGTGACTCCTACGGGCTCATCTTCCAATTTAGGATCGCAGGGTAGCCATTCAATCGTGGGTCCGGTGAGGCCTCTGGAAATCCTATCAAGCCACTGAAATGCTGAGAGATTATGCCGGCTCTTCCGCTGATCTCTGAGGCTGGAATCGAGTAGAATGTGCCTTCAGGACGCCGCGGCATCGGGTAGTGCGCGGCGTTTGAGGCCGCGCCAGGCGCCACGGGGAATCTGGCGGAGGTTGGCGAGGAATTGCTGGGCGCAGCGGTCCCAGACGAAGGTCTCGGCATGTCGGCGGCAGTCGGCGGGATCGAGCGTCACTGCGCGCAGGCAGGCCGCGCGCAAATCCTCACCCAACGCGCCGACCTTGGGATCGCTCACGACGTCGAGCGGGCCGGGCACGGGGAAGGCCGCGACCGGCAAGCCCGAAGCGAGCGCCTCGACCATGACGAGGCCGAACGTGTCGGTACGGCTGGGAAAGACGAAGCAATTGGCCTGGGCGTAACGCCAGGCGAGTTCGTTGGTGGAGACGGGACCGCAGAACACGGCACCCGGATGGAGGCGCTTCAATTCGCCGAGCTGCGGGCCGCCGCCGACCACCCATTTCGTGCCCGGCAGGTCGAGGTCGAGGAAGGCGCTGATGTTCTTCTCGACGGCGACGCGGCCCGTGTAGAGCCAGATCGGCCGGGGATCTCTGGCCTCGTCATGCTCGCGTGGCTTGAACGCCGCGATATCGACACCGCGCGACCACGGCACCAGGTTGACGAAGCCGTGCGCGGTGAGCTCGGTGCGGATGCTGGCGGCCACCACCAGGACGCCGGACGAGGGGGCATGGAAGCGCCGGACCAGGGCATAGGACCAGGCGAGGGGCACACGGATGCGCGCGCTCACATACTCCGGAAAGCGCGTGTGATAGGCCGATGTGAAGGGTAGGCTGCGGCGAAGGCAGAAGGCGCGCGCTGCCCAGCCGAGCGGGCCTTCGGTCACGAGATGGATGGCGTCGGGCGCGAACAGCTTCAGCATGTGCGCCATGCGCGCGCCGGCAAACAAGGCCAGGCGAATCTCGGGGTAGGTCGGGCAGGGGATGGTGCGAAAGCGGTCGGGCCCGAAGACCTCGACCTCGTGGCCGGCCCCGCGCAGCAGGCGCACGATGGTTTCGATGGTGCGCACCACGCCGTTGATCTGTGGCCGCCAGGCATCCGAGACAATGGCGATGCGCAATCGCTCACTCCGCCGCGACAGCTGCCGTCGACAGCGGCAGGCGTGCCAGCCGGGTCGCGTGCTCCTGTGCCCAGTGCAGGATGCGCAGGCGGCCGTCGAAGCCCTCGACCAGCGCCGTGCAGCTTTCGACCCAGTCGCCGTCGTTGCAGTAAAGCATGCCGTCGATGGTGCGAATCTCGGCGTGATGAATGTGTCCGCAGACCACGCCGTCGACGCCGCGGCGCCGTGCCTCGCTGGCGACCGCATGCTCGTAATTGTCGATATACTGGACCGCGTTCTTGACCTTGTGCTTCAGATAGGCCGAGAGCGACCAGTAGGGCAGGCCCATCTTGCGCCGCGCCAGGTTGTAGCTGGTGTTGAGGCGCAGCGCCGCCGAGTAGGCCCAGTCCCCGAGAATGGCGAGCCAGCGCGCATATTTCACGATGCCATCGAACTGGTCGCCGTGGATCACCAGCAGCTTGCGACCATCGGCGGTCTCATGGATGGCATCCTGCTCGACGCGCACGCCGCCCAAAGTGAGATGGCAGTACTGCCGCGCGGCTTCGTCATGATTGCCTGGTATGTAGACGACCTGGGCGCCCTTGCGTGACTTGCGGAGGATCTTCTGGACCACGTCGTTATGGGCCTGCGGCCAGTACCACCAGCGCTTGAGGCGCCAGCCGTCGACGATATCGCCCACGAGGTACAGATGATCGCATTCATTGTGACGCAGGAAATCGAGCAGCAATTCGGCTTGACATCCCCGCGTGCCGAGATGGACGTCGGAGATGAAGATTGCACGGTGACGGGCCGGGGTGAAACGCTCGAGGACGGTCATGGGCGACACAAAATCTGTTGCGCAAGGTGGCGCGATACGCACCAGATTGTGTATGGAGGCCGTTGCGCGCGCATGAATTGGTTGTGACGGTTCAATGACATTCAGCTCGGTGCCTGCGGCAGCAAAGTCGGTGCTGCTCGTGCGCAATCCCACGGCCGGCCGTCGCCGCCGCGGCCTGCTCGACGCCGTGGTGCGGCGCGTCCGCGCGGCCGGATGGCAGGTCGATATCGTCGACACGGCGGCGCGCGGCGACGCCCAGAGCATCGCCGCCGCTTGCGACGGCGACCGCTACGACGTGATCGCGGTGGCTGGTGGCGACGGCACGATCAATGAGGTGATCAACGGCCTCAGCCTGCGGGCGGGTGACGGGCCGCCGCTGGCGGTCGTGCCGCTCGGCACCGCCAACGTGCTGGCGCACGAAATCGGCATGGGTTTCTCCGCCGCTGTCATCGCACACACCCTGATGTCGGGCCGGTTGCTGTCGATGCAGCCGGGCGAGGTGAGCGCGGCGGGGGCGGTGCGCCGTTTCTCGTTGATGGCCGGGACGGGTTTTGACGCACGCGTGGTGGCAGGCGTCACCTCGCCGCTCAAGCGGCGCTGGGGCAAGGGTGCCTATGTCTGGCGCTCATTGGTCGAGGCCTGGCACTATCGCCCGGTGCGTTATGCCGTCGAGATCGATGGCGTCGCCTATCAGGCGGCCTCGGTGATCGTCTCGCGCGGTCGCTTCTATGCCGGACCGTATGTCGTGGCGCCCGCTGCCGCCTTGGCGGAGCCGACGCTGCATGTCTGCCTGTTCGAGCGCTGGGGCCGCTGGCAGCCGCTGCGTTTCGGCGCGGCGCTGGTGCTGGGCCGGCTGGCACGGATGGGCGGCTATCGCGTCGTCACCGGCAGTCAGGTGCACCTGTCGGTTCACAGCGAAGCCGGTGAAAGGCGCGGCCACCCGGTACAGATCGATGGCGACGACGCACTGACGCTGCCGATCGCGGTTGCCGTCGGCAGCGGGACAGTGCGGCTGTTGCTGCCGGACTAACGCGCTGCCTGTTGCAGCTTCTGGATGACTTGCGCCGTCGGATGACCGTCGGCGGGCAGGCCGGACTGTTTCTGGAACAATCGCAGGGCCGAGCGGGTCTTGGGACCGAGCAGGCCATCGGCCTCCTCGGTGTAGAGGTTGAGCTTGGCCAGCCGCTGCTGCATGTCGATCACGGTGTCGCGCGCCAGCGGCTCGTCGTCGGTCGGCGGTTGCTGCATCACGCCGGGGCCGCCCGCGATCTGGCGCGCGAGGATACCGATCGCCAGCGCATAGAGCGTCGAGCGGTTCCAGTTCATCACCGCCTTGAAATTCGGGTAGAGGATGAAGGCGGGCCCGCGCCAGCCGGCCGGCAGGATGATGGAAGACGGATCGTCGACATTCGGCAAGGGCCGGCCGCCGGCCAGCTTGACGCCCATCGCCGCCCAGGCGCGCACCGGCTTTTCGATGGTGGTGTCGGCCTGGTCGAGCGGAAAGCCCTTGGGCAGGATGACCTCGTCGCTCGAAGGCAGGCCGGGCTTCCAGCCTATGCCACGCAGGAAATTGGCCGAGGAGGCGAAGACATCGGGCAGGCTCGTCCAAAGATCGACCTTGCCGTTACGGTCGGCGTCGATTGCCCAGCGCGTGAAGGTCGAGGGCATGAACTGGGTATTGCCCATGGCGCCGGCCCATGAACCACGCATCTGCTGGGCGGTCATGCCGTTGGCGGCGAGAATCTTCAGCGCCTGCACCGTCTCGTTGCTGAAGAAGGCCGTACGCTTGGTCATGCAGGCAAGCGTCGCCACTGAGCGGACGACCTGGAAATCGCCCATGTAGCTTCCGTAGTTGGTCTCCATGCCCCAGAAGGCCACGATGTATTGCGGCGGCACGCCGTATTCCTGCTGCAACGCATCGAGCTGGGACCGGTACTGGGCGAGCTTCTGCTGGCCTTTGGCGACACGGTCGGGCGAGACCGCGGCGCCGACATACTTGCCATAGGTCTGCGAGAACTCGGGTTGACGTGAATCGAGATCGATCACCTTCTGGTCGGGCGTGAGGTTGGCCAGGGCCCGGTCGGCGACCGCGGCGGGCACGCCTTGGCGCACGGCCTCGGCCTTGATGCCATCGAGGCAGGACCTGAAATCGGCGGTCTGGGCGAAGGCCGCGGGAGCGGCCAGCGCACACAGGCCGGCGAGGAGGAGGGTTTTCGGAGCGAGGCAATTCATGCTGTCGTTCTATCACGAACCAGCAACGGTCATCCCGTCAATACGCACGGTCGGCGCATTGGTTGAGCTCTTGAATTGCAGATCGTTGGCGGGGATCATCTTGAGGAACATGTCCTTGAGATTGCCGGCCACGGTAATGCCGCTGACCGGCCAGGCGAGCTTGCCCTTCTCGATCCAGAAGCCCGACGCGCCGCGGCTATAGTCCCCGGTGACGCCGTTGACGCCGAAGCCGATCAGGTCGGTGATGAACAGGCCGCTCTTGATGTCGCCGATCAGCTCCTCGACCGAGACCTTGCCCTTCTCGAGATAGAAATTCGAGGTCGTGGGCGAGGGCGGCCCCGATGTGCCGCGCGCGGCGTGGCCGGTCGGCTTGAGGTTGAGTTGTCGTGCGGCGGCGAGGTCGAGGAACCAGGTGGTGAGCACGCCCTTGTCGATCACCGCATAGCGCTTGGTCGCCAACCCCTCGGCATCGAAGGGCCGGCTGCCCGGGCCGCGCTTGCGGAGGGGATTGTCGATGATGCGGATCGAGGGATCGAAGATCCGCTCGCCCATCTTGTCCTTGAGGAACGACGTGCCGCGGGCTACGGAGCGGCCGTTGACGGCACCCGCCAGATGGCCCAGCAGGCTGCCCGAGACGCGGCGATCGTAGACCACCGGCACGCGCGCGTTCTTCGCGCCGCGCGGGTTGAGACGACGGACGGCGTTGCGGCCGGCGGTGCGGCCGACCATGGCTGCATCCATCAGATCGTCGAGATAGACCGCGCTCGACCAGTCGTAATCGCGCTCCATGCCGGTGCCTTCGCCCGCCAGCACCGAGCAGGAGAGCGAGTAGCCGCTGTTCTTGTAGCCGCCGACAAATCCGTTGCTGGCGGCCAAGGTCACCGAGCTGCGGCCCCAGCCGGCATCGGCACCTTCGGAATTGGTCACGCCCTTGACCGCAAGGGCCGCTTCCTCGGCCTCGGCTGCCATGGCGATAAAGGTGCGGGCGGCGGGCCTGCGCCCGTCGTCGAGATCGAGGTCGGGCCAGGAATGCGTCAACAGCTCTTCCGGCGCGATGCCGCAGACCGGGTCTTCCGGCACCGCGCGCGCCATGTCGACGGCGCGCTGGGCGAGCGTGCGCAGGGCCTTGGGCGTGAACACGGTCGAGGACACGAAAGCCTGGCGGTGGCCCACGAAGACGCGCAGGCCGAGATCGCGGCCTTCGCTGCTTTCGAGTTTCTCGCGCTTGCCGAGGCGCTGCGATACCGAGATCGATTCGCCGTGCACATACAGTGCATCGGCGGCATCAGCGCCGGCGGCGCGGGCCCATTTGATGAGATCGGCGAGGACCTCGGCTTCGGCGGTCGGTTTCGCCCGGCTGGATTTGCCCCGGCCGGATTTGACGGGAGTGGTCTTCTGAGATTTGGCCATGCGCGTTGTTTTACGCGCTATCGGCCGGTGTCGTCGAGATAGTAGGAGAAGAACAACACACCGGCCGCGCCTGCGCCCACCAGCCAGAACAAGGCGCGGGTCGCGTCGGCCGTCGCTGTGCCCGCCTCGAACAGCCGTGCGATCGCATCGGCGGCGAATTGATGGCCGATCACCCCGATCATGCCGCCCAGCAGCAGCGAGAGCGCCGCATTCCAGACATGGCGTACGGCGCGTCGGGCCGGGCCTTCGCGCCGTCGGACAGAGGCGCCAAGGTCCGGTGGGACCGCCAAATTGGAATTGGCGGTCGGCCGCGGGCGGGAGCTTGAGATCGGCAGGGCGTCAGCCGCCGGCGGCAGCGATGCCGGCTTGGGTCTCGCCGATGGCCTGATCGACCAGTCCGATGGCGCGCTCGCGATGGCCGCCTTTGTTCGCCGTGGCACGGACGAGTTCGGCGCGCGCCGCTCTCAGCGAGCCGAGCGCATTCACCATATTTGGCTGGGCCGCCATCGCGACCGACGCGCCGACCACGGTGCCCACGAGAAGGCAGACGACAGGCAGCTTGAACGAAAAACGAGACATGAAATTCCCCCGGACGTGATGTGCAGCGAAGACGCCGCACATCACGATGCTACATTCCGGCGCGAAGGCGCGGAACCGCTATTTGGCGGCGGCGCGGTTGGCGGCGCAGGTCACGGCCTTGAGCGATGCCGTGACGATGTTGGAATCCATGCCGACGCCCCACAAAATTCGGCCGTCGTTGGTTTCAGCCTCGATGTAACTAACCGCCTTCGCATCGGAGCCGGCGCCGGCCGCGTGCTGGTGGTAGTCGCGAACCCGGATGCCGATGCCGCAGTTCTTGCCAAGGGCATCGACATAGCCCGCGATCGGTCCGTTGCCGCGGCCGCTCACCGTGCGCGCCTTGCCGTCATATTCGATCCTGGCATCGAGAAGGCGCACATCGGGATGGCCCGGCTCGGGTACCGTGGTGTGGCTCTCGAAGGCGATCGGCGACGTATTCTCGAGATACTCCGTGCGGAAGGTCTCCCAGATCAGCGACGGCAGGATTTCCTTGCCGGTCTCCTCGGCGATGGTCTGGATGCGCTTGCTGAACTCGACTTGCAGGAGACGGGGCATGTCGATGCCGTAGTCGGACTTCAGGATATAGGCAATGCCGCCTTTGCCCGACTGGCTGTTGATGCGGATGATGGCCTCGTAGGAGCGGCCGAGATCGGCCGGATCGATCGGCAGATAGGGTACTTCCCAAACCTTGCTGTTGGACGCCTGCAGTGCCTTGAAGCCCTTGTTGATGGCGTCCTGGTGCGAACCGGAAAACGCCGTAAATACCAGGTCGACGCCATAGGGATGGCGCGGATGGACCGGCAGCTGGTTGCAGTATTCGACCATCTGGCGGATCTCGTTGATGTTGGAGAAATCGATCTCCGGATCGATGCCTTGAGTGAACATGTTGAGGCCGAGCGTCACGAGATCGACATTGCCCGTCCGTTCTCCGTTGCCGAACAGGCAGCCCTCGATGCGGTCGGCGCCGGCCATGTAGCCCAATTCCGCCGCCGCCACGCCGGTCCCGCGGTCATTGTGGGGATGGAGGCTGAGGACGATGGAATCGCGGTACTTGAGGTTGCGATGGCACCATTCGATCTGGTCGGCGTAGACGTTGGCCGAGGACATCTCCACGGTGGCCGGCAGATTGACGATCATCTTGTGCTGCGGCGTGGGCTTGTAGACGTCGGCCACGGCAGCGCAGATGTCGCGCGCGAACTCGAGCTCGGTGCCGGTGAAGCTCTCGGGTGAATATTCGAAGATCCAGTCGGTGGCCGGGTCGGCATCGGCCATTTGCTTGACCAGCCTGGCGCCGCTCACGGCGATGTCGACGATGCCGGCATAGTCTGTGCCGAACACGACACGGCGCTGCAGCGTCGAGGTCGAGTTGTAGAGATGGACGATGGCGCGCTTGGCGCCGCGGCAGGCCTCGAAGGTGCGCTCGATGAGCTCGGGCCGGCTCTGCGTCAGCACCTGGATGGTGACATCCCCCGGAATCATCTTCTTCTCGATCAGCTCGCGCACGAACTCGAAATCGGTCTCGGAGGCGGCGGGAAAGCCGACCTCGATCTCCTTGAACCCCATGGCGACCAGCATCTTGAACATGCGCATCTTGCGGTCGGAATCCATCGGTTCGATCAGCGCCTGGTTGCCGTCGCGCAGATCGACCGAACACCAGACCGGCGGCTTGGTGATGACCTTGCCCGGCCACTGGCGGTTGGGCAGGTCGATCGGTTTGAACGGAACGTACTTTTCGCCGGCGCGCGGCATCATTGGCTTCTGGAACATGGCTAACTCCTCGCGCCGCGCACGAACGCCCGATTCCCTGAAAACGGAATCAAACTGGCTGTATGAGGAAACATGGCGGCGACTTGTTAAGAAAGGAAGACGGCGGACGACAAGATGATCCGCGCCGCGAGCGGGCGGGGCGGATCAGCGAATAAGTCGTAGCGTCTTCAGTGCCGACATGATGGGCGGACAATCCCCGATTTGGCGACCGGCGTCAACCCGGAGGTGTCGATCATGCGGCGGGCTTGCGTAGCAGGAAACTCCAATAGGCCATGCCGCCGCTCGCCAGCATCGAGGGAATCCGCGTGCCGTCGACGCCGGTGAAGACATCGCCCACGGACGAGAGTGGGCCGGACAGGATCCGGCGCCCGCCCTCGCGCCGACGGGCGCTGTCGCGATGCAGCGCTTCGATGACATTTGCCGAGATGTCACGCTCCGCCAGCATTTCGAGGCCGCTGCGCGCGATCGCTTTGCGCCACTCGGTCATCTCGGGCGCGAGGCGAAGGTCGGTGTAGTGCAGATGGCCGCCCGGCCGCAGCACCCGCTTTACTTCAGAGAAGAAGTGATCGATCGATGGATAGCAGAATGAGGATTCAACATTGAGTACGGAGTCGAAACTGCCATCCGGAAAGGGCAGGTTTTCGGCATCGCCCTGCTGGAATTTGAGAGTGTCCACGCGATGCTGACGGTTGCTGAACAAGACAGCCTTGCCACTGAGGTCGAGGCCGACCAGGCGGGCGGGCTTCAGGTAGCGCGCCACATAGGAGGCGCCACCCCCACGGCCACTGCCGACTTCGAGCACCTCACATCCGGTGACCGGCGCGAGCGTCGCGATATGGTGGTAAAGGGCGATGGGATAACGCTCCGGCTCGTCCGGCGGCAGCAGCGCAAAGCGTGGCGCCTGGGGGTCGAGATCGGCAAATCCGTAATTCATCAGCGTCCACCAGCCGATGTTGCGGAACCGCCAGGCAAGCAGGTCGAAAAGGAAGCGCCACATGGCGCGACGCAGGGACGGGGTTCGGTTGAGAACCCATAAAAACGCATCGGCAATCATAAGGTCGGTGATACTCCCCCGGTCGCGGGGTTAGCCGATCATCACCGCGGCGGCAAGTATCGACCACCGAACCGTCGAATTATGCCATTTCTGAGTTGGCTAATATAAATCAGGTTGGCAAGTCAAGCCTGATCTGCGCTTTCGCCTTTGCTGATAGCCTTTCAGGCAGTATTGTCATTTAATTCATGGAGTTAATATGACCGATCTTGCCATTCGCCAGCCGACTTTCGCTTTCTGGGCTCGGCGCAAGACTTCGATGGGAATTCACGTCAAAGACATTTACGTGGATCTGTTTAAAGCCCGTTATGGTTATTGGGTCGGTCCAGCCTACGGTGGCGGTGTCGAAAGCCCGGCAGGAGAGGTTTATACGCCGGAGCAGAGAGCGGTTCGCGGCGTCGATCCTTTCGACGACCTTGTCGCCAGGCCCCATGACATTGCCTATGACGATGCCCAGCAGGCGCTGCTGACGCAATTGGCGGCCGGCGCTGATCGCGTTGTGGCTTTCCGGGCTTTCGTCGAGGCGATCAAGATCGCCGACGAACAGTGTGTTCACAACTCCATCGTTCATCGGGCGGAAACGATGGTCGGCGAGATGATGCGCGCCTCCACGATTCCGGTCATGAAGTGCAAGGCCCGGCAGAGCCGGCAGCTGCTGGATAGGCTCGACGCGGGCGATGAGACGCTCCTGGAGGCCATTCACAGCGTGGATATCAGCACGGGCGAGGGACAGCGTGCGATGATCGCACTCACCGACCTCAAGATGGAACTGGAAATTGTGCCGCGGGCGATTGCCGCAGGCGCTGGAGCGCTCGTGCGGAATTCGCTGCTGGCGCTCTTCAACGGCGTCGTCGACACCGTGCAGACGCTCAGCCTGGCGCGCGTGACCGCCAATGCCGCGGACACGGCGGAAGATTTCGAAATGCAGTTCAACGTCACGGCCTAAGCACCAGCTTCCCAAAAAGACGCGTCGTCATTCACGGCCGAACGCGGCTATGATCGATGCAACGCATATAAGAATGGGAAGGAACGGACGATGGCGGGTCCTCTGGCGGGCGTGCGGATTCTCGACTGCACGACGGTCGTGTTGGGGCCGTGGGTCGCCCTCCGGCGGCTCGATCTCGGCGCCGATGTGATCAAGATCGAGCCGCCGGAGGGCGACACGACGCGCCAGCTCGGGCCGGCGCGCAATCCCGGGATGGCCGCCTTCTATCTCGGCTGCAATCGCTCCAAGCGCAGCATCGTCCTCGACCTCAAGCAGGCGGAGGGTCGCAAGGCGCTGTTCAAGCTGGCCGAGACCGCCGACGTGATCATGCACAACTACCGTCCCGAACCCGCGGCGCGGCTCGGCATCAGCTACGAGGCCTTCGAGAAGGTCAATCCACGGCTGGTTTATCTCGCTACCTATGGTTATCGCGCCGCGGGGCCGATGGGGCCGAAGGCGGCCTATGACGACATCATCCAGGCGGGCTCGGGCCTCGCCTCGCTGCAGACCGTGGTCGCCGGCACCCCGCGCTTCCTGCCTACCATCGTGGCCGACAAGACCAGCTCCAACGGCGTCGTGTCGGCCCTGCTGGCAGCACTCTATGCGCGGGAGAAGACCGGCCAGGGCCAGGCGGTCGAGGTGCCGATGTTCGAGACGCTGGTCTCGTTCGTCATGGTTGAGCATCTCTACGGCGAGACTTTCCGTCCGGCGCTCGAATCGGCGGGCTACAAGCGCGTGCTCAACAAGGAGCGCCGACCCTACCCTTCGAAGGACGGCTATTTCGCGCTACTGCCTTACACCGACAAGCACTGGGCCGAATTCTGCCGACTGATCGGCCGGCCCGAGCTTTCGGCGGACCCGCGCTTCACGTCTCTCGCCAATCGGTTGAAGAACGTCGAGCATTACTATGCCGCCCTGGCCGAGATCTGTGCCACCCGCACCAACGCTGAATGGGTGGCGTTGCTCAAGAACTCGAATGTGCCGCACGGACCGGTCAATACGCTGGAGGATTTGTTCGAAGACGAGCAATTGGCCGCCACCGGCTACTGGAAGGAAGTCGAGCATCCCACCGAGGGCCGGCTGCGCATGCCCGACATCCCGCCGCGTTTCAGCAAGACGCCGCCCGAAGTGACGCGCCTGCAGCCGCGCCTCGGCGAGCACAGCGTCGAGGTGCTGCGCGAGGCCGGCTACGCGCAGCCCGAGATCGATGCCATGCTGAAGAGCGGTGCGACCAAGTCGGCCTAGATCAACGTCTACCGAGTCCAGCGCCCGGCACGGCGGACGTGCCGAAGGAACGAAACCCGCAAAATGAAACCGCCCCGTCCTTGCGGACGGGGCGGCCATGTCGTTCCGGGCTTCGACGTTACGCCGAAGGCGGCGCGGGAGGGGCCGGCGGATTGTTGCGGCGATCGGCCATGAACTGGTCGAATTCGGCCTTGTCCTTGGCGAAGCGCAATTTGTCCAGGAAGCTCTTGAACTCACGCTGCTCGTCCTCGAGGCGGCGCAGCGTCTCCTCGCGATATTCGTCGAAGGCGGCGTTGCCGCTGCCGGGCTTCTCGCCCCAGCGCCAGCCACCATGCCCGCGCTCGTTCGCCCGCCGCTCGGCGCGCTCGGCGTGACGTCCATACCATTGGCCGCGGTGGCCATGATTCCAGCATCCCATGCGTTTGCTCCCGATCAAGAAGACCAACATCCCGAGGCCAACCGGCCAGCAGAGGGCAAAAGCAACTACCGTCAGACCCATCAACGCCGGCCTGCCGAACTGTTCCAGTCTCTCCGTTAGCCCCATCACGACCTCCATGTGAATGTTAACAACATTAACATAGCATCCCGCACGGAAAGTCAAGGGGCCGAAAAGCCCAGCCCCTGTAAATAAATCAGCATCGCCGATTCGAGCAGTTCGTCGGGCGGGATCGGCAGCTTGCGCCGCCCGGCGTCGCCGCGGCCGAACAGCGAGGCGATGCCATGGGCCATCGCCCAGACATGCAGGCTCATCATCAGCGCCGGCGGCCTTTTGTTCGCCGGCAAGAGTGCGCTCAACGCCTCGGCGGCGCCGCGCAAGACGTTGAAGGCACGGTCGCTGGCGGCCCGCAGGTCGGCATCGGCATCGGGCGGCAGGCCGGCCTCGAACATCGCCGCATAGTAAGCGGGCTCGCTGGCGGCGAAGGCGAGGTAGGCCTTGCCGATGTTGTTGAATGCCGTCATCGCGTCGGGTTTGCCGTTGTTCCAGCCGGTGGCCAGCATCGCCTCGAAGCGGCCGAAACCCTCGCGGGCCACGTCGGCCAGCAGCGCCTCGCGATCGCGGAAATGGCGGTAGGGCGCGGCGGCGCTGACGCCGGCCGAGCGCGCGGCATCGGCGAAGGTGAATCCCGCCGGCCCCTTTTCCTTGATCAGTTCTCGCGCCGCCTGGATCAGCGCTTCGCGTAGATTACCGTGATGATAGGCGCGCTCGGCGCGACGTTTCCAACTCATGTTAAGGCAGTTTACATCAAACGGGAGGGCGGCAATAGGAGCCGCTGCTCACGCCGCGGCAAATCCCAGGATCTGAAGCGCCCGGACCAGGACAGGCGAGCGGTTGGCCGGGTTCCACAGCACCGACACTTCGGTGATCGGTGCCGGTCCGCGGATCTTGATGAAGGAGACGCTGGGAAAGCCAGCGCCGGCCAGGGATCCCGGCACGAGCGAGATTCCGGCGCCCATCGACACCATGCTGAGGATGGTAAGCAGGTGGCGTGTCTGGTGCGGAACGGCGGGGCTGATGCCGGCCGCACTGCAGGCCGCAATGATCCGGTCGTAGAAGGCGGACGAGGTGTGCCGCAGCGGCAGGACGAAATCGTCGTTGCCGAATTCCGAGAGCGGCGCGCTGCGGCGGCCGGCGAGGCGGTGGGTGTCCGGCACGGCCACGACCATCGGGTCGCGCACGATCACGCGCGCCTCGAGGCCGTGATGCTCGGACGGCGTGAGGAGGAAGCCGATGTCGATCTTGCCTTCGCGCAGGGCGGCGACCTGTTCCGACGAGTTCATCTCCTGCCACATCACCATGGCTCCCGGCACGCCATGCGAAATCTTTGAATAGAGGAGCCGCGTCTTGGTGAAGATGGCCGAGGCGATGAAACCGGCACGGAGCGACCCGATCCGGCCCGTCTCGGCGCGTCGCACGATGTGGCTCAGCCCGTCGGCCTGCGCCAGCAGCAGGCGGGCCTCGTCGAGCAGGGCGGCGCCCACTTCGGTGATCTGCACCGACCGCTTGGTGCGGTCGAACAGCCGCGCGCCGAGCTCCAGCTCGAGGTTTTTGATGTGCTGGGTGAGGGGCGGCTGCGAGATGTTGAGCCGTTTGGCGGCGCGGCCGAAGTGCAGCTCCTCGGCGACGGCAACGAAGCAGCGGAGCGATCGCAGGTTCATTCTGATACGATAAGGCAATTAGTGTGATTTGAAAAATATACTTCCAAGAAGAGAAGCGCCGGTCGATCTTGCCGGCGGAGGAAACGAACATGAAGAGACGTGCGGTGCTCGGCGCGATGCTGGCGCTCGGCTTGGCGGATCGCGCCTCGGCCCAGGCCTATCCCACCAGGCCGATCAAGCTGGTGGTGCCGTTCACACCCGGCGGCGTGACCGACAATATCGCCCGCGTATTCTGCGAGCGCATGGGTCGCGAACTCGGCCAGCAGTTCATCATCGACAACCGGGCGGGCGCCAATGGCCGCATCGGTACCGACGCCGTCGCCAAGGCGGCCCCCGACGGCTACACGCTGCTGCTGGGCGGGATTGGCGCGCTCACCATCCATCCGCACATGCTGAAGGTGCCCTACGATCCGGTGAACGACTTCATCCCGATCAGCCTGATCGCGACCAACGACGTGGTGATCGTGATCAACCCCAAGCTGGCGCCCACGACGCCGGCCGAGCTGATCGCCTATCTCAAGGCCAATCCGGGCAAGCTCCAATACGGTTCCTCGGGCATCGGCGCCCCGACCCATCTCGCCGCCGAGCTGTTCAAGAGCCGGATCGGCGCCGACATGATCCACGTCCCCTACAAGGGCGACAGCGCCGCGGTCATGGACGTGGTGAGCGGCACGGTCGACATGAGCTTCTCGACCGTTTCCGCCACCATCTCGCTGATCCGCGGCGGCAAGCTGCGCCCGATCGCCATGACCGGCCTGGTCCGCTCGCAAAGCCTGCCCGACGTGCCGACGCTCGACGAGTCGGGCCTCAAGGGCTTTAACGCCGACACCTGGATCGGCCTGTTCGCGCCGGCGCACACCCCTACGCCGATCATCACGCGACTTTACGAGGCCACCAGGATCTCGCTGGCCGATCCCGATGTTCGCGAGAAGCTGATCGCCGGCGGCAACAATATCGTCGGCAGCAACACCCAGGAATTCACCGCCTTCCTGGCGGCCGAATCCAAGAAGTGGGGCGACGTGGTGCGTGCCGGCAACATCAAGCTGGACGAGTGATGAGCGACGAAATCCTCTATGAGATGAAGGGCGAGGTCGCCGTCATCACGCTCAACCGGCCGGAAAAGCGCAATGTGGTGAACGCCGCGATGCGCGACGGCGTCCTGGCCGCGTGGCAGCGCTTCGATAGCGATCCGGCGGCGCGCGTGGCGATCCTGACGGCGGCGGGCGACAAGGCCTTTTGCGCCGGCCGCGACCTCGGCGAGGCGGCAAGCGGGCACGGGCATGGCTTCATCCCGATCCTGCGCGATGAGATTGCCGTCGCCAAGCCGGTGATCGCCGCGGTCAACGGCGCGGCGATCGGGGGCGGCTGCTTCATGGCCATCTCCTGCGATCTCTGCGTCGCCGCCGAGCATGCGACCTTTGCCCTGACCGAGGCGCGGGTCGGCCGCGCACCGATCTACGCCTTCCTGCTGGACGGGGTGATGCCGCAAAAGATGGCGCTGGAAATGTCGATGACCGGCAACCCGATCGGCGCGCAGCGGGCCTACGAACTCGGCCTGGTCAATCACGTCGTGCCGGCCGCCCGGCTCATGGACAAGGCGCTGGCGCTGGCGGCCGATCTTTGTGCGGCCGCGCCGCTCAGCGTCGCGGCGACCAAGGCGATGATCTACGAGACCGCCGGCCTCGATGCCGGGACGGCGCTGGCTGCAGCGCTCGCGCGTTTCAAGCCGGTCTTCGAGAGCGAAGATGCGATGGAAGGCATGCGCGCCTTTCGCGAGAAACGACGGCCCCAATGGAAGGGCCGATAGGAGGGAACGATATGCCTTTGCTGAGTGAAATACGCGGCCATGTGGCCATTCTGACCCTGAGCCGGCCCGAAGCGCGCAACGCTTGGGACGAGGACTATAACGAGGGTCTCGAAAGCGAGCTGAACGAGCTGGAAAAGAACCACGAGATCCGTTGCGTGATCCTGACCGGCGACGAAAAGGGCAAAGCCTTCTCGGCCGGCGCCAACCTCGCCGACACCGAGACCCACACCGTGGCCTCGCCAGCCGACTTCGTGACCGGCATCCCGCACTGGC
>Ga0193752_1001751_pt1 | contig 17524 bp, 10 predicted proteins | sample H1c1metaG_FD_144924 | JGI IMG/M metagenome (GOLD analysis project Ga0193752, IMG submission 144924) | Soil microbial communities from a riparian zone of the East river system, Colorado, United States - H1c1 | ecosystem: Environmental > Terrestrial > Soil > Riparian zone | place: USA: East River... | reverse complement strand
CACTTTCATCTGACTGTTGATCGTCGCTTCCTTGCTCACTTTAGCCGGACCCGCGAGGCCGACTTGATGCAAGTAAGCAGGAGTCATCGATAGGTTGATCGTATCGCCGATCGCTTCATGTACACCGTCGTGCGCGCCGCCTTGGAACAAGTAAGGCTGCTTCTTGTACGACAGGTCGTAAAAGATGTGGCCGAGTTCGTGATAGGTCGTGAACAATTCTTCTTGATTCGGTTCGATGCATTGCTTGATGCGCACATCGTCCGCGCCGTCCATTTGCCAAGCGCTCGCGTGGCATTGCACATCGCGATCGCGAGGCTGCTTGAGCAATGAACGCTGCCAGAAAGTTTCCGGCAGCGAGGGGAAACCGAGCGACGTATAGAACGATTCGGCCTGCTTCGCGACTTTGACGGAATCGTACTTCTGCTTTTGAAGTGCCGCCGTCACGTCCAAATCGCTGACGCCTTTGTACGGCTCGACCAGTGGATAAATTTCGGCCCACGTTTGCGACCACATGTTGCCGAGCAAATGCGCCGGAATCGGCTTACCGCTCGGTACTTTGTCGGCACCGTAAGTCTTCTGCAAGCGCGTACGCGTGTAGCAATGCAGTTCGTTGTAGAGCGGCTTCACTTGATCCCAAAGAACCGATGCCACTTTGGAGAAATCGTCGGCGGGCATGTCGTAGCCCGAACGCCAAAGTGCGCCGAGATCTTTAAAGCCAATTTCGGTCGCGCCTTCATTTGCCAACTGCACGATGCGCGTGTAGTCACCCTTCATTCCGCGCGACGTGTTGTGCCAGCCCACCCAAGCATCCAACAGCTGATCGTACTTACGACTGGTCGCCATGATGTTGACCAGCTGACCTTGATCGAGGCACGAATCGGGACCCTTCGGACAATACTTCGCGGAGCCGTAGATTCCTTCGAGCTTCGCCGATAACTTCGATAATTCTGCGCGCTTTCCCGCGTCGTTCGGCGCGGGCATCGGCTGGCTAAGCCGGAGTAACTCGATGGTGCGCTTCGTTGCAGGTTTCATTTCTTTGCCGTCGAAGCGCTTAGACTCGCCGATCATTCGCGTCATGAACTCTTTGGTGCGCTCATCGGCTTTCGCCGACAACATCTCGGTGTCCTGCGTGATGTACGTCGCGGCAACCCACTGGGCGGCAGCCACTTCCTTACCCAGCTCCAACGCTTCTTTGTTGAGCCGATCGACGAATTGATCGGCGGTTTCACTGCCGTTTACGGCGGCGCTCTTCGAGGTCGCGCTCTTGTTTTCTGCCTCGTCTTCCGACGCAGGACGGCTGCAAGACGCCAATGCTGCAGTGACGATCAACGTCAACGCGATTGAATGCTTCATAGACTCACCCTACCTTCGCAAGATATTAATGGACGCCGCGCATGCCGCGCCGTAATAGCGGCGAGACCACGAGCATAACCAGGCCGAAGCCCACACCGATCCACAGCAATTTTGAGAATAGCTCCGAATAGGTCGCGAGAGCGCCAGTCATATCCGTGACCGCACCGGCGTCGGTCTTAATCGCGGCTAACTTCGAGATCTGAGCTGCCACCAGTTCCGCGTAGGCCGTCGCTAAGAACCACGAACCCATCATCACGCCGACTACCTTCGGCACGGCCAACTTAGTGACCGCCGACAAACCAACAGGCGACAGACACAGCTCGCCCATCGTGTGCAGTAGATAAGCCAGGACAATCCAAATGATCGCGACCTTGCCGGCCGCATCAGGCACCTGCGCGCCGATGACCAACGCGCCAAACCCTAGTCCCGCTTGCACAATGCCGAGGGCAAATTTGACGGGCGTCGACGGCTCCCACCCGCGCTTCGCCAACGATGTCCACAGCCACGCGAACAACGGCGCCAGTAGCATGATGAACAACGCATTGAGCGATCCAACCTGAGCGGCCGTCACTTCCACGATACCTAGGTCACGATCGATGATGCGATCGGCGAACAGCGTCATCGACGCCGATGACTGTTCGAACAACGCCCAAAATACGACGGTCGAGGCCGTTAGGATGATCAGTACGATCATGCGGCTGCGCTCATCCGGCGTGCAGTGCTTTGCGAGAAAATAGGCAAGCCCAAGCAGCACGACAACGGATAAACCAACGAGGATGTCGTGCACCAACCAGTTGAACTGCACTACTTGCCACACGAGCAGCAGACCCGCGATCGCGCCTAGGTAGATCAGCCACTCGCGCTGAATGCCAAACACCTTCTCCTTCAACAGCGCGGGTTCGGCGGGTTCCGCTTTGCCATGGAGAAATTTTTGGCCCCACGTGAACGTGATCAATCCGAGCACCATGCCGATGCCGGCAGCGCCGAACCCGTAACGCCAGCCGTACCTTTCACCCAGCCAGCCGCACAAGATCGTCGCGAAGAACGAGCCGACGTTGATGCCCATGTAGAAAATCGTGAAACCGCCGTCGCGTCGCGGATCTTTTTCGGCATAGAGGCGGCCGACAATGGTGGAGATGTTCGGTTTCAAGAAACCGACGCCCATGACGATGAGCGACAGCGAGAAGTAGAATACTTGAATCGCACCGGCATCGCGCACGACGGCGCCGTTTTGCAGCACCGCTTGCGTGCCCTCGATGGCCATGCCGAGATGCCCGAGCACCAGCAAGATGCCGCCGAAGGTCACTGCTTTGCGCATGCCGAGATATCGATCGGCGAGCATGCCGCCGATGACCGGCATTGCATACACAAGCCCCGCGTACGCGCCTAAAACATCTAGACCCGCCTCATCGGTGAACAAGTGATATTTGGTGAGATACAGCAGAAGCAAATACTTCATGCCGTAGAAGGAGAAACGCTCCCAGAGTTCGGTCGCGAAGCAGATGTAAAGGCCTTTGGGATGGCCAAAAAGCGTATCGTCTTTACCGCTCATTGCTTCGACATTCACGTTCATCAATATCCCCAGGGTGGCTAACTGACGAACGCGATTGCGCCATCAGCCTGCGGTGCTTTCTTCTCGGGCTCGCTCGGCCTGTGCGGCCAATTTATCTTTAAGCATGAAGCGTGCCGCGAGTATGCCCACTTCATAAAGTAAGTACATGGGAACGGCCATCAGCAACATCGAGATGGCGTCCGGCGGCGTGATGAACGCGGCGACCACCGAGATGCCGATGAGCACATAGCCGCGGTTCTTGGTCACGGCTTCAAAGGTCACAATGCCGGTCCACAACAATAGAATTGTTGCGATCGGAATTTCGAACGCGGCGCCGAAGGCGATGAACATCCACGTCGCAAAATCCAAGTATTGCGACATGTCCGTCATCATTTGTACGCCAACCGGGCTCACCGTCACCAAAAATTTGAAGGCCAGCGGGAACACCAGGAAGTACGCGAACGCGACGCCGCAGTAGAACAGCACGATGCTGGAGATCAGCAGCGGCACGGCAAAATTCTTTTCTTTGCGATACAAGCCCGGCGATACGAACGACCACAGTTGATACAGGATCACCGGCATCGCGAGTACGACGGCAGTCAGAATCGCGAGCTTGATCGGCACCATGAACGGCGCGATGACGCTCGTCGAAATCATCGACGCGCCCTTCGGCATCCTCTCGATCAACGGCGTCGCGATCAGCGTGAATAGATCGTTGCGAAAATACGCGCAGGGCGCAAACATGATGACCACAGCCAACGATGCCTTCATGAGGCGCGTACGCAACTCAAGCAGGTGCGAAATCAACGTGCCTTCGGCAAGTTGTTCTGGCTGGCCTTCGCTCATTTAGGCTTGCTTGGCTTCGTTTGGAGTATCCGCGCCGGCATGACCGGCCGGATTGCCGGCTGCATGAGGGGCTTCAATGTTCGCGTCGTGATGAGCGTCATTGGAGGGAGCGGGACTGGGATTGTGAATGGAGTTTGAATTCTGATTGGAAAAATCACCGGCAACGATCGCATCGAGATCCATGTCTCCGGTCGGCACGGGTTGACTCAAGTCGCCATGACCGGATCCGTTCGCTGCGCTCGGATCGAATTCCTCGATCACCGACTTATGCGCGTCTTCGACGGTTTGGCTGACAGTGCTGAGCGGCGCGCTGGCCGCATCGATGCTGCTTCTGACGGCATCTTCGAGTTCTTTGCGTTGCTTCTGCAAATCTCCGGCGGCAATTTCCTGTTCAAGCTGCGTGCGGAAGTGCCGCGCCATCGCGCGCGCTTGACCGGTCCATCGACCCAGCTGCTGCGCCAACCTCGGCAGTTTTTCGGGACCCAGCACGATCAAACACAGTGCAAATAGGATCGCTAACTTACCAAAGCTTAAATCGAACATCGCCGCGCACTCGTTCTAAATCTTGACCCTAACTACTAGGGTTACGACTTGTGCTCGGACTTGTCAGTTTGCGAAGGTGTCGAGGACGAATTGAAGTCCGCGTCTTTCTGGCCGAGCAGCTGCTTGGTTTCTTTCGCTTCGCTATCTTCCATCGACTTCTTGAATCCCTTGACCGCCGAACCCAGGTCGGAGCCGATGGTCTTCAGTTTGCTGGTGCCGAACACCAACAACACAACCACTAAAACGATGATCCAATGGGTGACGCTCATGGAACTCTCCGCGGCTACGGCCGCCTGACCTACTTAAAAACTTCAGACGATTAACTTGGCCATTAACCTGGCCATTAACCTGAAAATTAACGGCAATTTTCAGTGCGTTCGGACGGCCATGATACGACATTGGCCTCCAAACGATCGAATATACGAGGGTCAAGTTGTCATTACGTGACTGCCTGCCTCAATTAGCGCATCACACCGCATCGGATGCCAGGTCGGGAGCTACTTGTAGCCAAAAAGTAACGGGGCCATTGTTGACTAGGCTCACCTGCATATCGGCCCCAAACCGGCCTGTCGATACGCTGCGATGCCGGCCGCGAGCCCGATCTACAAAGTATGAAAACAGCCTGAGTCCTTCGTCCGGCGCGGCAGCTGTGCTGAATCCAGGCCGGTTTCCCTGGCGGGTATCGGCAGCCAGCGTGAACTGTGGCACCAACAGCAATCCGCCCTCTGGTATCTCTTGGACACTGAGATTCATCCGATGGTTCGCGTCCGAAAAAACCCGGTAATTCAATAGCCTGTCGAGTAACCGATTGGCTTGAACCTCAGTATCTCCTCTTTCGACGCCCAGGAGCACCAAAAGCCCTACCCCGATCTCGCCGATTGTTTCATCGGCCACAGTGACTTGCGCACGAGTCACCCGCTGGAGGAGAGCGATCATACGAAGCCTATATAGAGAGACGCGGATTGAGAGCTCAACCGCCCAAATTGGCTGCTTTCGTCTCGGCCTCGCGCGCCTCGGGATTGCGACCCCGAGCACGATAGCTGTTCGCGATCACACGCCAGGCGGCGGCTTGGGTTTTACCATCGCCGGTGGCCATCGAGAGCGCCTTGCGCGCCAGATTCTCGGCCTGAGACTCGTTGCCTTCGTTGTGCCTGATCTTGGCAAGTTCGATCCAAAGTAACGGATTATCGGGCTCAATTCGCAGCGCGCGCTCCAAAGTGACTGCCGCCATCGCATCGTTGCCGGCGTTGGCTTGCGTTTGGGCTTGAGCGACCAAGACGCGACTGGCGGGTTTCAACGTTCTCGGCCGGCTGGGCGGCGGAACTGTTTCGGGCGCGGGTGCTTCCGGCGGAATCGCCGGTTGGGTTTGAACCGAAGGGTCCGCGGTAGGTGGCGGCTGGCCGGGTCGGCCACCTTGCGGTTCAGGCGTAATGGGCCGAGGCGCAACGCACCCAGCGGCACTCAAAGCCAAAACAATCCCTAAGGCGAGCGCGCGCGGGAATCGGATGAAGGCGGTCGACGTCATACGTAAATCATAGCGCGAGAAGCGCGTCGGCCGACAACGCATTACTGCGTCGGCGACTACTGAGTGGGAATGCCGAACAGTTTGCGCAAGCCGTTCATCACGCCTTCGGCGCAGGGCGCGTGAGTCGGTAATTGCAAACCCTTCGGCACGACGATGACAACGGCCTCTGCGCTACAACTTTCGTTCGCGAGTTCGCCGCTGGGGAAATCGATCGTCACCTCCTGCAGCGATTCGGGCAGGGTCTCGCTCCACGACCGAGTGTCGATCGAGCTCATCAACTTCGACCACACCGCCAACGCGCCATTCGAACCGGTCAGGCCTGTGGACGCGTTGTCGTCATAGCCCACCCACACCACGGCCAAGTGGCTGCCCGAAAAACCGGCGAACCAACTATCGCGATAGTCCGATGACGTGCCCGACTTTCCGGCGACCACCATGTCCGCCGGCAAGCGTGCACGCGCCGCGCGACCGCTGCCGTGATTCATGACCTGCACCATCATGTGATTCACTTGATAGACCGCAGCGGGATCGGCGACGGGTGTCACTTCAAGCGGAATGGCTTTTAGCAGTTCGCCTTCGCTGTCGACGATAGCTCGCACCGCACGCAGTGGCGTTCGAAAACCGCCGTTCGCCAAACTGTTGTATATCTGAGCGACTTCAAGCGGCGAGACGTTCACAGCGCCGAGTAGCACCGCGGGCAATTGTGGCGGCTCTTCCGACAGGCCAAGATTCTCGAACTCTTTCGTGACCAGCGGCAAGCCGGTTTCAAGCCCAAGCTTTGCGGTGGCGAGATTCAACGATTGCGCGAGCACGCGCACGAGCGGCACGGGCCCATAGAATTTTTCGTTGATGTTTTGTGGCTTCCACACTTTCTTATTGTCGAGCTGCACTTCGATGGGCCCGTCTTCGATGATGCTGGCTGCGTTGTAGCGACCCGTTTCGAGTGCGGCCAGAAACACCACCGGCTTTACCAGCGATCCGATGGATCGCTTGGCATCGAGCGCGCGATTGAAGCCATCGAAGCTCACGTGGCGACCGCCCACCATCGCGATGACTTCGCCGCTTTGCGGGGCGGTCACCAACGCCACACCCTCAAGCTCCGCATTTTTGCGCTTACGAGATTTGTCGAGTCGGGTTAGTTCTTCGACCAACGCCGCTTCTGCTTTCGCTTGCACTCGCGGATCGAGCGTTGCGAAGATCTCGAGACCGGCTTCAGTGATGTCTTCGTCGCGATAATCGCGTCGCAGCGTACGGCGCACGAAATCGAGATAAGCCGGATAGTAGACGCCGCCCAACTCCGTGCTTTGACGCACGCCAAGTGACTTGAGTTTCGCGCGATTCGCATCGTTCGCCGGTACGACCTTGAAGCCTGCCAGCAGATCGAGCACTAAATCGCGGCGCTTCTGCACACGTTCGGGATGACGGCGCGGGTTGTAGTAAGACGGACCGCGAGCGATCGCAACCAATGCAGCGATCTCGTTCAGCTCCAATTCTTCGAGCGGCTTGCCGAAGTAGTAACGGCTGGCGAGGCCAAAGCCGTGAATCGCGCGATTGCCGTCTTGGCCGAGCGGAATCTCGTTGATATATGCGGTCATGATGTCCGCTTTCTCGAAATGCAATTCGAGCAGCACGGCCATGATCGCTTCTTCGATTTTGCGGCCGAAGGTTTGTCGATTATCGAGGAAGAAATTCTTGACCAGCTGCTGTGTCAGCGTCGAGCCGCCCTGCTCCGTTTGGCCCGCTCGAAAATTGACCCAGAGCGCGCGCGCGATGGCCGCCGGATTCACGCCCCAGTGCGAATCGAAACTTCTGTCCTCGACCACTTTGAGCGCAGCCGGCAACATGGCAGGCACTTGGCTGGGGGCAACGACGATGCGGTCTTCGCCGTGAATCGGAAAAATACTGCCGATCAAAAGCGGATCGAGACGAAAGATGGCGACGTCCTGTCCTTTGCTATCCCACATGCGCTGAATGCCGCCGTCGCCCGTGATGATCGACAACGCCTGAGCCGGCCGGGCTTCGTCCAAGAATCTGAACTTGCGGGCAATCACATCGATGCGCAATCCGCGACGCCGATAGACGCCCGGTTGCTGCGGCTTATCGCTGGCGCGATACCCCAAACGCTTCAATTCCATCTCGAGTTCCGAGACCGATAATGATTGCCCCGCATACAACTCGAGCGGCTGCGCATACACCTGCGCGGGCAGTGACCAGCGGCGGCCTTCGAATTGTTTGGTCACGATGCGATCGAGGTAGATCACCCAAACGCCGAAGGCGAGCACGAGCGCGCCGACCATGCCGGCGGCGTATAACAAGATTTTCTGAACGAGTTTCTTTCGCGAGGTCATTCCGATACTCCGACGATCAGAGTATCAAAACGCGGTGCGCGACACGCGCTCGCTTACGTGGGCACCGACATCGGCGGTGACGCCCAGTACTTCGAACCGGCGCGATTTACTCTCGCCCGTTTGATCGACGATGGTCACGATGTGCGTGCCGGGGCTTAAGTCCAAGGCAAGTTGGTGAAAGGTATGCGTGTCGCCCATATAGTTCCGGTCAATATGCCAATGCAGCGTTGCCTCGGTATCGCGATGAACGGCCTCGAATACTACGCGGCCGCGCTGCGCGCCAAAGTCCAATGGGATATAAACGCGCGTGTCGGCATTTGGGTACAAAAAATCCATCGCACCGGCGCGTGCCGACCGAATTCGCGCACAGTCGCCCCTGAGATCGGGCAGCAGCCGATAGTTGGCGTGCGCCTTGCGATAGAAGTATTCCTGCGCGGGCGGCAGTACAAACCAAGAAGCGTGCGTCATCGCCCCTACGCTTTCGCAGCTGCTGTCGACTCGGTAGCGCTGCCCGCCGTCCAAATGCACCAGCGCATTGTGCGGACTGCGCAGCATCGGCTGGGCTTCGCGTGGAATTCGCTGAACGATGCTGTCGCAGTCCCCATTGACCAAGTAGCCGTCATTTTTGCAGACCTGCACTTGTTTCAAATCCCAGCGCGGCGGTGCGATCCAGCGCTCATGCTTTAGTTGTCTGAACGCGTCGAACAGGATCGGCGCGGCAGCTGACGCTCCAGTCAGCCCTGGTCGGCCTTCACCGGTCGCGTTACCCACCCATACACCCACTGTGTATCGCGCGCTTGTTCCCACGGCCCACGCATCGCGTAATCCCCAACTCGTGCCCGTCTTCCAAGCGATCGGGTGCGCATCCGTAAAATCACGCCACTGTCCTTCTTCGGCAGGCCGCGCGACGTCCAACAACGCCTGCAGCGCGAGCCAAGCACTGCCCGGACCGATATCGGTCGCACGACGCTGACTCTCTTTGTCTGTTAAAACGACCCGCGCTGTTCGATACATCGGCGCTTGGCCTGCAACGCCATCACGCGCCAGTTGAGCCAAGTTCGCGTAGCCGGACGTGATATCCCAGAGATTGCCTTCCGCCCCGCCAAGGATCAGCGTCAAGCCATAGTCATCGGGCGTACGCACTAGCGTCGTGAGACCCAATTGCTTTAGGGAATCGTAGAACCGCGGCACGCCGAATGTGCGCAGCATGCGGACAGCCGGAACGTTGAGCGACTGGGCCAGCGCCATATCCGCAGGCACGGCGCCGCGATATTGCCTGTCGAAGTTCTCGGGTATGTAGCCTGCGATTTGCGTGGGTACATCCGGCACCAGCATCTTCGGCAATAGATCGCCGGATTCGAGCATCGCCGCATAAAGGAAAGGCTTGAGCACGCTGCCGGTGCTCCGAGGGCGACGCACGATGTCCACCGCGTGGCCGCGTGCGTCGTCTTGCGATAGTGTATTGCCGACGTAGGCACTCACCGTGAAATTCCGATTGTCGATCACTATCAACGCCGCATTATGGATGTCTTGTCGCGCCAATTGCTCCGCATGACGCGCGATGACATCGTTGATCCGTTGCTGCAAGGCGTTATCCAAGGTGGTGACGATGCGATTCGCTGCCGGTCGCTGCGAATGCAAAGTGGCGAGCAGGTGCGGTGCAAGTTGTGGCAGTGAGCGAGGCTCGCCGATGAGCGGTTCCGCTAAGGACAGTTGCAGATCGAGTGCGCTCAATTCTCCGCGTGCTTGCAATTGGCGCAGCAGTCTATCGCGTTTGTCACGCAGCCGATCCCGCTGCCGGCCCGGATGGACGAGTCCCGGGCTATTGGGCAACACCGCCAATGTGCACGCTTCCGCCCAAGATAACTGCGTCGGCGGACGCCCGAAGTAACGCCACGACGCCGCCTCCAATCCGACGACATTCCCGCCGAACGGCGCATGCGCTGCGTAGAGCGCGACAATCTCGTCTTTCGAATAACTCAGCTCCAGACGCGGCGCGAGTACGATTTCGATCAGTTTATCGCCCCATCGACTGCCCTCGCGGCCGCGCGCCATTCGCAGGACCTGCATCGTCAACGTGCTGCCGCCGCTCACTACGCGACGTTCCTTCGCGTTCTGGTAGAACGCGCGCGCGACGCCGCGTGGATCGATGCCGAGGTGACGGTCGAAATTGCGGTCTTCGTATTCGATCAGCGCTCGACGGAAACGCGGCGAAACGGAATTCACGGGCGGGAAGCGCCACTGGCCATCGCTCGCGATCTGCGCGCCTAACAACTTGCCGTCGTTTGCCTCGATGACGGTGGAATACGGCGCATCGAATAGCGGCCGGGGCAAGGCGAACCACCACGCGATGCCGACGCCAAGCAGCCCCGCAGCCGCCACCAGCACTCGGGGCGCGTGAGCGCTACCGCGTAGGGATGACAAGCTTGGCCACTTGACTTGCATTTACTTGTCTCGCTCCGACACCGTCACCCATTGACCGGCCGTGCGTGCATGACGCGCCGCGTCGTACATGGCCTCGACTTGCGTGCCCGGCAGCCAGAACTTGCCGAGATAGGCCGCGTTCAATCGCGACACAAACGTCACTCGCTCACCGGATTTCAGCGCGAAGTAACGCAGCACGCGATCGTCGCGAATATCGAGATGCTCGGTCTTGTCACGACTGCGTGTATACAGCGAGTAGTACCAATCATCCTTGTATCGCGGATCTTCGTTACGCTCTCCCTGGGTCGCGACATTGTCGAGTCGGTCGTTCAGAATTTCCCATCCGGCTGGGACCATGTACGTCAACGCAATGTTCTTCACTTCGAACGGCTCGTTGTTGCGAACAGTGATGCGAGCGATCAGATCTGACCCGGAGTTCAGCTTGCTCACCTCGACCGCGTTACCGTCTTTGTCAGCGTAGTCGACCTCCAGACTCAGCCCCGATGCCGCCGCATCGCTGACGCCCGGAGGAGGAACGCCGCGCGACACAACGGTGACGAATAGCACGCGCTTCGAGGTGTTCTTGACGATGACTTGCGAGCCGGCATCGGCAATGTTGCCGAGATTGCTCAGATGCATCGGAGCATCGCTGCGCTCGCTACTTCGTTTGCCCGCATATTCGCGCTCGAAACTGTAGATCGCGCTATCGCCGCCAATGTGATCGGCGCCGACGAACTTCGACATCGCCATCAACGAATACGAGAGCGACTGCGTGCTGTACCAAGACTGCGAACTCAAGTTTTCAGAAATTGCGCGCACCAATGGCCCGGCTTCGCTGCCGCGACCCATGCTGACCATCGCATGCAGAACAATCGCCTGATCGCGCAGTCGCGAGCCGAAGGTGTCATCCGGGAATCGATATTCCGCGATTTGCACCGCTTGCTCGATTTTGTAGTTGTTGATCAGCGCAAGCGACGCATCCTTGACGCCCGCGAGGTGATAAGCCGCCGCCAGCAACCAACGCGCGGTCACCGATAGATTCGGCTCCTCGCGTAAACGATTCATTGCGCCGAGCTCAGGTTGGCTCGCCAAAGCCAACGTGTAGAGACGGTAGCTTTGGTCCAATGCGTGGTTGGAGCCGACTGCATTCGTCGATCGCCACGACTGCACTGCGTTGCGTTGATAGGTCAGCCAGCCGCTTTTCATATTCGCGGGCACGTGATACCCGAGACGTTCAGCTTCCAACAGGAAGTGGCCGACATAGTTGCTGGACCAGACTGCACGCGGATCGAAGTTGGCCGCGGTTTCGTAGCCGGGCCAATACGAGAAGCCGCCGTGCGCCTGCTGAAACAATGCGAGCCTCGCGATGCCGCCATTCACATTCGCCTCGATCTGCCGCTTGCGCACATCATCGATTTTCATGAGCGATGACAAGAAGAGCTGCGGGAACATCGCCGATGTCGTCTGCTCCAAACAACCGTGTGGATACTGAATCAGATATTGCAGGCGACGCTCGAGGTTCAGCGGTGGAATCGAAGACACTTCGAGTGACGCCACATTCGTTCCCGACAAACCGTGTGCTTTCAGAATCGATGTCCAACTCTCGTCGGGCTGCAACGTCTTCTGTTCATATTCGATAGCCGGCGCGTTGGGCGAACGCACGGCCAGATTGATCACACCGGTCGCGCGATGCGAACCGCTGGTTGCCGTGAATCGCAACGTTCCTTGGCCCACTCGCGGTGCCGTCTTGATGCGCAGCATTGCAAGTTGTTCGCCCGGTGCAGTAAACGTTACGCTGGAGCGGCCCGTTTCTACGGTAAACGGCGCATCGGCTTCCAGCGTGACTTGCACCTGCTTCACGGTATCGTCCATCGCGAAGACCGACACAGGGATTGCAATCTCTTCACTTGGACCGACGACGCGCGGCGCCGTCGGCAGAATCATCAACGGCTGGCGTACGAAGACCGATTTGTCCGCCGAGCCGTAAGCGCTATCGAGTCCCGCCACCACCATGACGCGAACGGCGCCGACGTACTTCGGCAGCACGATTTCATGTGTTGCTTTCTTTCCGGCAGCCAGTTGAAACGGGCCGAGGAACTTGACCACCGGTGGAAATCGCGACTTGTTTTTGTCCAGATCGGCGCTGGCGGCATCGCTGCCACCCAATGCCAGCAAGCGCTCCAGATCGGCGCTATACGCGCCTGCCACCTGATCGAACAAATCCCAGGTGCTCACACCGAGCGCTTCACGCTTGTAGAAATGGCCGTGCAGATCGGGCGTCTTGTAGTTGGTCAATCCAAGCAGCCCTTCGTCGACCAATGCAAGCGTGTAATTCATTGCGCGACCGCTCGCTTCGCTGACACCGATGCTCGCTTTGCTCTCCGGCGCCCATTCGACGGGCACTTGCACGACCGGCTGAAGATGGGTCTTGGGATCCGTCACTTTGATGGGCACGATGCCGTACATCCGCAGCGGACGATCGTTGTTCTTGCCCGTGTGTGGCTGGACGAGCGTGATGTTGACGTAGACGTTCGGCGTCATCGCCGCCGTGAGCGGCAGCTCGACACGGCGCAGTTTGTCGCTCGCTTCGATCCATCGTGCATCGAGAATACGGCTGCCATTCTCGATCGTGACCAACGCCCGGCCCTGCGCACCCTCGGGCAAATCGATTTTTGCGACGTCGCCCACTTTGTAGTCCGTCTTGTCGGCAGCGATCGCCAACATATTCGCGCCGGGTCCGCTTTGATCCTGCGGACGACCGGCCCACGACGGCCAATCGATGTAGAAAGCCTGTGCCGCACAATGTCCACCGGCCGTATCGCAAGCGCGAATGAGATAGCGGCCCCATTCCGGATACTTGATCGAGAATGTCCACTGACCGGCGCCGTTGACCGTGGCGGCCTTGCCGTCGACTGCATTTCGAATCTGCGTGCCGCCCGAGTACTGCGCGAGTGAATCGCCGGATTGGTCCCACCACCATCGCCAATCGATCTTGAATACCGTCAGCTCGATGTTCTTCACTGCAACCGGCTTACCTTCGACATCGACAGTCGCCAACTCGACCACCTGCGGCGTATCGGTCAGCAGCATGTTGCGAGCGATATCGCCCTTCGGCAACTTAATGCCGACATAGTGCGCGTACGGTGACAGCATCTGTGTCGATCGTTGCACGCTGAACGCGCCGCTTGGTTCGAACACGCGCGTGACGAAAGTAGCATTCAACATGCCGGGCGCCTTACGCTCGAACTTGAGTAGTTCGTCGAATTTGGCGCGGCCTTGCGTGTCGAGTACGCCTTCGAACACAGTCTGCGGCTCGTTCGAGAATTCACGCGCCGGGTCGTCGAATGTGTAGTCGGCGTAGCGCGTGAATGTCGTCGCCGTCTTGCCCATGCGAACTGCTACATCGGCGTGCAACTCCGACGCCTGCGCACCGGTCAGCCATTGCGACGACAGCGAGCCGCGAATCGGTTTGCTTGCATCGATAAACGATTCCGTGCCCACCCCTTCGAGCTGCAGATCCATCTTCAGCCGGTTTGGCATCACTGTTTCGATGCGCAGGGTCTTCGTGAAAGTGCTGCCGCCCAGTGTTGCCTTAGCTGTCCACTCGCCTGTGGGCGCATCGACGTCGGTACGCATCGTAAAAGCATAGAAACCGCCCACCGGCTTATCGTTGATCAACGTCTGCGCCAACTTATTGCGCGGATCGAACAACTCAAGTTTCACGGGATGGTTGTTGGGCATCGACTTCGTCTGGTCCTGCAGCGCAAGCGTGAGATAGATGTCATCGCCCGGCCGCCAAACGCCGCGCTCGCCGTAGAGAGTCGCTTTCAGGCCCGACGTGACGTGCTCGCCGCCCACATCGAAGTGACTGATCGGCAACGTGCCGCCGGGCGCCATCTTGAGATAGCCTTTCTGGCCGCCTTTTTCGGCGACGATCAAATAGGGCGTGGCGCTTGGTTTGAACTCCACCATTCCGTTGGCGGCAGTCGTCGCTGTGGCGATCGATTGGTTCTGATAATTGAGCGCGCTGATCTGGGCACCCGCTAACGGCTGCGACGTTCTAAGGTCCGTTGCGACGATCAATAGTTTGCCGAGTTGGTCGCGCTTCGCGATGAGCCCCAAATTGGAAACCAAAAGATTGCGGCCGGCGCGAATGTTTTGTGCATAGCTGTAGTACGCGCGTTTGCAGGGATTGTCGCGCTCGTTCCACATCACCTGCTCGTCATCGTATTCGTTCTGGTAGTAGTCCCAATTGCTTGGGTCGCCTTCTTCGGACTCTGCGTCCTTCGGTGGAGCATCCAATTCGTCTTTGATCTCGACGCCGGGACAATCGGCAACGACATCCGCTCGCGTGAACGTGACGTTCAAGCGCACTAGACTGCCCGGATACTTACGCATTAGCTCGGTGACATCGAGGTTGTAGCGCTGCCATCGTTGCGGAGTCTTGCTATCGGCGGGCGCCAACCGAATGTGCTTGCGCCAAAGATTCCGCCCCACGCGCGTGAGCTCGCGTTCGCCCTGCAAATCGTTGACTTGCAGGAACTGCGTTAGATTTTCATCGAACACGCGGAACGCGGTGATGCGCACACTGCGGACATTCACCGTCTCGATCGGCACAGTCATGCGTTCGGCGTCCGGCAGAATCGTGCCTGTGCCCACGAATCGAACCTGCGGCTTCTGACTGACGAACGTCACCGTATGCAATGAAGCGCCTTGCAGCACCGCACCGCGTTCGTTGCGAATGCCGGCCAAGAGGTTGACCTGCACGTCGCCGTCCACGACGCCTTGCGCATCGTTCTCGACGTACACGCGAAGTAGATTGCCGTCGACGCGAAAGCGCGGCTGCCCGCGACTCAACTGCACCAACCCACGCAAGTCTTGATCGCGCGCGAGCGCGTCGGAGAAATGAATATCGACTTGGCGGTCGGCTGCCTCGCCGCCGATTTGCACGCCTGTCACTAGAAATTCACTCTGCGCCGGCACGTCGATCGCGCGCTCGCCTTTGCTTTTGGCGCCGATGGCGTCGCCTTCCCACCTTAAAATTAAACGTTCGGTTTGCTGCTGGCGCGCGACGACCATCTTGAAACGATGTTGGCGCCCATCGGCGCCATGTTCCCACTTCACATCGACAGGGCGGTTTTGGAACTCGACCTTCAGTATCCTTTCGACTCGATCCGATGCTTCCGCGTCCGCGGTTTGGACATCGCCGTCGAGCTGCATCTCCGGCTTGCCGCTTAAACTTGCCTGCAATGCGCCGACTTGAACCTCGAACTCGGGCGCCTGCACTTGCACGGCGAACACGTAGTTCGACAGTTTCTCGGGCACACCCGCTAACTTCTTAGAAGAGAGTTCGATGCGATACGAGCGTCCACGCTCCAATTCCTCAGTTGGCGTCCAGACCAGTTCCCGGCGACTGGCAAAGACCACGTTGCCTTTGATCTTTGGATCGCTTTCGACGAATGGGGTCGCATCCTTGCCGACTTGCTCGGCGGCGACGACATCCTGACTGAACACGATGCGAATCTCACCCTTGCGCGAAATCGGCCCGGTGGTGTGCGCCGCGATGAAGGTGCTCCATAGCGGATCAGTCGCCGATTGTTCGCGTGCGCCTTGGAGACAACCTGCGATGAAGGCGGCGCACGCACACAGCAGCAGCAGAGCAATGAACGAGCGGCGCTTGGAGGGTGAGGACGTTGCGATCATGACCTTTCCTGATTGATCTTCGACTTAGGGGCAAACGCAAACTGCGAACTGACAGCGGGATATTCGGCGAGCAGTGTATTGGCGCACAAGGAACGTCGCGACCGCATCGCCATGGCGCTCGCCTTGATGCAATCGAAGGCCGGGGAGTGTACGGCGTTCAACCACGACAGCATCATCAACGTAGCCGTGACCAACGAGACAGCCACGCACCGTGTGGTCCCCGTGCCTTGGAGGCCTTCTGTCTCGAATGAACCCGCACCCAACTCAGCCATACTGCCTTCTTTAAGGCGCCGTGATAGTTGAGCGCCTTGTGAGACATTTCGAGCTCAAATAGCGGAGGGCCCGCCAGAAGCCGGTGGCAAAGTCGTGAGCAAGTGTGACGAATTGTGACGTGCGGGCTGCGGCCCGCGGCGAGCGGATTTATCTGCGCCAGAACGCCGGTGCGATCAACACCAAGAGCGGATAGATTTCGAGACGGCCGAGCAGCATGGCCAAAATGTAAATCCATTTGCCGGTCTCGTTCATCGTCGTGAACGTCAGCGTGACTTGGCCAAGTCCCGGGCCCGCGTTATTGATGCCGGACGCGATGGCCGAGAAGGCCGTGATCTGGTCCACGCCGGTCGCCATCAATGCCACCATCAAGACAGCGAAGCACGCCACATAGATCGCGAAGAATCCCCAGACCGCATCGATAATGCGCCAGTCGACCGCTTTATCGCCTAGCTTCACCGGCAATATTGCATTCGGATGCACGAGTCGCACGATCTCTCGCGAACCTTGCTTCCACATGAGTAGCCAGCGAATGACTTTCATGCCGCCGGACGTTGACCCCGCACACCCGCCGATGAACATCGTCATGATCATGATGAGGGGCAACGCATCCGGCCATTCCCAGAAGCCGGTCGTCTGCGTGCCATCGGCCAGCGTGCCTGTCGTGAGAAAGCCGGTGCTGGTCACAATCGATACCGCGTGAAAGATGCCGTGACGAAATGCCTCGGTCCAATGCGGATAGAAATTCGTCAACAGTAGCGGCACGACGCAGAGCGTCATCGTCACGATCAAGATCAATGTATAAGCGCGACACTCTGGGTCGTACAAATAGTCGCGCAAGCGAACTCGGCGCCATGCGAGGAAGTGAAGCGAGAAATTGATGCCGCCCACAAACATGAAGAAGATCGCGACGCCCTCGATGGCAACGCTGTGGAAATAGCCGAGACATTTCGTCACGGC
>Ga0193752_1001750_pt1 | contig 17524 bp, 7 predicted proteins | sample H1c1metaG_FD_144924 | JGI IMG/M metagenome (GOLD analysis project Ga0193752, IMG submission 144924) | Soil microbial communities from a riparian zone of the East river system, Colorado, United States - H1c1 | ecosystem: Environmental > Terrestrial > Soil > Riparian zone | place: USA: East River... | reverse complement strand
GGCCCCTGGTGCCGCCGGCTTCAGGCACAACACCTTTATCAGTAAAAACTGGTTCGTCATTGATGACAATGGAATCCGTCCATTGAATGTTATTGGTTTGCTGCGCCCTTATACAATAACCGCAAACCAGCAGGGTGACAACAAAAAATACTTTGGATCTCCGCATGAGTTATCTAAAATGATCGGGTAATCTGGCAATCCAAAAGTGAATTAATTGGTTGTTAGGCTTTTGATTAATTCAGTTTCCTTCTTGTTGTAAGGTGTGCCGTCTTTACGAAATACATCATGAAACCATACTTTCGGTTCCCTGCCATCGGGCATTGGAGTGTCCCATGCATAAATGGTATTTGTTTTGCCTGCGACCAGGCCCCAGTTGATGGCGCCAACCTTTTGTTCTTTCAACAATGGCAACACATTGGAAAAATTACTATTACGGCTGCGCGCCATATATTCAGTGCAGATAAGTGGCTTGCCGTATATCTCCAGTAACTGGATCACTCTTTTGTGCCATGGAGCATCTTCATAATCGTGGTAAGTGATCACATCCGAGTTTTCTAATTGAAACTGGTTCAGTTTCTCGAAATCCCATGACCAGAGTCCTGCACTGAGCGGCTGGTCCGGGTTTGCTTCCCTCGCCCATTTGAAGGTACTGGCAAGAAGGGGAAGCGAACCTTCCTTTTTGCCCACATTGCCGGGTTCGTTATAAAGATCCCAGAGCAAAACACGCTGGTCCTTACCGAAATGCCCGATCACTGCTTTTACATATGATTCAAGTTCGGGATAAAGCGTGCTATCCTTGTAATAAGGGTCACCAGGGTCCTGGACCCAGCCCGAATTGTGCACACCTTTTGCAGGCTCGGGCTGAACACCGGGTTTGGGATTTTTGTTCCAGCAATCATCGAATATCACAAAAATGGTTTTGATCTTTTTAGATTCGGCGATGTCAAGGTATTTGCTCACCCGATCCAGAAAACCTGCTTTATCCTGCGTCCATGCGAGATGATGCAGATAAACCCGCATGGTGTTGAAGCCGATATCAGAAGCCCATCCTAGCTCCCGCGAAATGCTGGCGGTATCAAAAGTTTCTTTCTGCCACATTTCCAACTGGTTGATCGCAGTACTCGGAATAAAATTGGCGCCCACCATCCATTCCTGTTTGGCATACCATTCATTTGCCTTTTCGGCACTCCATACTTTACGGACCTCTGTCCGCACTTCTTTTGGTTTTTCGGCTTCAGTTCTGCAACCCGTAGTGGCGATCATAGTTATGGCCAACAACGAAAAATAAATTCTGCTTATCAACTTCATATGGGGGTTTTTAATTTTGAACAACATAAGGCCATCCGTTTTTCATTTTGACGCGGGAAATACACATCACCCTCTTCTGCCCCTTGCTCGTGTCTTTGGAAATAGCATGATATGCGATCCAGGCATCTCCATTCTCATCTTTGAAAATGGAGTTATGCCCGGTCGCGTACCATTGGCTGTTTTTTTCAAGGATGACACTCTTGCCATTACTCGTGACTTCACCCATCCGCTTAAACGGACCAAGGGGATGATCTGCCCTGGCTACCATTACTGCATAATTTGCTTTGGCGCCACAACAGTTGTCACCCGAATAATAGAGATAATACTTTCCATTTTCTACATCAACCCAGGCGCCCTCAATCAGTTTCGTGTAATTGCCTTCTTTGCCCGGTGGCATTACGATCACTGGTGAAGATCCGGCGCGGAAACTCTGATAATCCGGATTCAATTCCTGCACACGTATCGGCTCAAAGCCCGAACCCCAATACAAAAGTTTCTTACCGCTGGCAGGATCGGTTAATTCCATAGGGTCAATATTTACAAAACCTGCTCCGCTGACAAGCGGTTTGCCCATATCAACAAAAGGCCCTTCCGGATTTTTTGAAAAGGCAACACCGATACATTTGTTTGTAGCTTTTTCGTCCGACTCCGCAGAATAAAACATCACATATTGATCAAGATCCTTGTCGTATGAAACATGTGGCGCCCAAAAATCCTGTGTGGTAGAAGCCCATGCCGGCTTTTTTGGTAAAGCGTCATCCAAAATCTCCCACTGCTGAAGGTTGACGGATCGCGCTACCTGGATATTGATCATCTTCCCCGCCGTCCCAGTTTGGGTGGCATAGGCATAGTATGTCCCGTTTACCTTGATTATTGTAGGGTCAGGAAAGTCTGTATTAATCACCGGGTTACTTATTTCTTTTGGCAGTGATGTGGTTTCCTTACTCCCATTAACCGCTTTGTCAGTTTGAAGCAGATAAAAGCTCTTTGCATCCGCTACCAGTTTGTCAAATGAACCTGATGGTTCGAACCGGATGTCTATCATCGCCGAAAGTCGTGGAATCACTTTGGTGGAATCATGATGAACGTGAAATACGTATTTCATACTCCCGTCGGGCATGTTCACCAGGTCGCCGTGACCGGGACCATTAAGGCCAATTAAATTCCTGCTTATAATGGGAGAATCATCTGTCTTGGTCCAGGGACCCAGTGGATGATCTGCCACGGCATAGCCAACAGCATAATCCTTATTCCTGAAATCATTGGCTGAGTAGAGTAAATAAAATTTGCCCTTGTGTTTTACAACTGTCGGGCCTTCTGTTACAGACCATTTGACATTCTCCGTATTTTCCCATTCACGGTCGCCATGCAAAACCGGCTTCACCGTGGAAGGGAGGATGTCCTTTCCATCTGCATCTAATTCCGCTACAAAAATCCGGTTACCTTCCTTAAGTCGCACGTGAAAGAGATAGCGTTTTCCATCATCGTCAGTAAAAACAAAAGGATCAATTTGTTTGCCCTCTCCGGATATGGGGCGAATTACTTCCTGATGAAAAGGTCCCAGGGGTGAATTACTTTCGGCAATAGCGATCTGTTCATTGGCAGTATAGGCCATCCGGTATTTATTGCCATAGCGATAAACCTGCGGGGCCCAGAAACCTTTATCGCCATAAGTTTTTCCCTTCAGCAGTGCATATCCCTTGTCAACTCCGGCAGGCCCTTGCCAATGCTCGAGATCTGTTGAAGTGTAAACCGTAAATCCCTGATCAGCATGTCCGCCGGTGCCATAGAGATAATAAGTGCCTTTGTCGTAAAATATGGTCGGATCGGCCAGCGGTACAGGTGTATCCGCAGCTATCGAATGCACTGAAACAAGCAAAGCACAAACTATCGCCAGCCCACTGCGATGGCTTTTCCCAAAAGTGAAGGCATTAAGGACAGCTTTTCTCAAGACGTCAATTTTTAATTAATGATACAACCGGGCATGCACGGTTTGATAAGGGTCCAGAGACCCGCCATTTCGTTCCGGCGGTTTTGTTTTTAATATTCAGGATTCTGCTGCAACTGAGTGTTATTTTCCACTTCAATCTGGGGAATAGGAAGACGAATATGTTTGCCTACTTTGAAATTATTGAAGTCGGGGTCACGTTGTTTCACTATGTCCACCCCGGCCTGGGAATCCAGGTCCCCCCAACGCTTCAGGTCGGCCCACCGCACACTTTCACCGCAAAGCTCAAGCATACGTTCCATTTTCAACCTGTTGCGGAAGGCATCTTTATCACCGCCGATAGCTGGATAGGCTGTTGCCAGGTCTGCCATGCCCGCTCTGGCTCTTACCTGGTCAACATATTCATAAGCTGAAGTTGTTTGCCCCAGTTCATTGAGCACTTCGGCGTACATCAGCAGGATGTCGGCGTAGCGGATCATCCGGAAATTACTCTGGGCAAAATAATCTTCGTTGTTCCGGGCATAATCACGGGAGTATTTGCGGAACCATGCCTCATTGTCACCCCATTCCCAGTCGCGGCCATACACCTTGTCGCCAAAATCAGCTTCCAGTGCAGGGTAGAAAAGTGTATAACGAAGACGAGGATCAATTTTAGCGTCAGTTGTCATTTCCTTTTTGAATTCATCCACCATCCAGTAACGGGCCTGACCATCCGACCAGCCTATTCCACGGGGTGCAAAAAATTGCGGACGATTGGTGCTCATGGTGGCATTTGGATCGTCGCCATCTCCACCTTTGTTGGCATCGGAGAACTGAATTTCGAAAACAGATTCTCTGTTATTTTCGACGTCATAGCTAAAATTATCCTGGTAATTCGCCATCAGTTCATATTGCCCACTGCCTTCCCCGGTGAAAAAATAGTCGAGGGCAGTCTTGGCCAGGTCCCATTTATGTTGTTGCATATACAGCCTTGCCAGTAAGCCCTGTACTGCGCCCTTGGTGGGCCGGCCGCGATGGGCATCATCATAACTGACCGGCAATGCGGTCAATGCCGATTGCAGGTCAGCTTCCACCTGATCGAAAACCTGCTGAAGGGTGTTTTGCGCGGGCAGATCTTCCGGTTTGGAAGGTTCCAAAACCAGCGGTACATTCTCCCATAAAAGGGCAGCATAATAATAATGTAATGCCCTCAGAAATTTTGCTTCACCGATGATTTGAGCCTTTGCCGCCTCGTCTGAAAAAGGGATATCCTCTATATTTGAAATCACCTGGTTTACCCGGAAGATTGCCTTATAAGTATCTCTCCAGGTATTTACATTGCCTTCCCAGAAATTGTAGTTGATGTACTGGAATCTTGTCCAGTCAGCTAATTCTACCCAGGGGCTGATACTGTAGCCCTCATCGGATGTAAGATCAAGGCGGAAATAGATCCAGCGCGACCAAAGCCCCGGTTTATAAAACATGGCATAAGCCGCATTCAATCCTTTCTGGGCATCATCTTCCGTTTTCCAGAATAGGTCTTCGGTGAGGGAATTTGGATTTTCTATTTCCAGTTCTGATTTCTTACACGAAGAAATATTCAGCAACGCTGCAAGCGAGAATATGATCAGAATATATTTTTTCATCTGTTTATTTTTTATTGTTTGTCTACGGGTTTTTAGAATCCAAATTGAAGCCCGAGCATAACAGATTTTAAATTAGGGTAATTGAAGCCGTTGAGTCCTCGTTCCAGGATGTTCGCATTGTTGAACTCGGGGTCAAGACCCAGGTAGTTTGTAAGCGTGATGAGGTTTTGTCCCGACACCGTAACCTGTGCGTTGCTGAATCCTATGCGACTAACCCAGGGCGTGGGCAGTGAATAGGTAAGACCGACATATTTCATCCTGAAGAAGTCGCCTTTTTCGAGCCATCTCTCGGAATCTCCTCTTGAATTCAATGTTGAAGCATAGTAAGCGCGGGGGAAATCGGTATTGGGATCCTCGGGTGTCCATGGTTTGACGCCGGCGCGATAATTGGAGTTGTCATCAAATCTATCTACAAGACTTGTATATGAATCATACACTGTTGCTCCAAATGATCCGAACCAGTTCATGGTAAATTCAAATCCTCTCCATGACGCGCCCATGTTGAGGCCCAGTTCAACATCGGGCCAGGGACTGGCCACAACTACTTTATCATCGTTTGTAATCTGGCCATCACCGTTATTGTCCCTGAAGCGGATGTCTCCCGGTTTTGCATCAGGTTGTATAACAATGCCATCTTTGTTTTGGTAATTATTCACCTCATCAATATTCTGAAACAATCCATCGGTTTGCAGTACATACCACCTGCCGATGGGTGAGCCAACCTCAGTTTTGGTCAATCCTGTGTAAATATTTGTGCGTCCATATCCAAGGTCAAGCACCTCATTACTTAACGTAGTAAGATTAATACCAACATAGTAATTAAGAGGGCGATCGTTGTTGCGATAGGTGGCCGACAATTCAAAGCCTTTGTTACGGAGACTTGCAGCATTCACTACGGGGTTGCCACCATCATTACCTGTGGTTAACGCAATAGGCAAACCGGTTAGAACGTCCTTTGTAGTTGCAATAAAATATTCCGCCGTCAGCGAAAGTTTGTTGTTGAACAATACCGCATCTATCCCAAAATTTTGCTGGGTAAGTTGTTCCCAGCCCAGATTTTCGTTTACCAGTCTTACCTGGGTTGCACCTGGTTCAATATGCTGGTCTGCTCCCATGGCAATGGTGGAGAAAGAATTAATCACAGCCAGATATTCCCAGTAACCGATGTTGCCGCTTCCAAGAGTTCCATAATTGGCTCTCAACTTGAGGTCATTGATCCAGGAGATATTAAAAAATTTCTCTTTACTTATGCGCCATGCGGCCGAAATAGATGGGAAGTTTTGCCAGCGCTGGTTTGTGCTGAGGCGGCTCGTTCCGTCGCGACGGAAAACAGCATTCAGCAGGTATTTGTCTGCATAATTGTATTCGAGTCGTCCCAGGTAAGAGATCAGACCGCTTTCATTGGTGAAGCCGCCGGTTTGAGGTTCATTACCCTGGTCGAGCGTAGTGTAATAACCACCTAATGGGTTACGAGGCAGGTTGCGTTTGGTTCCCCAAATCTGATCATAAGTATCATTCTGATAGGTTTGACCAACCAGGAGGTTAACGCCATGCTCTCCAAACGTTTTATTAAAAGCAAGTGTATTTTCCACCAGGTAAGACCTGAACTTTCCCATGTTCTCATTGGCGATTGCCGGATCGAATGGCTGATTCAGAGTCCAGTTCCCCTCTTTACGCAAATAATGGTAGTGATCATTGCTTGTTTCACCCCCCAGGTTAAAGCGGTATTTCAGCCAGGGAGCAAATTTTAATTCAGACCAGATATTCCCCCGAATGCGCAGGTTTTCATTGGTACGGTCTTCGAGATCGGCAATAGCTACCGGATTGGTGCCGAAGGTCCGGGCCTTTGCTTCATTTCCGTAGCCATAGCCGCCGGGATTGGCATCATCATACACTGGTATGGTGGGCAATAACCTGACAACGTCTGCAATTGGATTGCCAGACATTTCATCTGACTTGGCATTGCTGATGGCAATATTTTCACCTATGCTGAAAATGCCTTTGGTGGCCTGGCTATTCACCCTCAGGCTCAGGCGATCGAACTTTGTACTGATAACAGTGCCCTTATTACTGAAATAATTTGCCGACACCAGGTAGGATCCGCTCTTGCTTCCGCCGGAAAAGCTTGCGTTCAGATCGTTGAGATATCCCGATTGATAAGCCTCATCCTGCCAGTCGGTATTGTTTGCGGTTTCAAGTTGCTGACGTGGCACAGCCGCATTATCATAGGCCATATAATTGAGGCGGGTAAACTCCTCGGTTTCTGCAAGCTTATATCTGGGCATCATCTGTATGCTGCTTTTGCCGTTAAACTCAACCTTCATCGGTCCTTCGCTGCCGTTCTTGGTGGTAATGATGATTACTCCGTTGGCAGCACGCGAGCCATAAATAGCAGCAGCCGAAGCATCCTTCAATATTTGGATAGACTCGATGTCATTAGGATTGAAATCGCGGTTGGCCGTAGTGATCATGCCGTCAATAACGTATAGAGGCTGCGTATTACTGAGATTCTTGATACCACGGATCTGGATATTCGCCTCGGATCCCGGTTGGCCTCCACCCCGTACATATACACCGGAAGCAAGACCCTGCATGGCTTCGGCTACCGTAGTGGCCTGTCGTTTTTTTAACTGGTCGGGGTCAACAATAGACACCGCACCGGTCAGGTCTTTCTTTTTCTGGGTGCCGTAACCGACAACCACCACCTGTTGCAAATCGCCTGCATCAGCCTCGAGCTCGATACTGAGCAAACCGTTGCCGGTAACCTTAATTTCCTTTGACTTATATCCTGTATGACTGACCACCAGTACTGATCCCGGCGGTGCATTCAGGTTAAACTGCCCTTTGTCATCGGTCTGAACAGTTCTCGAGGACCCCTTGACAGTAATGGTTACCCCCGGCAGCGCTGTGCCATCGGTTGCTCGCAAAGACCCGTTAATCTCCTGCTGCGCCCGGGCGCTGGTACTTACAAAAGGGATGATCAGTGCAAAAAAAAGATACTTTAGCAATCGTTTTCTCATTGTTTGCAGTTTGAATTGGTTGGATAAAATGTGTGAAGAGTATTGGCAATCGTTTGGCGTGTGAAGAGAAATTATCAGCAATTAAATCATTTCCCCCCGCAACGGCCGACTGTACAGTATCAAATTCGTATCAAATAGTATCAATCGCCCATTGCTACCGGAATCACTTTATATTTGTTTTGCTGCCATGAGGAAAAAGCTCATCTCAATATTATTATTGCTGATCGCTCTTGATTGCACTGCTCAACAGTACTATTTCCGACATTATAAAGTAGAGAACGGCCTTTCCAACAATTCGATCATCTGCAGTATCCAGGATCGCAAAGGTTTTATGTGGTTTGGCACCAAAGACGGACTGAACCGTTACGACGGATACGTATTTAAAATCTTTCGCAACATTCCGGATGATCCCAAAACACTCGGCAATAATTTTATCCTGAGCCTTCAGGAAGACCGACAGGGTGTCCTTTGGGTTGGCACTTACCGCGGCTTATACCGGTTTGATGCCACAAATGAAGAATTCAGTCTCGTGGAAGGAACGGCAAACGATGAAATTAGAGACATACAGGAAGACAGCCTGGGTAATATCTGGTATGTGCTGGGCAGGTCCCTGCACCGGTACAACCCGCAAATCAACAAGCATTTTTCTTTTAATGCAATGCCCGAACTGGTTGCAACCTCCATAACTCTTTCACCCGACGGCCATATCTGGATCGCGCTGATTGATGGAAAGATCGCAAGCTATGAAGCTGATAACGATCATTTCAAACAGTTCCGCATTATTCCTGAGAATCGTCCATTTGCCGAAAAATGGATCGAAGACATCATGGTGACCTCCGACAATAAAATACTTGTAGGAACCGGCTACCATGGCGTCAAGGAATACAATATTTACGATGGTAAAATTCGAGATATCATTACTTATAACGACGACGGCACCGCCATTTTTGCCCGTGATTTCATTGAGAGGTCACCAAAAGAATATTGGATAGCCACCGAATCGGGTATTTTTATTTACCATACCGAAACAGGAAAGGTCGAAAATCTGAAGAAGGATTATGGTAATCCATATTCAATTTCCGACAACGCCCTCTACACGCTCTGCGTAGATAAGGAAGGTGGCATCTGGGGCGGCACTTATTTCGGCGGAATCAATTATTTCCCCAGTCAATTCAATTCCTTCGAAAAATTCTTCCCTGGTTCTTCCAATCCCATCAGTGGAAACGCCGTGCGCGAAATCTGTGAAGACAAGTACGACAACATGTGGATCGGCACTGAAGACGCCGGACTAAACATGCTTGATAAAAAAACAGGACGCATTACCCAATTTAAACCAACCCATACAAAAGGATGCATTTCCTATAGCAACATTCACGGCCTGCTTGCAACGGGAGATGAGTTATGGGTTGGGCTCTTCGAGCACGGACTGGACAGGATGAACCTACGCACAAAAAAAGTGATCAAACACTATTCTGCAGGTTCAGGACCCAACGATCTTCAGCACAATTTTGTACATGCCATTGTGAAGCTTCGTTCGGATACGATTCTTATTGCCACAGCCGGGGGACTACATCGTTACAACCGATCGACCGACGATTTTACAATAATCAAAGAAGTGCCCGAACACTTATTTTATACCTGTTTGCTTGAAGACAGCAAGGGAACCATATGGGCAGGCACCTATCGTGACGGATTGTATTATTATCATCCTCAAACAGGAGAGAAAAAGAGATTCGTATGGGATGAAAAAAAAGCCAGGGGCTTACCGGGTAACCGGATCAACAAGATCTTCGAGAGCAGGGACGGCGTCATTTGGGTAGCTACGGAAAACGGGCTTGCCCGCTATAACAAGGCCATGGGTGATTTCACCATTTACAGCACCAGGTCAGGCTTTCCCAGCGACATTATTTATGGATTGCTTGAAGACGACAACGGCAAATTATGGGTAAGCAGTTCAAAGGGATTAATATGGCTGGATCCTGCAACCGGCAAAATACTGGTATTCACAAAGGCCAACGGTCTGCTTACCGACCAGTTTAATTATAGTTCCGCGCTCCGCGACAAGGCTGGCAATATGTATTTTGGAAGTGTGAGCGGATTAATCCGGTTTCACCCCTCCCGGCTGGTTCAAAATACCTTTTCCCCACCTGTTTATTTTACCGGGTTTCAAATTGACAACCATGAGGTGACAGCGGGAAAAAAAGGAACACCGCTGGAAAAGTCCATCACCTACACTAACAAAATATCAATTTCACATGAACAATCCACCTTTAGCATTGATTTCGCTGCGCTTAGTTACGCCGCCCCGGAAATGACCCAATATGCCTACATTATGGAAGGCCTGGATAAGGATTGGACCTATCTCAAATCAAACCGGAAGGTATATTTCACCGAACTTTCTCCGGGCACTTATACTTTTAAAGTAAAGGCAGCCAATGGACTGGTTGAATGGAATAAAAACGAAACCCGTGTCGTCATACAGATCGCTCCGCCATTCTGGGCCAGCAAACTAGCATATACCGGCTATATCCTTTTGATAGCAGGAGCGCTTTTTTATATTTTTCGGTTTTACCACAACCGCACCAACGAAAAAAATCGTCGTAAATTTGAATTCCTGGAGCACGAGAAAGAAAAGGAAATATATCAGGCGAAAATAGAGTTCTTTACCAACATCGCACATGAGATCAGGACGCCACTTACGCTTATTAAATTACCACTTGAAAAAATTATAGCTTCAACCGAAAACACGCCCGGTCTCCGGGATAATTTGTTACTGATGGAAAAGAATACCGATAGGCTGGTTGATCTCACCAATCAACTTCTCGATTTTCGTAAAACGGAGTCCAACCATTTCAGCCTGACCTTTGTGAAAACAAATGCGAGTAGTCTTGTGCAGGATTTGTTTGATAGATTCCGTCCTGCAGGCGAACAAAAGGGCATCCAGCTGCAGCTTAAATTGCCACGTATTCCGCTACAGGCTTATATAGACCCCGAAGCATTTACCAAGATCCTCAGCAATATGCTGAACAATGCCGTAAAATATGCGAAGTCGACTATTGAAGTACACATGCTGCCTTTCAACAGTGAGGACCTCCATTTCACTATACTGGTAAAAAATGATGGTTACTTGATTGAGGAAACGCTGGGAGAAAAAATATTCGAACCTTTCTTCCGGATTAAATTCACCGAAAAAGAAACCGGATCCGGCATTGGACTGGCCTTGTCAAGATCGCTCGCCGAATTGCATAAAGGTTCACTAAAACTAATCTCTCCTGAAAACAACCAGAATGTATTTCAACTCAGCCTTCCCATTCACCAGGAAACTGAATTCAACCTCTTCCCCGAAAAGCAGGAAGACGAGGAGACTGTCGCTGAACAAGAACAAATAAGTGACGATGCCACCAAACCCGTTATCCTCCTGGTCGACGATAACCGGGAGATACTATCTTTCATTGCAGGTGAACTTAGCAGTCGTTATTGCATCTGTAAGGCCGGCAACGGTATCGAAGCGTTAAAAATCCTTCAAGAGAAGGCCGTGCAAATAGTGGTGAGTGATATAATGATGCCCCTGATGGATGGATTAGAACTGTGCACTGCTATCAAAAAAAACCTCCAAACGAGTCATATTCCTATTATTCTGCTAACAGCTAAAAATAGCATGCAATCGAAGATAGAAGGTTTGGAAATGGGCGCCGATGCCTATATCGAAAAACCGTTTTCGCAACAACATCTACAGGTGCAGATTGCGAACCTGTTACAGAACCGCCACAAACTGATGGACTATTTCGCTAAATCTCCATTGGTACATATCAAAACCATTGCTTATTCAAAAGCCGATGAACATTTTTTAGAAACTTTGACCCAAACCATTTACAACAACCTGGAGGATACTGAACTCGATGCCGAGAAACTCGCCCGTCTCGTGAACATGAGCCGGCCAACTCTTTTCCGTAAGATCAAGGCCATTTCGAATCTCACTTTAAATGAACTGATCAATATCAGCCGGCTTAAAAAAGCGGCCGAACTGCTGAAGGAAAAAAATTATAAGATTTATGAAATAGCAATGATGGTTGGGTACACTCATCCGTCGAATTTCAGCCGCGATTTCGGCAAACAGTTCGGCATGTCACCCATCGAATACCAAAACAGTGGAGAAAATGTTGAGCCACATCTCAATCCTTCAGCGAAGGATGTCGCAGCTACCTAAACCTGGTGAGGAATATCAACCATCGAGACAAAAAATCAACAATCAAAAATTAAAACTAAGAACCACACCATATTTAGAATGATCAATACCAGCCCTATGAAAAAAGCGACGGAAGAGGCGATGTCCTCCTTTTTTAATCTTTAATTTTTGATTTTTAATATTAAAACTACCCCACCGACCGCATCTGGAATTCACGGCCCCAATGGAGGATAAGTTTTCTGAGGTTTTCGACTTTGATTGGTTTACTCAGGTAATCATCCATGCCGGCATTCCGGCAATCGGCCTCGTCACCCTGCATCGCATTGGCAGTAGTGGCGATGATCACTGGCTGGGTGCCTGGCAAAAGCCTTATTTCTTTTGTGGCCTCGAAGCCATCCATAACGGGCATCTGCACGTCCATAAGAATCAGATCAAAGTATTCTTCCTTCACCCGGTCAACAGCCTCCTGACCATTCTGTACGACGACGGGCTCGTACCCCAGCGTGGCCAGCATCTTCTGTACCAGCAACTGGTTAATTATATTATCCTCTGCTACCAGGATATTCATGGGATAGAGGACGGACAGCTGAGTGGATGTACTCTGCTCAGGCTCCCTCGATGATTTAACATGAACACTAGAGGCCGTCAGCGCGGGAATTAAATGGTCCAGCAATGAGAGCTGCTTGATGGGTTTGGTTATCGTTGAGTTAAACAGATGATTCAGCTCCTTACTCCGGATGTCGCCGACAGAACTTAACAACACAATCGGCAGGTCAGCATGCAAATCCCTGATCTCCATACCCAGTTCGATGCCATCCATTTCAGGCATCTGCATGTCGGTAATCACCAGGTCAAAAGAGGGCTGGTTCCGGATAAAATCGAGGGCTTCTTTGCCCGAACAGGCCAGCACAGTCTCGATCTGCCATTCGGCCAGTTGTTTCTGCAGGATGATGCGGTTGGTCTTGTTGTCATCCACCACAAGTACGCGCTTGCCTTCAAGCGCCTTCATGTTGGTATGCGCAGGACGGCTCACCGATGTCAGTACGCGGCTGGTAATCATCGTGAATGAAAAAATGCTTCCTTCTCCCGGCGTGCTTGTCACTTCCATTGTTCCCTGCATCAGGCGAACGAGATTTTCACTAATCACCAGACCCAGTCCGGTGCCGCCATATTTCCTGGTAGTAGATGAATCTACCTGCGAGAAAGCGCGGAACAACTTGTGTATTTTATCCGCGGGTATACCAATTCCGGTATCGCGAACGCGGAAAACCAGTTGTATCTCTTTGTCTTGTTTTTCTTCAACCAAAGCCACTTCTACCACGATCTCACCCTTGTGGGTGAATTTCGTAGCGTTGCTCACGAGGTTGATCAACACCTGCCTCAACCTAAGGCTGTCGCCCATAATCAGGGTAGGAACCCGTTTGTCGATGTCGTATATCAAGTCGATACCCGTTTGCGCGGCTTTGTTTGCGAACACATCCAGCACTTCCTCGATACAGATCCGCAGATCGAACGCCTTGTGCTCAAGGTCCAGGTGCCCAGATTCAATTTTTGAAAAGTCCAGAATATCATTGATCACGGTCAGCAGGGCATCGCCACAGGTGCTGATCGTTTCAGCGTAAGTTCTCTGGTCGGGCGTCAATTGTGTTTTGGTAAGCAGTGATGCCATTCCTATCACTCCATTCATTGGCGTACGGATCTCATGACTCATAGTTGCCAAAAACACACTCTTGGCCTTGTTGGCATGTTGCGCCTCGTTTCTTGCCTTCTCTGCTTCCTGTCTGGCTTTACGCTCTTCCTCTGTTGAACGCGCAAGCTGAGTCGTTCTCTCAAGAACCTGAATCTCCAGCACCTTTTTCTGGTGCTTCATCATGTTCATCCGGTAGCGGAAGAAACCGCTTACTCCGCCAATGATCGCAATTAGGCTTGCCACTTTAAACCACCAGGTCAACCAGAAAGGCGGCGTTATGGTGAGGTGGATTATTGCCGGCTGTGTCGACCACTTTCCATCTGCTGTCATTGTCTTTACCTTAAAACCGTATGATCCGGGGTCAAGATTGGTATAGGTGGCCGTATGCTTCGTACCTGCATCGTTCCAGTCTGCATCGAAACCTTCCATCTGGTAGGAATAGCGTTTCTTCTCAGGAGATGAATAGTCGAGCGCGGCAAATTCAAAAGAAATTACTGAACTGCCATGTGGGAGTACGATATCTTTTGTTTCAGTGATGCTTTTTTTCAAGGGCGATTGATCGCGGGCATTCCTGGAAATATCGACAGATTTATTGAAGATCTGAAAATCTGTGAATACAAGTCTCGGCTCATAATTGTCCACCATTATGCTATCGGGAGAAAATTCATTGAACCCATTATTTCCCCCGAAATACATTCTGCCTGAGGGGCTCTTCCAGTATGCGGTTTTGAATTCATTGGACTGCAGACCGTCGGACACGTCAAAATTTCTAAAAGTCTTCAGCTGCGGGTTGAATTCGGAGACTCCCTTGTTCGTACTGAGCCATAGGTTTCCTCTCTTGTCTTCCAACATCCCATATACCACTTCACCAGGCAGCCCGTCTGCAACATGATAGGCCGTGATAAAATTGGTTTTCCTGTTGAGCAGGACAAGGCCATTATTCGTAGCGATCCAGAAATTCCCTTTTGCGTCTTCCAGCATGCTGTTGGCAGTGTTATCCGCCGCGAGGTCTTCATAATTGAAAGGGATGAACCGATCATTCTTCCGATCGTAGGTGTTCAGTCCACTTCCTACCGTGCCAACCCATAAAGTGCCACTGCGGTCCTGGAACATGGAGATAAAACTGTTACTGGACAATCCGCTGAGCTCTGCGGAATAATGTTTGATCTTGCCGGTCTTCGGTTCATAGCGGTCAAGACCCTTTTCCTGGGCAGCTATCCATATGTATTTATCCTGGTCTTCATAAACCACCCACACATTATTACCTGAGATTGTAGTAGGATCAGACGGATTATTAAGAAGGTGTTTATAGGAATTCGTCCTGGGATTGAAAACGGTGATACCGTTACCCCAGGTGCCTGTCCAGATATTATGCTCGCTGTCTTCAATGATGCTAAGCACATGATTGCCGGACATCGATTTCGGATCTCCTTCCCTATGCCTGTAATGGATAAAACTGTTTGTTTTCCTGTCCAGCCGGTTAAGGCCGCCGCCATCGGTGCCTACCCACAGGTTCTGTCGGCTATCTTCCATGATCGACAAAACCTTGCTGCTGCTGAGACTTGCCTTCTCAGTGGTATGCCGGTAATGGATAAAGGTCCTCATCTTTTTTGTGATGTAGTTGACGCCCGCGTTGTAAGTCGCTATCCACATATTACCCTGATGATCCTTATAAATGCTGTTCACCGCACTGCTGCTGAGCGTGGTATTGTCGAGCTCGTTCGACACATAGGAATGAAATGTTTTTTCGGATGGATTGTATATGCTGATCCCACCGTTCTCTGAGCCGATCCATAGATTATTCTCATCATCCTCAGTGATTGAGAAAACGACATTATCACATAAACTGTTGGGATTATTTTTTTCACGCAGAAATACCTGGCATCTACCCGTGATGGGATCCATCAGGTTGAGTCCATTTCCTGCCGTACCTACCCAGAAGTTATGTTTACTGTCTTCGAATAGTGTCGTTATCTTATTACCGCTAAGAGAATTTTTGATGGCAGGATTGTGGGTAAAATGAACAAATCCATTGCTGGGCTCATCAAATCTGTCCAGGCCATTAGCGCCCGAGGCGATCCAGACACGGTTCCTGCTGTCCTGAAATGTAAATGTCGATTGGTCTTCGTTCAATGACCCGGGTTCGTTTTTCCGATGATAGTATGTTTGGAATTTGTAAGTCTTTAGGTCAAACACATTCAGGCCTTTGGATGTGCTAATCCAGATCCTGCCTTTGTTGTCCATCATCAGATCCGCGATAAAATCGTTCGACAACGTAGTTGAATCGCCAAGTTTGTTTCTGAATTGGGTAAACCGGTTGGTATTCCTGTCATAACGGTTCAACCCGCCACCCATGGTTCCGATCCAGAGGTCGCCATTTGCATCTTCTACGATATCCTTGATGAAATTATTGGAAAGGGAAAACTTGTTGTTTGTCTCTCTTTTGTACGAGATAAGGTGGTAGCCATCGTATCGGTTGAGGCCGTCTTCGGTGCCAAACCACATGAAACCATGACTGTCCTGGAAAACACAGGTCACATTGCTATGGGTAAGCCCGTCGGCGGTAGTCAGGTGTGAAAATTCGAGCACGTCCTTCTGAGCGCTGGCGGTTACTGAAACCGCAAACACCATGATAAAGAAAGAGATGCGCCTGACTAACATATCAACCCTAACGAATTTTGCGCTGCAACGGTATGCCATGCGGCTTTTATATAGGTGGTTTAGGGGGTTTTCCTTCCCACTACGGGACCGTAGTGGACCCGCAGATCTCGCACAGAGCTGCTAATTCAGGTATAATATGTTGGTAGACAAGGTTCTCACATGAATTTGCAGGTCAACGCCGATACATTGAAATCCGAGTTGGCCCGGCCTACTATGAGTGTGAAAAAGATGAACAGGGATAACCCAGTTTAGGGAGTATATGTGTGAAAAAAGCAATGGCCTTCGGTCGGGGACGCACAGAATTGTCATTTGCTCTGAATCTGATTTAGAACATTTTCGACCATCTTATCGCAATAAACGAGATGAAAATGAAATAATTCCTCGCGATTGCAGGTGGAAAGCAACAAATCTCTTAACCTGGTCTTAGCCCTGTTCAATCGCACTTTCACGTTTATCACACTGATATTCAGACAGGCACTGGTGTCAGCCACATTCATATTCTCAATTTCCCGCAACATGAATACCGTCCGGTATTTCTCCGGCAATTGCCTGATTGCGTGTTCCAGTGCTTCTTTGAGATGGGTATTCATCTTTTGTGCATCCTCCTCATTCGCTTCGGCGGCCTGCACGGGATGTTGGGTATGGTCCATAATTTCACTGTTCAATGTCAATGAGCGCTGTCTCTTGCTTCTTGTTTGCAGGCTCTGATTGATCATTATTCTTGTCAGCCAGGTCGAGAATGTGGACTTAAAAAGAAACTTGTCCAGGTTTTCGTATGCGTTCAGGTAGGCCAGCTGCATCGCGTCCTGTACATCGGCTTCGTTGTCAAGTATTGACATTCCAGCCCTGTATAGTCTCGCATTGTATCTCTTTACAATAATCCCATACAATCCCGTTTCCCCATGGATCACACGGGCAATAAGATCAAGGTCCGACAGTTCCAAAGAGTTCGCCGCAGCCGAATTCAGCATCTTAGTCTGTTCATGATTTGACAATTAGATTCTGCAATCGTCAATAGGTTACAAATTCCTTTTGGCCGGTTGATGAAGTTATTTCCACCTCCGGAATTTTTGTAACCTTTTATTC
>Ga0193752_1001748_pt1 | contig 17525 bp, 17 predicted proteins | sample H1c1metaG_FD_144924 | JGI IMG/M metagenome (GOLD analysis project Ga0193752, IMG submission 144924) | Soil microbial communities from a riparian zone of the East river system, Colorado, United States - H1c1 | ecosystem: Environmental > Terrestrial > Soil > Riparian zone | place: USA: East River... | reverse complement strand
CATTAAAAGGCTTCTGTGCAGGCATCCGTGCAGGTTGCGAGCCTGGTTTACGTTTCGCAAGCCATTCGTCAAGGAACGAACCGGGTGCAGTAGGTCGTGGAGGAGCGGGGGGGCGTGGCGGACCTGGAGCTTGCCTCGCACCTGGCGCCTGCGGGGCAAGCTGTTGCTGCCCAAAGGTATTACCAGCACCAAACGCCGGTTTTGGCTCTTCTATTGTAGCCAGCCGTTCGAAAATCTCCGATTCAACCCGAGCTCTGGGACGCCCATGCTTTGCCGCAGAAAGTTGCTTAAGCGCATCGGCTAACTGCGGGTTTGGATTACCAAGTGGTGGCAGTGCAGCCATACTAAACGGCTGAGTGGGCACACCGTTAACAAGCGTCCTGACAATCGCATTATAGTTAGGCACCCGCAAAAGGTCCTCCCCGTCGAACAAAGGCTGGAAGTACCGCGCCAAAGAGTCTACATCGTTCTGGCCAACGCGGAATGAAACAATAGAACCCATATTACCGAAAACGGCATCGCGAATTTCATCCGACAACTGTGTCGTAAACTGGTTTGCCACAATAAGGTTAAGCCTATATTTACGAGCTTCGGACATGATGGTTGCAAACGAGTCGGTCGAAAAGTTCTGGAATTCATCTACGTACAAGCAAAAATCCTCACGCTGATCTTCTGGTACATTCGCCCTACTCATAGCCGCAGCTTGAAACTTCATCACAAAGATCATGCCCAGCAGTTTGGAGTTTAGGTCACCTGTCTTGCCCTTACTGAGGTTCACCAGCAAAATCTTTTTGTTATCCATAATGTCACGCAGATTAAACGAGCTGTCAGTTTGGCCTATAATATTACGCATCATGGCGTTACCCAAAAAGGCACCAAATTTGCTGACGAACCAACCGAGCACTTCACTCTTGTGGTAGTCACTTGTTGCAGCCATTTCCTTATTCCAAAAGTCTAAGACTACTTGGTCGGTTACGTGCTTGAGTTTCTGCTTTGCATATTTGTTGTCCGTGAACACTTTTGGAATATCAATAAAAGTTGACCCTGCAGGATCAGCCATGAGGGTCTTTGCGGCCATCCTAAACCAATGTTCGTAACGAGGACCGATGATGCCTGTATGCTGCGGGTCATAGAGTTTGTATAGCATATTGATCGCCTCTTGGATAAGGAAGTCTTGTTGATCGGGGTTGTCAAATTCAAATAAATTTAGCCCCATAGGAAAGTCCATGTCCGCAGGACTGAAATATATAACATCTTCTGTGCGTTCTTTGGGAACCATGGCAAGTAGATTCTCCGCAGTGTCACCGTGTGGATCAACGAACGCGAATCCATTCCCATTGAGCATATCCTGAAGTGCCAAGTTCTCTAGAAAAACCGACTTACCCACACCGGTTTGCCCCACGACGTACATGTGCCGACGACGATCACCAAGCGCAAGTCTAATCGCTTTTTTAGCACCCCGAAAGACGTTATACCCCAAGAGCATACCGCTGTCGGGCATATTTCGTGGCCCATCGACTTGCTTGGACGACTGACGTTCTAACTGTGAAGTTGGAATATTTTTCTGATCGGGGAAATGGAACAAGGTCGCCAGTTCAATTGAGTTCAAGATGCTTTGATTTGACGCCTGAGGAAAAAAACGCAGTATATAAGCCGTTACAAACCTCTCAATATCTTTGGCGGGCGTGAATTTAAAGCCGTTTCTACCAGGAGCATCGAAAAGCGCGAAAGATGATATAACGCTATTCAAAATAGCCTGCGCCTTCTGGGAGATATTTGACGAAGCAACGACCCGAATAAGAATCTCATACCCGGGGTGCCGTGTCTTTTCGTCGATTGAGTCCAGCACCGCTTGCTCTAGCGAGGAAAGCTCGGGCTTATCAGACCCCCCCTTATCATCCGGGGCTTGAAAGAAGGCCTTTGGTATATGCTTGAACCACCACATGACAGCATCCATACCCTGTTTGCTTTCCTTGCCTTTGCGTTTCTTACTGGCAAACCCAGAAGCTGCCTTACGCCACCCCGGGTTTGCGGGACGCATCATAATTTGAATGCCAACACCGTCTTCCTTGTCAAGGTTTGAGAGCGCATTCAAAAGCGACTGCATAGCATCGCGTTTTAAATCTTGGTACGTGGCAATAGGATAGGCGTAATGTTCTTTGAGGGTCAGCTCGGCCCCTACCGTTCCACTGATCTTGCCTACCGGACTAAATATATTATGTTCGGCCACTTCCTCTAATCGGGACGCAGGATAAGCGCTGATAACAGCCTGCTTGACTACATCGACAAGGGCAATAGGCACTGCGGCGTAAAAACTTACGAAGCCTTTGCTACCAACAATTTCAAAAGAAAAATGTCGCTGTCCATAAAAATCATGCTTAAACCCTTTTTGAAGTGTGCCGGCTATAATGTTATATAGGATTTGAGCCTTGGATATGTTTTCTTCTACCACATCACGGACGTCACGACTCCCTACCTCTGTATCATCACTAGGTGGTGGTAAGTGGATAAGCAACGGAACCATTTTGAGCCCACGCTCAAAATTCTTTTGTTCTCGAAAAAGTTTGCGTACCTGCATGAAAACTATGGGCGCCGCCATAGCTGCAAGGAGTATAAAAATCCCAAATATTATCAGTATAGTAAGCATCTGCTAGGTATCTTCGCCCAGTTTAATTTCTTTGTTGTAGCGTTTTTTCAGATAATCAGCCTTAAACTTGTTCATCTCTTTGTTCTGTAGGTGTGGGTCGTGTGTTGTCCTCGCCACAATTTCTTTAGCTATAGTAACCCATTCTTTTTCTATGAGGTCGGTATCATCGGCAATCTGCGGCGCCGAGGTGACCGCTACCACTCCAGGGGGATCCATCTGCTGACTAATTTGTCCTGGGGGTAGGGTCTGTTGAGGCATGGCTTGTGTTACCGATGGGGCCGGCTGGCCAGAAGTACCCCGCTCGATAGCAACGGTACTCTGTTCTTCGCTCTTTGCCTGCAATTCCGACAATTGAGCAGCGGCCTGATCTCCGGCTCTAGCAGGAGGCAATTCGAAAGATGATGTGAGCTCTTGATTCTGAGGATCCATAACTCAAGTCAGTATATCAAAAGAACCTTTTTGTTAACAGATGTAGGTACGGTAAATTGCATTTTTGACCTAGACATCTATTCGACGCATATAAAGAGTCATGCCCACAAGAAATGCTACCAGTATAAGAAAATCTTTAATGTAAAGCTGCTTGATAGATTGAAGCACGACGGACAACAGGATGATCGAAGCAAGGACTCCTGCAATAAGGCTTCCCTTCCTACGGGATATTGGTGTCATACGCAAAAACTCTCTCGTTGCACGGAAGCATCCAACCCCTATGAGTAAAAACGGAACAAGCAATAATGATAAGGGTAGAGAGTAAGGATCAGTAGATAGTATAAAGACCGCCAATGCTAAAAAAGGTAAAAGGAGTGTTACGAAATTTTGTGTGCGTTTCATCTATATATATTCAACTTTACTCTAAGCCACAAAAACTACAAAAAACACTGCCGGTGCAGTGCAGAAAGAAATGGAGCCGGGACGGTAAATCCGCTCCTAATTTAAATTTATAGCGCTTACCGTCCTTGGCTTTGACTGACCGCTCTTTCTCGTTTTTACACGAGATCGAGCGCTAGCAGGAAGAGTCCTGTTGTAAGCTTTTTGTTTTCTACTTACACCACCAATATATCGCTTTTGCTTAAATTTGTCAATCTATGATTGATGTTTTTTATACAATAGTTATCCTTATCGTTGCTTTCTATATGGAGTAATATTTCAGAATAATCGTAGTATATAAAACTACAATAATTTGTTATTTTGTATTTAGCACGTATGCTTTGGTCTATATTATTGCCACTATTATAGTATTGGCATCTATTTATCAATCTAGCTATTGAACGAAAAATCGCTACACACAGTCAGGCGCCACAAGAGCCTATGGTTTCACTTAGTGCCCTAGAACCCATTTCAAATCTCCTCCCAGGTACGAAAAGCCTGTCCTGGTAGTGCGAGCTGGTCAGTTATCGTGCCAAAGGGTACCCGTTAGGTCACTGCCGTTAACTTAAGAGAATCTAACCATATGATTCTACTGGATACTCAGTCAAGCTGAGTTATGACGCTTCACGTTTTTTCCGGTCATTCCCAACTTGATTGGGAATCTAGTCAGTTATAATTCCTTAAGTTAACGGTCGTGACCCGTAGGTACCCTTTGGAGCGAAACTGCCAGCTCGTGCTACCCGCGCAGGGTTTGCAGTCGGGAGGGGGATTTGAAATGGGTTCTAAGTATATACAACTCTACAAATACTTTTTGAATTTTTCGATTGCCGACTATTTATCCCTTGGGTAAAATTTCGCCTAGGCATACAAGACTCATATCAAACTCTGTATTTAACGTCGCAAAATAATATCCCTCACTCTAGCATAGAACATTCAACTATCCTGAGATTGCAAGAATCTTTCTCAGCCCCGTCACGGGCAAAATGGAAGCAGAGGTTGATAAGGCCTTTGGCGTACGTATCAGTACGAACCAAAGGCCTATAAAAACTGCTGCAGAAAGTGACTGACCTTTTGTTTCGTCCGACAAGGGGTTTGAGAAGATTTTAAGAGCACTGCTCCGTCAAATCCGGCAGCGCCCTCTCACCCTCAAACCTAGCAGTGCTCCGAATAGAATTGTGATGAAAAGACACTGATATCTTCAGAGAGGCCTATCGGGGGGAAGCCGTACCTAAAATCCTTGCAAACTTTCTGCTTTGTGATGGACATGTAACGGTACCCTTCCGGGCTCCCCTAGGAGCTTAAGGCATACATAGGATCAGCATCGACGAACTTTCAGTGCTCGTTCAAGCCGATAGCTAGACCAAGCAAAATTCAAGTCTAGGCAAACCCATGAAAGTTATACACAGGGAGTCCAAAAATAGTCGCAATCGCTATTGACGTGCTCAAAAACCTCAGCTAAGATATGCGTAGCACTTGAATAAAAAAAGTGCTCAAAAACAAAAACGACTCTGTAACAACGGCTTCTCGCAAGCCGTTGTTCTATTATATGGGGTGATATCAGCCACAATAAAAAATATACACCTGGATTATATAAAAACTTGAAACAAGCCTTGCAATTTGCAGGGCTTGTTTAATAATTAAGTCCGTATGAGTGCCACCGTACAAAGTATTCTAGACGCCGGAAATCAAGCTATCACTATTGATGTTGAGTGCCATCTATCCAACGGCCTACCAAGTGTCGTGATTGTTGGGTTTGCCGGTAAGGCAGTCGACGAATCAAAGGAGCGTATTCGTGGCTCGTTCGCTAGCAGTAAGCTCGCACTGCCAAAAAAACGAATAACCGTAAATCTTGCCCCTGCCGACATTCCCAAAGACAGTACGAGTTTCGATCTACCGATTGCGGTTGCAATACTTTTAGCAAGCGACCAAATTAAGGAGCCGCTGTCTAAGCATATATTGTTTGTGGGCGAATTAGGGTTAGACGGAAGTATTCGTGCTATCCGAGGCATTGTAGGTAAACTCCTAGCAGGTAGAAAAAAGGGCTTTACTACTTTCTACGTGCCCGCCGACAACACCAGCCAAGCTATGCTTGTTCCCGGACTCACCATAGTTCCGGTAAAAAACATGAGAGCCCTATACCTCGACCTCACCAAGACCGTAGCGCTGAAGCAGTACCAGTCTGGGGCATATAAACCAGACAGTGAAACTGTATTCACTCAGGACTTTAAGGATGTAGTTGGCCAGGCTCGCTCTAAACGAGCACTCGAAATTGCCGCTGCCGGGGGGCATAATGTCCTGATGAACGGTCCACCCGGCACTGGTAAAAGTATGCTCGCAAAAGCTTTACCCTCAATTCTTCCCCCTATGGACCCTGAAGAGGTACTGGAAGTAACACAACTGCATAGTCTAGCAAGCAGAGAGTACGAACAAACTGTTACGACACGCCCTTTTCGCTCTCCCCACCACAGTGCGAGCGGGGTATCTATAATTGGGGGTGGGCAGCATCCGCGCCCAGGGGAAGTCAGCCTTGCCCACCGAGGCATATTAATGTTCGACGAATTTCCTGAGTTTAATCGGTCAACCATCGAGGCGCTCAGACAGCCCTTGGAAGATAAGATCATCACCATTACCCGCGCCCGCGATAACATCACTTTCCCAGCAAACTTTATACTTGTAGCCACATGCAACCCATGCCCTTGTGGCTACTATGGCACTGCGAAGCAGTGCTCTTGCCTTCCCCACGAGATCGGCAAATACCACCGTAAACTATCCGGCCCCATCATAGACAGAATCGATCTGTATGTAGATGTAGACGAGGTAAAACACAGATCCCTTCTCCGTGGACAACAAGAAGAACCAAGCCAGCTTATACAACGGCGAGTCCTTCGTGCTCGATCGCGCCAGCTTAAGCGCTATCAGGATCCCCTCAAACAAAATGCTTCCCTAGACAACCGTGAAGTGAAAAAATTTGCCTCACTGACAGCGGATGCAGAAGAACTCTTGAATCAAGCTGCTGAGCGACTGAACATATCCGCTAGAAGCTACATGCGTATAGTTAAGGTAGCTCGTACGATAGCAGATTTAGCCGACGAACCCCGTATAGACATCGCTCACATAAGCGAAGCGTTACAGTATCGTCGCCCGCCCATGGAGCTGATAAAATAGAAAAACTATCTTGACCTCTGTTCTCTCATCTGTTAAAATCCCTGATAACCACAGCGTTAGTGATTAAAGGAGAAGATTCTATCGACAAGTACACACGCCTGAATCACAATATTCGGGCCGCGAGCTTACGTGTTATCGACGAGGATGGGCAACAGCTCGGTGTTATGTCGCGAAGCGAAGCCCTGGGTGCTGCCGAACAGCGAGGGCTTGACCTGGTAGAAATCTCCCCAGGCGCAAATCCGCCGGTGGCCAAGATCGTTGATTGGGGTAAGTATAATTACCAGAAGACCAAGCAGGCACAAAAGAATAGGCGAAGCGTAAAAGCGTCCGAGCTCAAACAGATGCGCTTCGGCCTAAAGATAAGTGACCATGACCTTGGGGTTAAACTTCGAAAAGTTACCGGTTTCCTTGATGCAGGTCACAAGGTTAAGATCACAGTATTCTACCGCGGCCGAGAGCTCGCCCACAAGGAATTGGGTTTCAAGCTTGCAGAGAAGGTTATAGAGGGCTTCGGAGAAACAATCGTTGTCGAGCAAAAACCCCAACTGGCCGGCAAGCAGTTAAATTTTGTCATAAGGAGCAACAACCATGCCAAAACTAAAGACGCATAGCGGGACCAAAGACCGCATGAAAGTTACCAAGAACGGTAAAGTTCTTCACGGCCGCGCAGGCGCAAACCACCTTCTACAGAAGAAAAGTGCCAGTCGCAAGCGCAGCTTTGCCGTACCAACCTTAGTCACCGGCAAGAGCGCCAAGAACCTAAAACGAAAGCTAGGAGTCTAGAGATGCGCGTTAAAAGAGGCGTAACGACACACGCGAAACACCAGAAGATCCGCAAAGCTACTAAGGGCATGACCCGAGGCAATCGATCCTCTATTAAGCGCGGCAAGCAGGCACTTACCAAGTCTCTTCAGTATGCATATCGTGATCGACGCAATCGTAAGCGTACATTCCGTGAGCTCTGGAATACTCGTATCAATGCTGCAGCACGGCTGAATGATACCACCTACAGTCGCCTTATCGCAGGCCTCAAGAAGGCAAACGTTAGCCTAGACCGTAAAGTCTTGGCTGAGCTGGCCGTCAACGAGCCCAAGGCCTTTGAAGCCATCGTAAAAACTACTAAGTAATACCCCTTGTACATACAAAAATACCTTGGTTATAACCCAAGGTATTTTTGCGCCAGATTATTCATAAGCCGGGTTCTGTTCACCCCGATAAATCAGGGCTGCTAATCATCTATCTAGTTCCTGGATTGCTCCCGGAATCGAGCGGCTCTTATGGCATGCCTTCGGCGGGAACCTTCTGAAGGCGCACCTCCTTGCAGCAGACAGGGTTTACCTCTTCCCAACGTCACCGTCGGGAACTGTGGGCTCTTACCCCACTCGTTTCACCTTTGCCCTGGTAAACCAGGGCAGTTTCGTTTCTGTGGCACTTTCCCTAGGGTTGCCCCCGGTCGCCGTTAGCGACTGTCTTTCCCTATACTGCCCGGACTTTCCTCCCGGTTGTCATTGCTGACAGCCAGGCGATTAGCCGATAATCTGACCTCTGTATTATACCACAAATGCTTACTTTTTTGCTTCGGCGTCTAGCGTCTCGTTAACCTCAGAGTCAGCAAGTTTGTTGAGCTCACGTGGAATATGAGTAAAAGTTACCTTTTCGAAATTTTCAATGAGCTGCTTGATCGCCTCGTGAATGGGCCAAAGATCACGATTTTTAACCTTGAATACACCTTTCATCTGGTTAATAACCAACAGGCTATCCATGTATGCCTCGACCTTTCTAGCGCCCAGCTTTTGCGCTTCCTCGAGGCCGAATTTGAGCGACTGATACTCTGCCTGGTTATTGGTTGTAATACCTAGGTATACTCCACTCTTAATAATGACTGTATCGTTCTCATCTAGCAGTACGTATCCGGAGGCAGAGGGACCCGGGTTTCCACGAGACCCGCCATCAGAATAGAGTTTGACACGTTTATAAGTGCCTCCAGCAGCAACGGGAACTGTAGGTACTTGGGCACTATCAATCAACTTATCAATATGCTCAGCAAACGATCTATCCTTATCTGTCACCCTGTTGCCAGCATCGTGCGTACTAAGCCAAATCCGGACCCTATTCCACTCATTTTCCCATCGAGGATGGTGCTGCCTTTGCTCCGCCTCAGCCGCAACCGCTTGGATAAAGTTGAAGGCTTCCTTGAAATCCTGAAACTCAAATTCTTGATAAAGTTCATTATTTTTTTCTTGCCACATAGACCTATGTTAACAGATAATGGCTTTCATGCGCGTCTCTGACTACACCTACAAGCTACCCGAAGAACGAATTGCTCAGTTCCCTCCAAAAGTCCGTGGCACAAGCCGTCTTTTAGTTTTGGATAGCACAACCGGAGCAATCGAACACCGCAACTATCGCAATTTTGTTACCTATCTTCACCCCGGCGACGTCGTGGTACTCAACGATACCAAGGTCATTAAAGCCCGGCTACTGGCAACAAACTCCCTGGGACAGCCCAGGGAACTCTTGCTGCTCGAAGATCACCACAACACTAATCTCAAGCGCCGAAAAGTAATGTATAGGGGGAGAATTCGACTAGGAGAAGTCCTTACTGTTCATGATACAGCCCTGACAGTAGAATCCGTTTTAGTGGGCGGCATGGCCGAGGTTAGTTGCGCAAGGAACTTGTTAGAGCTCGCTAATCTTGAGGGTGCTGTTCCGTTACCACCCTACATACATCGCAGTGCAACGGCAGATGATATCAAACGCTACCAAACGGTCTTTGCGAAAGAGCCAGGGTCAGTTGCAGCCCCCACCGCATCACTCAACTTTACACACCAGCTAGAGCAAGAGCTAATTCAACAAGGTGTATGCATTGCTTACCTCACGCTCCATGTTGGACTTGGAACTTTTTTGCCAATTCGATCTGACGATGTCGAAGAACATGTGATGCATAGCGAGTATTTTGTGATTCCGAAGAAGACCACAGAAGTACTACAGAATGCACATATTAACAGATCAAATATCGTAGCTATTGGAACAACGGTAGCGCGCACTTTGGAGTTTTCGGCAGAGGAGATATTAGACCGGCCTGCACACGATATTTCGGGTGAAGCAGACATCTTTATATACCCTGAGTACAAATTTAAGTTAGTTGGCCCACTGCTTACTAACTTCCATGCACCGAGATCTACTGTGCTTATGCTGGCTGCTGCGAGAGCTGGCTGGCATAGTTTATCTCGTGCCTATGAAGAAGCCATCGCAGAAGAGTATGCCTTCCTTAGCTACGGTGATTCTATGTTAATTCTATAATCTGTTAAAATAAGTCATGCTCATAGTTGACGGGGTGTAGCGCAGTTGGTAGCGCGTACGGCTGGGGGCCGTGAGGTCGCAGGTTCAAGTCCTGTCACCCCGACCAAAGAAAAAGACCATCATCAGAATGGTCTTTTTCTTTTGGCTGAGTGACGGTATGACAACCTGGAATGTATAACCCAGGTGGGTGTCCGCACGGTCCTAACACGTCAGGACACGGATATTGGACTCCCGAATGATAAGTATTCAGATTATCATTTGGCCGACACTCAGCCTACACGTATTATATCAAGCCCGTCCCACTTAGCAGAACATTTAGAATAGAATCATTTATGTAGGTAATCACCGGACCAAGAACTGGGATAAGCAGAACTAATACAACTATCAAAAACATAAAACCCATGGCCTCGATTTGATACAGAACCTTCTGTAGAGGTTCTGGTGCTACGGCATATAGTAGTCGAGACCCATCCAATGGAGGTATGGGCATCATGTTAAAGACAAAAAATGCTATATTTACCATCACAAAAATCAAGAGGAAGTTTGTTGGCCCCGATGGCAGGCTGATCACTCGTAGGACACCTGCTCCAGCCACTGCCAATAGTAGATTCGTGAGAGGGCCAGCTACCCCGATAAGTGCCGCACCAAATTCCTCGTACTTTACCCTCATTGGATTAAACGGTACTGGCTTAGCAGCAAAAATGGGCGGAAAACCAAGCACTATTAGCCCGACCGGCAGGAGTAACGACATATAAATATCAATGTGCTTGAAGGGATTCAGTGTCAAACGACCAAGGTCCTTTGCGGTTGGATCGCCTAGCCAGTGAGCAGTAAAGGCGTGCATAGCCTCGTGTAACCCCATAGAAAATAGGATTGCGATAATGATAGAGACTATATCTGCTACTGCGAATTGCATATGGTATCAGTATAACGGGTTGACCGATAGAGACAAAACAGATATAATTGCCACTTGAATCTACTGTGGAATTTAAAGGAATCTTATGCAAAAGTGCGAATTAACTGGCAAAGGTAAACAGTTTGGCAATAACGTCAGCTTTTCTCAGCGACACACAAAGAAAGTCTGGAAGCCAAACCTTCAGATCAAATCCGTTATGATAGACGGCAAAAAGGTCAAGATGAAACTCAGCACCCAGGCCATTCGTACACTGAAGAAAAAAGGCCTCTTGGCTCCTGTAGCTGAATCAACTGCTAAATAAGCAGGTTGTACCTTTTATTTTTCTAAGACAATCAGTTGGGTCGTATCAGTAAGCTCGCTGGGCTTAATCTTGAGCTTTGCTACTGTCTCTTTGGGCTCCATGGCAAGTGCTTTGAGCACTTCCGCAAGGGGCTGCTGGGGCACCGGGAAGCTAAAGCCCTCTTCGTCAAAGTGAGTTGGGATAACTATCCTTGGATTAATCTTGCGGATAATCTTGAGTGCGCCAATGCTATCAAGCGTATATCCATTGCCGCCCACCGGAATAATAAGCACATCTACCATGCCTATTTCCTCTAGCTGCTGGTCGCTGAGCTCTGGGTAAATATGGCCGGTAACTACTACACGGATGTCGTCGTCGACGATTTTGAAAATTGTAGCGTTTTTTTGGCCTTCTTCGTCTATATGCGATCGAGCAGCTATACCACGAACCGAGGTGTCAGCGACCTCATATTCCCCGGGTTGATCAATAACTATCTTCTTTTCTATCTTGGGTGAAGAATTTCCATGTGGACCACCAAAAAGTACAACCTCACCGTTTTTGGTTACGGACTTCTGGCCCAAGTCAGCCAAGTTGTCGTCTATGATTACGGACGCTTTCTTGGTGCTCAAACGGACGCAATTTGCCCCAAAATACTGAATATCCATGTACTATTCCTCCTCTTTCGGTGGTTGGTTTTTCTTAGGCTTGGTCGGCGTAAGTATGCTGTGCTTGTCTACGAGTACCTGTTTTTTGGACGACAGCACCAGAGACAAAAATCGGTCGTTAACCTGCTGGCGATACTTAAACTCCTTTGGTGCTATAACGGTATAGCGTAGTTCTTTGGACTCTTTGGACTCTAAGTCCTCAACGAACTTGGTTAACTGGGTTTGATTGATATCCCCAACTAGGAGAATATCAATGCCGCTTGATTCATCACGCGTAAACTGACCAGTGTAGATAACGAGCTCAACATTGCCGAGAGATTTGAAGTCCTGAGCCTGCACGCCACTTGTTGGTACTTTGGCCGTTGTTGCCTTTGCCCCGTCCCCACCAAAGATTGTTCGCAGAGGATCATAGAACTCAAATGTCTGATTGACCTCATAATACAGACGGTTCTTGTTATCATCCGAAGAGATAATACCAATATTCAGTAGATTGGAAAGCTCTCGCCTTACAGAGTTTATTTGTTCGTCAATCTTGCGGGTGATTTCGCGAACGTAAAACGAACGGTTTGGATTGCTATAAAAAAGCTGCAAAAGCTTCACCCTCGTCTTCGAACCGAACAATTGATCAATCATACGCCTATTGTAACAGATAACTATTCTATTAGTTGGGCTTTTTGTTCAAAAACGTTGTAGCAATATCTACGATATCTTCTCTGTTTTCTACCCAGTGAATACTATTATTCCGCCTAAACCACGTCCTTTGCTTTTTGGCTAGTTGCATGTCATTCTGGACGAACAATGCTTTTGCTTCTTCCAGATTACTAGTGCCTTCAACGTATCCTCGTAGAGCCCTGTAGCCTGGTCCCTGCAATGCCGATACATCCCGGCCGTACTTGCTAACCAGCCCCCGCAACTCTTCCACGAACCCTGCTGTTACCATATCGCCAACGCGAGCCGTAATGCGTTGACGCAAAGCTTCACGATCAAACCCAAGTCCCAAAACAAGTGTGTTTTTTCGGATTGGCTTTTTGGTACCGAGCTCTCCGCCCGACTCCAGCACCCGGACCAAGTGCCTAGGATTGCGAGCGTTTTCTGGAAGTTCCAAGCCGTCCGCCCGTATTCGTTCCTGTAGCTCATCTACGGACAGAGCCGACAGCTCTTGGCGAAGCGCGGGGGAAGCTGGGCTCCGAAACTGAAAATCGTATAGTAGGGCATCCACATACAAACCGGTACCACCTACCACAATCGGTAGCTTGCCGCGAGACGCTATGTCGTCTAGGGCCTCTTCGGCCAGCTGCTTGAAGTCTGATACCGTAAAGGCTTGGTCGGGATCTACCACATCTAGAAGGTGGTGGCGTACCTGTGCTTGCTCCTCCGGCGTTGGCTTGGCGGTACCAATATCCATACCACGATACACCGTGCGTGAGTCTGCACATACAATCTCGCCGTTGAAACGCTTAGCCAGCTCCATGCCTGCTGCGCTCTTGCCCGATGCGGTTTCGCCGACTATTACAACAAGCGGCCCTGTTCGTGTCCTGGTGTCCATAAAAGCTCCGTAATGCTTACCTGATACTCTTCGTTTGCTGGTATTCCCTCGGCCTCAAGCACTTGCTTGTGTCCCTCGCGACCACCTGGGTATCCAGCAGCCAGGCCACCGTGGCGGTTGACCACCCGCTGCCATGGCAAGTCCGGATCACCAAAGTGGGCGATGCCGCCCACAATCCGCGCCGCCTTAGCGTTCCCACATAAAGCGGCTATCTGGCCATAAGTCATCACCCTGCCCTTTGGTATTTGGGCTACCAGAGCCTCCACCCGCTGTCCAAAGTTTGGGTCAACTTCGTCCATTATAGTGACGTTTTGCTTACTCGGCTTTTAGCTTCGTTGGCTACGGTTTTCAGGAAGTTTTCTATGTCATGTGAGTCATGAGGTTTCTTGACCTCCATATCACTGCGAACCCGAGGCACGACCTTTCCGGATTCGATCTCTTTTTCCCCGACCACAATAGTATATGGCACCTTCATGAGCTCGGCGTTCCGGATTTTCTTACCTACGGATTCGTTATCGTTATCTACAGTCACACGCAATCCCAAGTCTTTAGCCTGTTTGAGCATTTTGTCCGCAAACTCGACTGTCTTTTCTTCTTGATTCACGGTAAGCAGCCGCACCTGCTCTGGCGCTAACCAGACAGGAAACTTTCCGGCAAAATGCTCGATTAGCAGCATGATGAACCTCTCGAACGAACCAAGGATAGCTCGGTGGATCATCACCGGAGGCTGCTGCTCGCCTTTTTCGTCAGTGTATGTCAGCTCAAACCGCTTTGGCATAGCAAAATCTAACTGTATGGTAGCTAGCTGCGTCTCCCTGCCAAGCGCATCCTGGAACATGAAGTCAAGCTTGGGACCGTAAATAGCTGCTTCACCCTCCATACGTTTTGCGTCGAGCTTATATTCTTCTGCTACTTCTTCAAGCATTCGCTCGGCAGTGTCCCAGTCTTCCGGCGTACCGATGTAATTTTCGGGAGACCCAGAGTCACGAACCGACAATGAGACCCAATGCGTGCCCCACAAGCCCACGCTCTCGTAGAAATCCCGAACAACTTCTACCAACGTAGAAGCCTCTTGCCTGATCTGATCTACCCGACAGAAAGTATGACCATCGTCTACAGTAAAGCCCCTCGTCCTCTGTAACCCACCGATCTGGCCAGGTTTTTCATCCCGATACTGCATAGTCTGCTCGATATACCTCAGGGGCAACTCACGATAACTTCGCGGCCGAGCGGCGTAAATTTGCGTATGGTGAGGGCAGCTAACCGGCTTCATCACAAATTCCTGGTCATAGTGACTCTGTACCTGGAACAGCTCACCAGCGAATTTAGCCGCATGACCAGAGGTCTCGTAGAGGTCAATTTTAGCGATATGGGGGGAAGAGACCAGCTGCATGTCGTGCTGTCTACTAATATCCCGCAGAGCGTTCTTGAGTTCTTCGATCAGAATCGTTCCCCGTGGCGTATATAAGGGCAGGCCCGAGCCAACCAGATCAGAGAACGTAAACAGGTCCAGTTCCTGGCCGAGTTTGCGGTGGTCGCGCTTTTTGGCTTCTTCTAGCATGTTGAGGTGTTGGCGAAGCTCCTTCTCTGTAGCAAAGGCTACGCCGTAGAGCCGCTGCATTTGGGGATTTTTTTCGTTGCCACGCCAGTAGGCGCCTGCGATGCGCATAAGCTTGAAGGCCCCTACCTTGCCCGTAGATTCTACATGTGGCCCACGGCACAGGTCGGTAAAGTCGCCATTCTTATAAAAAGAGACGTTCTCAATGACAGCGTCACCTTCAGTAATCGTCCCCAGCTCATCTGCATCCAGATCCTTGGCTACCGTTGTACCGGCACGCTTGAGGTCATTTAGTAGCTCCTCTTTGTACGGCTGTTTTGTCTCCTTTGCCCAGTCAATCGCTTTATCTACCGGCAACTCAAACCTGTCAAAAGTATCATTGGCCTCTATAACCTTACGCATTTCTGTTTCTATGCGTTCAAAGTCGTCCTCTGACACCTTGGCGTCGCCCAGATCAATGTCGTAGTAAAAGCCGTTTTCTACGACTGGGCCCACGCCAAACTTTGCATCTGGCCAGAGGTGTTGTACTGCCGTAGCGGTGATATGCGCCAGACTGTGTCTCATTGGATGTAATGGATCCATCTCAGGCACCCCCTCCAGCCTCAACCCTTTCTGTCGGCGTACTGCACCAATTTTGCTCGTCAGCGTAGCTACGGCTATGCTTCCTCACAAGAATTGACACAGTACACTCGTCAGAATGGCTTTCGCTTAACAGACGGGATGCCTGAGATAGGTTCAGGTCATGTGATTGGCTCATAGCGCTCTCCTTTAGATTAGATGGGTTGAAAATAAATAAACGCGCTGTTTGGATTATTGCCAAATCTAGCGCGTCTCGGGTCCAGATTGCTATCTAGACGGTTCCACCGGACTTTTTACTTATGATGCACGCGTTATCGTACGCCGCAACCGCTCACGAAGCTCTGTGGTTGGTGAGTCCACTTCACTGCTTGATACAAGTATAGCACCCCTGTCAGAAAAAGAAAAAAGTGATTGAAGGCTCTCGCACTGTCTTCAATCACTTTTCCTGTTCATCGGTCAGCCAATCCGGCTAACCTTTGGTCAAAACACTCTCGGCAAAACTACGCCTACAAAGATCATAGCATACTGGTACTATACGGCTAGCACTTTTGTATTGTTTTTCTTACACTCCCACCTGGGGATAACCGTCTTTTTGACTTACCATATATGATATACCTTTAATATTTAGGTGTTTTTTGCTATGCTGGTATCTGTTAAGGTTGGGGCGATTAGCTCATTTGGCTAGAGCGCCTGATTGACGTTCAGGAGGTGACAGGTTCGAATCCTGTATCGCCCACCACTCAACTTTATCCTACTCATCCCGGTTTATAATTAGGAATGTTTTATTTTCTACATTCTTCGCAGATACGCTGAAGATAACGAATATTGTGAATCGACACTAAAGAGCCAGCGAGTGTTTCACCTACCTTGAATTGGTGACGCAAGAACCCTTTGCTGTAGCCTTTCTGGCACGTCGCACAATCACAGCCAGGGTCGATTACTTCTGCATCTTCAGTATATTTGGCATTGGTGAGGTGAATTTTCTGGTCTCCGGTTACCCAAGCAGTAGCATGGCGAGCATTGCGAGTTGGGAGTACACAATCCAACATATCTATGCCATGTTCAATAGCGAAACGTAAGTCTACCGGATCACCTACACCCAACAAAAACCGAGGCCTGGGTGAATCATCATACAGATCTGCTAGATAAGCCAACATATCATGCATCTCTTTCCTAGACTCCCCCACAGACAACCCACCGATAGCGATGCCATCTACCGGCAGGTTCTGGACAGTCTCTAGGCTTTTTCTGCGTAGCTCCTTATCCAGACCACCTTGGACTACTCCAAATAACAGGGGCCTTTCCTTCGGCTGCATGTCTTTGGTGAGCCGCTGGAATTCGGCAAGAGAGCGCTCAAGCCAGCGATGCGTGCGATCAAATGCTTCCTTTGTACGACTCCGCCCCCGTTCATCCAACGCTGCGAGATCGTCAAAGGCCACCATCATATCCGCGCCAATTTTTAGCTGAATCTGCATAGACCTTTCCGGGGAAAGAAAGACAGTATCGCCTGTCCGGGGGTCTTTGAAAGTTACACCATCTTCGGTGATTTTACTAATATGTGCCAATGAAAATACCTGAAAACCACCCGAATCTGTAAGCATGGGGAGGGTTTGCTTGGAAAATCCGTGGATGCCACCAAGTTTGGCCACAACTTCTTCACCCGGATGTAAGTGCAGATGATAAGTATTTGCTAGCACCACCTGCACCCCTGTTGCGGCCACGTCTTCCGGCTTCACGCCCTTTACTGCGCCCCTGGTACCATCTGGCATAAAGGTAGGCGTTAGCACTGTGCCTGCCCGAGTGCTAAGTTGGCCGATTCTTACACCATCCTTCTCTGTAATAAGCCTATAATAGGGGTGTTTTTTATCTGTTTTCACAACGTTGTAATTGTACCAGAAGTCTGACCCACGTGCACTTGTAGCCGGCGACCGTCAGGTCGGCCGGCTATTTCTTGTTTCCGTCTTTCTTTGAGTTCAAAAAGACGGCACACTATTCCTTG
>Ga0193752_1001747_pt1 | contig 17526 bp, 16 predicted proteins | sample H1c1metaG_FD_144924 | JGI IMG/M metagenome (GOLD analysis project Ga0193752, IMG submission 144924) | Soil microbial communities from a riparian zone of the East river system, Colorado, United States - H1c1 | ecosystem: Environmental > Terrestrial > Soil > Riparian zone | place: USA: East River... | reverse complement strand
CACGTTGCTTACATCATTACTTATAAGATTGAATTTGCGCACAACTTCTGATGAAGGAGGCAAGGCAAACCTTACCTGTCCCGGTACAGCTATATCACCAATGTACCTTCTTGAATTGGTAATGTCATATAATATTGGGGCAGTACCGTTATTATTAAAATTATTAATGACGATAAAATTACCGGCAGCATTAGCCGCCAGCTCAAAATAGAAATTCTTCTCGTTATTGAAATTAAAAGTAGCAGGATAGGTCACCGAAAAATTGCTCACCACGATGCGGTCATTCAAATTAGTGGAATTACCATTGATGCTTACCGGCAAATTTGTCGGGCTTATCAAAAGTGATAAAGGCAGGTTCCGCACAGTGTCTTTATGGTAGTTGAAAAATGGCATCGGATTTAAAATTGCCGGCGAACCCAAAATAGCAGTATTATAAAACCTTGCTATAAGCTCCCTGGTATTTGAAGCATTGCCTGCAGCAGAAACGGTGAACATCACGCTGTTTGGCGGGCCGGCCGCATACCTGTTCATATTTGTAAGGTCCTTTGTAAGGGATTGGTTTGGGTATATATCGCCGCTTGTCCAGCCTTCACCAATATCATAGGAGGAAGAATAAAGATATTCACCGGCGTTTGTATCTGCGTATCCTTTATTGGTCTGGCTCCTGTAATGCGTTTCGATCCTGCGCATAAAATAAGCATCGGCAGGCAATACATTACCCGCCACATTATTTGGACTCGCTAAATACCTGAGGTTACCCCCGGCGGGGTTAACGGTTAAAAAATAAACGACCGTATCTGTAGAGAGACTGTATTTATCGTTGAGCTGGAAATCGGGATTACGGAAAAGGCTTTTATCGGGCTTACCATCATTCATTTCGCCCCAGAATTCCAGGTAATCACCTGCACCCAAGATCCCTGTTGGTACAGATGTATATAATCTTACTTCATTGCCATTACGCCATAGCTGGAAGTTTTCGGCAGGAATGTTTGCTAAACCCGCGGCAGCCAAAACCGGCTGGGGGATACGGCACATGCTGTCACGGGCAACTTTAAACTTATAATAGGTCTTATTATAATCGATCCAGCTATTATTTAATTGCGAGTAACCTGTGATCACAAGCAAAACAATAATGGATGTTAGTAGAATTTTTTTCATACTGGCTTAAAAACGAACTCCCGGAAATATTAATACAGTAAGATATGAATTTCCCGGTAGATTTTATTTGCTTTAAACGGCTGGAAATGATCCATAATTTATACCCGAGCCCCCGGCCAAACCAATAAAACGCTTATTTGGGGAATTAATTATTGCTTTTGGATTAAAATCTTGACGATTTTGTTGGCCTTATACCCAAAAAACTGCTTTAAGTATTGGCAAGGGCCCTGTCCAAATGCACGTAACCACCATCAACATAGATCAGTTGCCCGGTTGTATGGCTGGATCTTTCAGATAATAAAAAGGCAACGGCATTGGCTATTTCTCCGGCGGTTGTCATCCTGTTTCCTAAAGGGATCTTAGCCGTGATCTCATCCAGTTTTTTTTGCGGATCACTAAATGTTTTTATCCATGCCTGGTACAAAGGCGTAAAACATTCGGCTACTACAACTGCATTTACACGGATACCGTATTTCAATAATTCTACTGCCCATTCTCTCGTTAGTGCATTACGGCCGCCATTGGCCGCCGCATAAGCAGAAGTATTGCCCTGGCCTGTTTCGGCTGTTTTAGAACTGATGTTAACAATACTGCCCTTACCTGCTTTTAAATAAGGAAGTGAAAAATGAGCCATCAAATAATAATGTACCAGGTTGTTGTGTAACGACCCCATGAATTTTTCATAATTACCCGTCTCCAAACCTACGCCATCATTTACCCCGGCATTATTTACCAGCCCTTCGATCCTGCCATATTTTTCTGCGATCATCTTTACTGCATTTTCACAATCCGCAGGAACAGACAATTCCGCAACAACATGGAAAGCCTTGCCACCATCAGCCGTTATCGCCTGCACCGTCTTGATATTGTCCGCTTCATTTCTGCCAACAATGGCAACAACAGCGCCTTCAGCAGCCAGCAGTTTTGCAATGCCTTCGCCAATACCTTTGGCGCCGCCTGTAACGATAATAACTTTATCAGTTAATCCTAAGTTCATTTTACCAGTTTAACCAAGTTCATAAAATTGAGTTGCATTTTCCCCGAAGAACAGGTCCTGTTCATCTTTACTATATGATGAAAAATAGTTTCTTACTATACCTAACATTTTTTCATAACCACCGGCCAGAAGGCAAACCGGCCAGTCGGAGCCATACATGATCCGCTGAACGCCAAAATTATTTACAACAATATCCAGGTAAGGCGTAAAATCTTCTGCGGCCCAGTCATGCCAGCCTGCTTCCGTAACCATACCGGAGATCTTACAATACACATTTTCATACGGGGCAATTTTTTTTATGTCTTTTTCCCAGTCTTCAATTTTTTTATCCCTGATATTTGGCTTTGCGATATGATCGATCACAAATTTCTGGTTTGGAAACGCAGAAACAAATTGAGGGATATATTGTAACTGGTCATTAAAGATCAAAATATCATAAGTAAATCCAAATGCTGCTAATTTACTGATCCCGTTCATAAATTCCGGGGACAGCATAAGATCACGTTTGGTTTCCGCCTGCAATACATGCCGGAACCCTTTCATCTTTTCAAAAGAACGATAATAAGCCAGCCGTTCTTCCAGGTCGTTCGCACGCAGGTCAACCCAGCCAACAATTCCTTTTATGAAATCATTTCCTGCTGCATTTTTTAACTGGAATGCATTTTCTTCCTCCGATTGATCTGATTGAACAACAACAGAACCATCAAAATTATTTTGCTTTAAAATTTTTTCCAGGTCATGCGGTAAAAAGTTCTTCTTTATTACAGCCATGTCATCCGTTATCCAGCTATCCCTTACGGGGTTGTATTTCCAGAAATGCTGGTGTGCGTCAATTGCCCCCATAAGCAACACAATTTTGTTTTGCTGTTCCCAACCCTTCAATACCCAATTCAACAACATCTCCTTTTTTTAAATATACCGGTGGCTTAAAACCCAGGCCAACACCTGCAGGTGTACCCGTTGAAATAATATCTCCGGGTAATAAGGTCATGAACCTGCTGACATAGGAAACCAAAAAAGGGATATTAAAAATAAGATTTGACGTAGTTCCATCCTGCATTATTTTATCATTTACTTTCAGCCAAAGCCGCAGGTCATTCACATCGGCTATTTCATCCTGTGTAACCAGGTAAGGGCCCAGTGGTGCAAAGCTGTCACAGCCTTTACCCTTATCCCAGGTGCCCCCTCTCTCTAACTGGAATTCCCGTTCGCTTACATCATTGTGCAAAACATATCCTGCTACATGATCCATAGCCTTATCCTCATCAACATGGGTTGATCTTTTGCTGATAACAACTGCCAGTTCAACTTCCCAATCTGTTTTCAGGGAATTCTTTGGAATAATAATATTATCATACGGCCCGCCAATTGATGTAGTTGATTTTAAAAAAATGATCGGCTCGACCGGGATAGCAGCCTCTGTTTCCTTAGCATGGTCTGCATAATTCAATCCAATGCAAACGATCTTGGAGGGACTGGCAACAGGACAACCTATTCTTTCATCGCCCGGTACTTCGGGTAACATGGTTTTATACTTCTCCAGCATCCATGCCAGGTGTGGCAGGCCGCCATTAGCAAAAAATGCAGCATCATAATCATAAATAAAGCGGGAAACATCGTAATTAATATTATCAATGCAAACACCAGGCTTCTCTTTATTTAAACCACCAAAGCGGATAAGTTTCATATTCTTAATTTATCAATTTTACAAGTCATTTGCTTCGATCTCTCCTTTCCCTTTCACATTTCGGTTGGTGGAGACACCAACCGAGGCGATATGCCGTGGCCGGTGTCTCACCGGCCACTTATTTATTATTTAATTATTCAGTTTTATAAATCCCCCATCGATCGGGTAATCACAGCCGGTAATAAAAGATGCCTCATCCGAACACAGGTACAAAACAAGAGAAGCCACTTCATCCGGGTTCGCCATCCTGCCAATAGGCTGCGAGCTGGAAAGCTTGTCAAACATTTCCTTTTCCTTTCCTGCATAATTTTTTGCAAGAAAATTATCTACAAACGGCGTGTGTACCCTTGCCGGCGAAACCGAGTTGCAGCGAATGCCCTCATTGATATAATCTCTTGCAACAGATAAGGTCATTCCTATAACAGCGCCCTTACTCATACTATAGGCAAACCTGTCCTGTAGGCCTACGTGGTTTGCAATGGAAGCCATATTAATAATAACACCGCCTTTATTTTTTTTCAGGCAGGGGATCACTTCATGCAGGCAATTATACATTCCTTTTACATTCACTTTGTAAACGCTGTCAAAATCTTCTTCACTGGTATCCGCTGCTTTACCAATGTTGGATATACCGGCGCAGTTCACCAGTATATCAACCGTATTTATTTTTTCAAAAACTGCTTTTACCGCCGCCTGGTTCACTACATCAAGCTGGTGGATGTTAACATTGCCGCCGGTATTTTTTATTGCTGTGGCAACAATAGCCAATTGGGCTTCATCCAGGTCAAGCAGATGCAGGGTTGCACCCTGCTTTGCAAAAACAATGGCCACTGCCCTGCCAATGCCGCTTGCGGCGCCTGTAACAACTGCCGTTTTATTTTTAAGACTGAACATGCTGCTTTTGTATGTTTATTGTTCCCTTAAGTCGAATATTTTTTGCATCAGTATCCATTTTTCACCGGGCCGGCTGCCGGGTAATGCTTTTTGATAATTCCACATCAGGGCCTCCCATTCCTGCACCTTCCGGTTGGAAGCATCTGCCTTGTCCTTGGCTTCAAAATCAAAATCGTCATCTGTTTCCATCACCATGAACAGCCTGCTCAACACCCTGTATATTTCCATCTGCCTGATCCCCGCATCTTTTATGCTTTGCAATACTTCGGGCCATACTTTATTATGATAGGCTTCATACTCTTCTATCAAAGAATCATCGGCTTTAAGATCCAGTGCAAGACAATATCTCTTCATAAAATATTTATTCAGTATTAACAGCTTTTACCTGGTGGCCCTTCCAGGCATACAATGCAACGGCCACAAAACAGATCAATGGAACAATATATCCCAGCTGGATATTACCGTTTGTGACATCAGAGATCCTCCCGATCAATAGCGGGAATAAAGCGCCTCCTACAATTGACATTACAATAAAAGAGGAAGCTATTTTTGTTTCTTCGCCCAGGCCCTTAATACCCAATGCAAAAATAGTAGGGAACATGATCGACATAAAAAAAGGAACCGCTATTAATGCATATACTGCCGCACTGCCATGAACAAAGCTTGCAACAGCCAGCAGTATAATATTTATAACAGCATATAAACCCAGCAACTTTTCAGGCTTTATATATTTCATAAAGAAAGTGCCTGTAAACCTGCCCGCCATGAACCCGACCATTGCAATGGATCCCCATTTAAAAGCTGCTTCTTTCTCCGGCATATCCATTACATATTTTGAGAAGCGGATAAAAAAACTCCCTACACAAACCTGTGCACCAACATAAAAGAACTGGGCAATTACCGCCCACCTTACATGGCGGTGGCGCAATACATTGAATGAGAAAGATCGCTTTGTAAAATTATCATTATTTTCTCCTTCGGGTAATTTTGTAACAAAAAATAATGCAACCAGCAGGAACACGACAGCGGCAATAATGATGTAGGGTATCTTAACAGTTGCCGCTTCGGATTGCAGGTAAGCATTTAATGTACCCGCCAGTTCCATTTGCTTTAATGCTTCCGGTGAGTGTTCAATACCCGATAAGATCATTTGCCCCCCGATGATGGGCGCAATGAAGGCCCCTACACCATTGAACGATTGGGCAAAATTCAAACGCTGCGCTGCTGTTGCTTCATCTCCCAGTTTGGTTATATAAGGATTGGCCACTGTTTCTAAAAAAGTGGCCCCGCTTGCAATGATAAAAAGCGCCAGCAAAAAAAATGAATAGTTCAATGAAGAAGCGGCAGGTAAAAAAAGCAGCGTACCGATACCATACAGCAATAAACCAAACATGATCCCTTTTTTATACCCGTACTTATGCATGAACCAGCCGGCCGGCAAGGCAATGCTGAAATAAGCCAGGTACACTGCCGTGTCGATGAATGCTGATTGTGTGTCGGATAACTGGCAGGCCTTTTTCAGGTGAGGTATCAATATCGGGTTGATATTATGCAGGAATGCCCATAAAAAAAACAAACTCGTTACTAGTATAAAAGGAAGCAGGTATTTATTGGATCTGTTCATTTTACCCGGCGGTTTTATTTTTACTCCATTTCAGTTATTAACCAGTTGCAGATTTAAGGTACGACGGAAATTTCATTGTTTCTCAGACATACAAACCTTACACCAATAAAAAGAAAGTATCATTTTAAACGAAGGCACTTACTTGCTGGGATGGAAAATCTGTTCAATTTTAAAAATATTTACATGCTGGCGTTATTGCAGGTAAAGCACATAAAAAAAGCCCTGGTATCCCAGGGCCTGAATCGGATATAATAAAATTAATTAGCTCTGTGTTCCTGGCGGGTTGCATTGGAACTATTTCCTAATATAACCAATATCGCCGCGGCATCCGATGGTTTAAGTGGCGGTGGAAGGGTTTGGGTCGTAGCCCTTGTATACCCGTCGAGATTTATATCTCCCGGTGTATATCCCCCGGTTGCATTGGAATTATTTCCTAATATAACCAGTATCGCTGCAGCATCCGATGGTTTAAGTGGCGGTGGAAGGGTTTGGGTCGTAGCCCTTACATAAATATCCTGGTTTGCATTACCACCCCACATTGAAAATAAGGGGCCGCTTTGTGCCATAGCTGCATTGGTAGTAATAGCCGGATCCTGGTAAGCCTTGGCTTGTGCAGAACTAAAATCATAAGCCGTAGAGGTTGTTTTAGCCAAAGCCATATTAGCTGCAGACCTTATTCCTAAATGGTTTCTATGGCGCACGGAAACAAAATAGTTACCGGGAATATTACCAGCCATATTTACAGGAGACACACCATCAGTTTCAACAACATCCCCATCCCTTTGTACGAATGCTGCTCTTGTACTAACAACTGCACCGGTTATTCCATCATGAATTGAAACAAAGACCCAATCCACTATGGCATCATTATTTGTTACATTAAATACGCCAAAGATACCCGGGGTAATGGTTTCCAGTCCCCCGCTTCCGCTATGTGTGAAACTTGCTGAACCGGTATATGGCTCCGTAGTTGGTATAACACCATGCGTTGCATCGGTTGTACCACCGCTGGTAACAGCTACTGTTCGCAAACCATCAAGCATTATTCCTGTTCCGGTATTTGCAGACCCCTGTAAAATTACCTTAGGAGAAACCAAAAGGGGGGCTAATACTGACCTTGTGCCTACCGCAAAAACGCCCAATGATGAAATGCCTGTTCTTGTATAACTATAAGGATTTGTACCTGCTGCAATACCGGTTTGACTGTTCAACAGATCCCATCCCTGGGTAGGCCCGGCAGTTGGTATGTAATAAGAAAGGCCTGCTTTATTCCGGTTAAATCCACTCAGTTCATCAGTTGCATACCAGCTTGCAGTTATACTTAAATTACTACCTCCTGCAACAGCTTCTGTTATTTCCCAACTGGCATCCACTACTTCTTTTGTAAATGCTGTACCCGTTGCGCCACTGGCATACACCTGTGCCAATGCCTTTACACCAATATCATCTGCTACACCTGCCGGAGGGTTAGAAATGCTAACCGGGTTATAAGTTGTAAGGGTATTGCCTACAGGGTAGGTAAAAGCAGTGGCACCTAAACCGGCTTTAAATAATTTACCCGTACCATCGGTTACTACGAATCTTGTATTGTCAGCATTTGTAATGGTTCCGGCAACTCCTGCAGCAATAGTAAGATTAAAATTCCCTAATTGTATTTTACCATTTGTAAATAACAGGTCAGCAGCAATTTTTGCATTGCCGGTTAATGTTGCATTGGCTGTATTATCTATTTCAAGGTTCGGAATAGAAAAGCCATTCATGTTTACATTTTGATTGGCAGTACCCTTTAACTGTAATTTTCCTGTTCCCTGTATGTCTATATTACTTGTTACATCACCCATCACAGTTACAGTAGCGCCCGGCTGAATAATAAAAGTTGCATTGTCAATTTTAAGTTGCGCAATTAAATGGCCGGAAAATAAAATGAATAAAAGAGAAAATGATATCCTTTTCATAAAAAAAATTTAATTGTTTAATAAAACAATTATTGGGCTTTGTTTCCTTTGTCAAGATAAGCAAATATTTCTATTGGCACTATCCCCCATTTAGGTGATTTTGGCTTTTATTATTCAATTTCCTGTTATTAGCAGGGTCCCGCTGTTATTGAACGTACTCCCCGGCTCAGCCTTTAATTTTATACATTGCAGCTGGCCCATTGCTGCTGTCACGGTAACAGTATGCCCCGGTTTGATGGTAACTTCATCGCCCGGCTGTGGAATGCAGTTACATTCCCATGTTCCCGGAAGATTCCACGGGCCGGAACTGGCAGAAACCACAACCCGGTTTGCCAATATTACGCCATAATCTTCCACTTGTCCTGCACCTGGTACCCCGGTAAGGTGACAGGCAGTTGGTTCAAAAGAGGGATCCTCTGCTATAATACGCAAACGAAGCGGAACTCCCGTGACAACGCCTGAAAGAGGGATCGCAATATTAGCGGTAGCAATACCATCAAATTCAAACGTGGTAACCAGGTTTTCGCCTCCATCATCAAAATCTCCATCATTATTATAATCAATGAATGCTTTTATCCAGCAGGGATTTTGGTAGCTGCCGGTGATAGTAAGTGGGTATGACTGCCCTTTTACAACAGTGGTTCTCTGATTGCAGCTGCGGTCAATATAGGTGGCGCTGTCTGCCAGGCTACTGTTGGAATAAACTGAAAGATCATTGAACTCAAGTTTTTCAACTCCATAATAACCTGATAAACCATTATCGGCTGTGGGGATACAGGCCGGGGCTGGGGAAGATGCAATTGGCGGGCTTAATCCCCCGGAACTGGTAAGTCCATGCCGGAAACTAAATAAGGTTGCCCTGATCCTCTCCTTCTGTCCCTGGGTAAACATCCGGGGACAATCGGTATAATTCATATAATTATGTAACACCGTATAATTATGTGCAGGGTCTGCTATTAAATAAGGCAGGCCTGTACAAACATTTGTTGTATTGCTACAAAAAAATTCCAGTTTCCCGCCTTCGGTATCACAAACCCGGTCGCCATACCAGGCGCAGGAATCCGTATGCGGGCATTGTGTTTCATCCCAGTCGTCGTAGAATGTATGATACATCTCAAACACATGGCCCATTTCGTGGATAAGTGTTTTTGATAACCCGTTCACATAGTAAGCGTTCATTACTATCCCGTCACCCGCTGCTGAATTATTTTCCGCGAAATAAGCAAAGCCCCCAATACCCGTACCCGTTCCGTTTATTTTATTTACTACCCATATATTTATATAGTCTGTATTGGGCCACCGGCTTAATGCCTTCACTTTCCATTCATCGGCGCTTCCCGGGTAAGTATAAATGGCAATGCCGCCGGAAGAATAATTTGGGACCGGGCTGCCATCCACACGGATAATACCATTGGTGCTGCCGCATTGCGGGGAGCGGATGGCAAGCTGGAACTGCATTTTCATATCAACCCCGCCATAAGATGCACCATTCTTGCGCCATGCATCATTTAGCCCGGCTATCATATCATTTATATCGGCATCGGTGGGATTACCGGGTGAGCCAATGGGGGTGCCTGTATGAATAACATGAACTACTAAAGGAAGCGTATATAAACTATCCGTATCAAGTGTTCTGTTATTTTGTAAATACTGCTGCAATTTTTTTTCAGCAGCCATTTGCCGCAAATTAAATAAATGAGGATCGCTTTGTTTTTCCCTTTCCCTTGCGGTTAACCAGCCACATTTACCCATCCCATTTTGAGCAACGAGCTGTGTACTCAAGGTACCTATTGCAAAAGTACAGGTGACAAAAATTATAAATTGTCTCATTAAAGAAGGGGTGTTCCTTAAAGTTATAGAAAAATGGGGATTTATTTTTTACTTAGCTTTTGATTATACGGGATATATCCCTGCCATTTCCAGGGTATGCAGGTATCGCCCACTAAGGTTTCCAAAAGCTCCTGAAATATTTTTTCACCATTTTCACTATTGATCATAATAATGATGGAAATACCCTTCCCCAAAAAATTAATATTATAATTTCTCCATGAATCCCCATTCCCTTCCTTAAAAATAGCTTTACCATATTTACACTGTAATATTCCCCACCCTAATCCATAGGCTAAATGAATCTTACTGTTTTCCGTCGTCGTCTCAAATGTTATTGGAGGAAATTGAGTTGTTGAATAGATGTCAATTTGAGGCGTTATCATTTCTTTGAACAATTTCTTATTCAATCCCTTTCCCTGCATTATGTATTCAATAAATTTCGAATAGTCAGCTATGGTTGTTACCAAAGAACCTCCCGCAACTCCTGTAGTTCGTTTTCTTTTTTTATCGATACTTCCATTGTTCATGTGTCCTACAGCTACATTATCATCACCAAAGGAATTGTGCCATATATAGCCAGTCCTTGTCATACCGAGTGGATTAAAAATTTTTTCTATAGCCAGTTCATCGAGTGTCTTTTTTGTAATTTCTTCTTCTACTAATTGCAATAGCTTAAAGCCTTCACCCGAATAAGCATATTTTGTTGCTGGTGTGAAGTATATTTTGATAACGCCAAGTGTGTCTTGTTCTGATGTTATCGGGTTAAACCATCTTACATTGGGTAGTCCGGTTGTATGGCTTAAACACATTCTTGCGGTAATTAATTTCCATCTGTCATCTGATTTTAAGTCTGAAAAGTATTCGTATTCAGGTATCGGTTTACTTAAATATTGGTACAGTGGTTTGTCCAGATCCAGTATCTTTTCCTGCACCAGCTTCATCGTAAGGTAGCCAAAAACAGCTTTGCTAAGCGAAGCGCCATACATTATTGAAGCGGTATCAAGCAATTCGTTTTGGGGTTTGTTTTTATATCCATAAGATTTGAGAAAGACTGTTTTTTTGTTGTTTAAAATAGCTAAACCTAAACCCTGAATGTTTGCTGTATCCATTAACCTGCTAACGGTTTTGTCAATTTCAGAAGCTGAGATTTTGCTGCCATCAAGCCTTATAATTTGTTGATGTTGTCCAAATGTTAAGTTGCCTGAAAATAAAAGTCCAAGTAAAATTTTATGTCTCATAATTACTGATTATTTATGTTGCCTGAATAACCATTCAAGCATTAGCGGATCACTATATGCAGCGATCCAGGAAAAATGACCTACTTCCGGGTATTGGGTATATCCCGGGTGAGCACCGGCAATAGTTAAAGCCTGAACCATATTAAGCGAAAAAGCCGGATCCACTGCAGGATCTTCTGCTCCATGAAAGATCCAGATCGGGATATGTTTTATTGAAGTTGCTTTCGAAATATCAGCTCCGCCGCAAACAGGTACTGCTGCTGCAAATAAATGCGGGTACCGTTCAATCGCGTCAAATGTTCCAAAGCCACCCATTGAAAGCCCGGTTATATAGATTCTGTTCGTATCAATTGGAAAATTTTTTATGGTCTCATAAATAAGTGAGATCAAAAGTTCCATCGGCCTGGAAGGAGATGGGTTAAGTGACAGGCCTGCATTATTATTTCTATTCGAAAAGCTGGCCCAGTTCTCTTTGGCCGGGCATTGCGGGGCAATAACAAAAGATGGATGAAGTTTCATATTCTGATCAGTAGCAAAATTCGCTACGCCCCACTTCAACTGGGACAGGTTATCATTGCCACGTTCCCCGGAGCCATGCAGGAAAATTACCAAAGGATATTTACGCAAAGTATCATGATCCGGAAAAAGAAACCTGTAATTTAAAGTGTCTCCTTTAGTATTGATATATTTTTCCGGACTGAAGAGTGATGTTTGTGAATAGCCTTTATTTAAAAATCCGCAGTATAAAAAGATAAGTAAGAATTTAACAGGTTTCATTTTCTGAATTTTCATACAACAATTTTTAAAAGACCCTGCAGGCATCGCCCAACGCAAGCGCTCCTGTACGGGTGTCAATCTGTGCCAATGCACATAAAGGAACGCAATTTTATCTAAACGAAAAACGAATTATTAAGCGGTCCAATCCCGAACTGGTGCAAGTGTTCCGCAGTGCCTGTCCCGATCTTTATTAGGAAGTGATCCCACAGGTTTACATTTGTGCAATATGAAATTTTGGGGAACACTTTGCGCCCCCGGACGCTGTGTGCATGCTATGTGGCAAATCCGGTACATCTTAACTAAAAGCTGTATTTTCGTTCACAAATTTCCAATTTCATTATCTTCAAATTGCATGAAAGGGGCAACTTAACCATGCACTTAAATTTATGCATGAAGGCCAATACAGCGTACCCATCGGCATTTTCGCCGCCGTGGGTGTTCCTCCCAATCTCAAATGTAAACATTCTGCCCGTAGCGAACGCCCCCGTCTGGTCTCCGACCAACGGGTTTAAGCAGCCATTTTAGTTTCCAGTAAAATGTGTAAGCATTCCAAAGCTATCAACACCATCATTATAAAACTTTGCCGATGAGTAATAATATACTTCAGGATTAACACATAACCCCGCTTCGACAGGATTGTAATGTATATACTCAAGCTTTTGATCAAACACTACAGCTGTTCTAAGTTCAACACTTAAGGCTTTACGCTTCCATACCTGGTAAGTCCGGTCATATTTATCTACTTTAAATTGCTCAAGGGTAGCCTTATCATTTTTAATGAGCAAGCGCTTTAATTGTTGTGCTGTATATTTCATGAATGAAGACTGGATATCAGAAGGTGTAAAACCAAACATGGGTTGCCATATTAAATGAATGTGATTACTCATAATAACAAATGCGTTTAGCTCTATTCTTTTATCGGTAACTAAAAACTTAAGGCTGTCAATAATAATATCTTTATGCTTATCATCTGTAAGCAGGTGCTTCCACTCGTAAATAGTAGCTGTAAAATACTGCGGCCAGTATTCGGGGTAGGATTGTTTCATTAAGCTAAGTAAAAAAAACATCGCTATTTGCATTTTCGCCGTTGGTCGGAGACCAGACGGCGGCACCCCGTTTTTTATTGAACACCTACGCCGGCGGAAGGGAAACTGTTACACTGGCACCACCCGGTTTTTTGCCGCTGGTTGAAACCCAAGCGGTGACAACAATATACCTATGTCGGCAAAAATTTTATAAACTTCTTACTCTTCCGGCTTCTTTATTTTACCAACCTGAGTTACTTTCTTTTCAGCACTAAACCTTTTGCCTGCTTTTTCAATCTCACCAGGCGTTTTTAGATTTTTATCGCCTGTGCAGTTCATCCCAAACTTGGGACCATAGACCCAATCGCTGAATGTGCTGTCAATACTATCACATACAACTCTTACCCTCCACTGGTAAGCCCTGCACTCATTTACAGTGCTACAGAAGCTTATTGTTGTGCCGCCGGTGTAGATCTTTATTGCCTCTGTCCATGGATCGCTGCTGGGAAATCTTCTCCACTGTACCTGGAAAGCATAAGGCACCCTGCATGGGCTGTCTAAGCTAATTCTCCAGCTTACACAAAATGTTGGATAAATAACGCTCACAACTTTAAGACTGTCAGGGTTGCAGCAAATAGTATCAGTGACAGGTACTTTAACAGAAGCATATGCATTACTTGCAAATAGCGTTAAACTTATGATCGCAAAAAGGACAATGAAACGGGATCTTATTTGCATGATGATTGATTTATTTAAGGAATAATTTATATTTTTCTAAGTTAGAAAATGATTTTAAATGTATTTTTTCAACCGCTCGCAGGAACCCAGTCGACGGCCGTTTTATGATTCACCTAAATCGGCGAAGAAGACAAGACAGTTTGCCGACCAAACTAGATCCTCCTTATTCATTTCTCCATATAAAGCTGAAGATTTGGTACATTAGGTAAAATAAACCCTCATAAATATGCTCATAAAAATCATTTTAAACCATGGAATGTAGGTTTATTTGGCCCCCATTGAATAACTAATTTTGGCTTACAATAATTTTTTGAACAATTATCAAAATCGCTTTTTGTAATTTCAATAGCCTCCTGTTCCGACACATTATCATTAAAGGATGCGTACCAAACCGTGGAAATATCTCTATCATGCTCCGTAACTTTTTTCCATTTTTCTATATTGAGACATTCATAGATTTTATTCCTGCCCGCGCTGGTTACATCCGGAAAATCAGCAGTAACTAAAATATAAGATGACATAATAAGATATTCTAAAATTGATTATTGATTCCTTGCAACCGGAATCCTGGTTATTCACTTACAACTTTCCCTGAAAATGTACCATACTTTTTCCCAAAGACCATTCCCTCTTTATAAAATTCGGCCAGCATTTTAATCAGCAAATCAATATCATCATCATCTTCGATCTGGAATTTTCCATTTTTTATCTTTAAAACTTTATTTTCCAGCTTAGCTGCTTTCTGCATATTTGCAATTGCAGCAGGGGTAATATTTCGATGATTTTCCAATTTTGCAAGCCGTGAAAGCTTTCTATGTATTGTAGGCTTCTCATTAATTTGTGTTCTTAATAAGTCAAGTCCTTCAAATTTTTTTGAAGCTTCGAGTTCGTCAACAAATTTATCCGAAGTGGCTTTAAATTCTTCTGACATTCCCACGATCAGTTCAAAATGTGTTTTCTGTATTACATAAAACACTTTCCGGTAATAAATACAGTCTATATACTTATCCAGGTGAATTAATTCGCCATGAATGATCTCAAGTTTTTTACTGTTGGTATTGAATTGGGCCTGAATACTTCTCAAATATTTGTTCTTTTGAGGATTTTCTTCAGCATCAACAGCTACTTTGCCCGGCGATATTTTTCTAAATGTATAAATATGATCATCAGGATCCAAGGCCAGGCTAACGCAATAAGCCCATAACTCGCCCAAATCTGATATCTCTTCAAGGCTTTTAATTTTAGGAGTGCCGGCTTTTAATTGATTAATTACAACATCAGAGAATGAAAGCGCTTTGTTTTTCATTGCATAGGTAAAAGCTCTTTGTGTATCATCTGTAATAACGTCATATTCATGAAGCTCTACTTCATTATCAACCTGTTTTGTAAGTTGTTCTTTTGTAAGTTGAAGAAAATGATCCCTGATCTCGCTATCAATATCAACCTGGTAAGCTGTAAATAAAAATTTATCCAATACAGGTGTATTTCTTTTAATCCCCTCCTTGAAATTTCTAACAATAAGGTAGAGTTTAATATTTGTTTTTTGAACATTTGCAACCAATTCAAGTAAATCCTGAAAATTCATAATTGTTTAATGTTAGGTTAAGTAAAATAATTTGTGTCCAATTTCATATAGTTTCACCTGAGAATCCTCAATGAGATTTTTATGCGTAGATACCGCTAAGCCATTGCATTTCTTATTATTGACTTCATACTCAATCTCGAAAATTGCATATTTTATACTAAGAATGGGATTTATCAAAATCATGTTTGAGTTAATGTATATTCTATAAATGATGTATAACAAAAAAAGGATGGAAAAAACTTCATAAAAAGAATCAAAGCTCTGGAACAGGAAAGGAATAATATAAGTAGCAATATATCCTATAGCTTCGCTATTTTTATTTTTAACATCCCTTAACCAAACTAAATTCCCATTTGCTGCATTTTTTTCCAGATTGTAAAAAGTAACCCGGTAGCCTATATATCCAATTGCTATGAGTAATAGCAGTGCTGTTGACAAGCCAAATTTGTTGAGAAATAAAACAAATGAATTCCAGCTAAATCCTCCCCAGTGTAAGAAGGAAATATTAGTTGATGCCTGCCTGACTATTAGCATTAAGAATAATGGCAAATAAGAGGAAACAAATAATGTAAAAAGTGCAAAATTTTTTAACCTGTTTAAACTTGCTGATTGGTGGGTCATTATTACAAATGAATAATAAAACCAAAAATTAACCCCAAATATCATCATAAGCAACCGTACTAATACGGTATTTCCGAATAACAGGTTGAAAACAGACTATAGTTATACCAAGTTTTTAGTATTACACCACTTCAACCAACTTATTGAAAACCTCATCCACCTCATTATCCAAATAAGACTGAACCAGGTTCACATACCTGTAAAAGGATTTACTGCTTTCGGTATGGCCTGATATTTTCCTTACAACATGCTCTTTCATACCAAGCATAAGCATGGTGGTGATTGCGGTGCGGCGCATGGTATGGGAAGATACAAGATCACAAAAACGGTAAATTCCATTATTAACCTGGCTGGTACTTTTAATTTGTATTCCACGTTTTGTTCGCAGTCTTCCCATATCGTTTATCCATCCGGCCATTTCGGAAATGGTTTTTAGCTGGTTATTAAATCTTGTCCTGGGTACAGGCGGAAAAATGGTTTTCCTTCCCCTGGAACCAGCCCTGAATTTTTCTATAATGGCGATTGCATAAGCAGGCAGTTTTATTCTTACAGCCACACCTGTCTTTATTGTCTTTACAGGCAGATAATAATAGGCACCTATATGTTCCACATCAGTAAACTTAATAGCAAATAAATCCGATACCCTTAAGGCAACCGTACAGCCAAATACAAAAATATCTTGAGCTTTCTGCAGGGATTTTGTAAGCTGTTCTTTAAATTTAGTATCATTAATCAAAAACTGCAATTGCTCAGGCATTAAAGTTACTATAGGCACATCTTCCCTGCATATATAGAAATTTTTATAAAACGCTCCGGTAGGTATCCCCATATCCTTGTTCAGGAAATTAAAGAATATCCGGATCGTCTTAATAACTGTACCTACATAGTTGTCATAACAATCTTTTTTTTGGTACATAAAGTTGGTGAACTGCAGGTAGAATTTTTTCCAATAATTATGCTCAGCATGAAACATTCGCTTATTTTTATTGCTCATCACTTTGATCCGAAGTAACAGGCCATATTCCGCTTCGTATTCCCGCAAATAGCGAAGCACATACATATAATTATCTACGGTTTGGGGTTTTATCCTGTTGCCATCAGCTTTTAATCTTTTGCCTTTGTAGCTGTAGGCTATGAATTTTTCAAACAATGGTACAAAGGCATATTCCCTGGTTGTCATAATAGCTGATTTTGGTTAAAAATGTGAACTTTTTAGCCAAATTAGGCTATCTTACAAAACAATTAGCTCTTTGATACTCAATACAGGAGGCCGTTTCAGTATTTTGACTATTATCCGTTTGGAATGGGGATGCCGGGAAGGAAATTTACACAATCTAATAGTAGTTATCGTTACGGATTTAATGGCAAGGAGAATGACAATGAAATTAAAGGAGAGG
>Ga0193752_1001746_pt1 | contig 17541 bp, 20 predicted proteins | sample H1c1metaG_FD_144924 | JGI IMG/M metagenome (GOLD analysis project Ga0193752, IMG submission 144924) | Soil microbial communities from a riparian zone of the East river system, Colorado, United States - H1c1 | ecosystem: Environmental > Terrestrial > Soil > Riparian zone | place: USA: East River... | reverse complement strand
TGACGAGAATGTCGAGCCGACCGTATCGCTTCACTGTTTCCGAGATGAGGGCGAGGCAGGACTCTTCCTTGAGGACATCAACATGGATCGCGGTCGCCGTTGCACCGAGATCCTGTAATTCCTTGATGGCGGCTTCGTTCTTCGCTGTGTCGCGGCCGGCGACAACCACGGTGGCACCCGCAGCGGCCATGCCCTTAGCCATGCCAAGTCCGATGCCGCCATTGCCACCCGTGACGATCGCCACCCGCCCCGAAAGATCGAAGAGCTTCATCCTTTCCCCCTTTGATTTTCTGCCGACGCATTGTTCTTTTACGCCATGACCGGAGGAGCGGAAATGAAAAGGGCGGCGATCCGCAGACCGCCGCCCTAGATTCGTTTTTCGGGGGATTCGCCTAAGGCGTGAATTTGGTCGGCGCGCCGCCGGCCTCGATCGGCTCGACGCCAAGTTTACGCTGAGCCTTCTTTACGTCGCGAAGCACGCTCCCTTCCGGCTTGGCAGGCTTCTTCTTGCTCATGCCTTCCTCGGTGGCGACGTCGCTCAGGCGGGCATCGAGTTCCCATTCCTGCAGCACTTTAGTCTTCTCCGTAGAGTTAAGCTCCTTGGTGGCGACGACATCTGCCGGCTTGTCGAAGACGCTGCTCGGGTTTGCCTGTGCCTTTTCCTTGTCGATGGTATCCATAGCGACCTCCAGTCCAATTGCGCTGAAGGAACGGCCCGCCTAGCGGACTGTTCCGCATCGGTGTGCGAGATGAGGTTGCGCTGGCCGAACGGCCAGATCAGCTTTCGTCTTTTTTGATCGCCGAGCTGAGTTGGCCCATCTCAGGGGCCTGACTTTGCTGCTCTCCGGCACCAGCTGTCGTATCTCGGTCAATCAACTCGATGAGATCTGATGGAAGAGGTTCGGCGGCAATTTCATCGTACATGGCATGCAATTGCTTGCGTAACCACGTATCGAAAGGCTTTTCATCCCCAGCTTTGGGGCGCTGAGCCTCGCCTGACCGTGCACGATCCGCATTGTTCTCATCGCCCATGGCCAAAAAGCCCCTTGGAGACGCTTGCGTTGCAGAAGCAGCAAGCGCTATTCCGCCGTCAACTCCGGGAATATACATGATTTTTCTTTCTCTCGCCTACAGATCGCGGAATTAAGCCTGCGATTGGGACGGGAAAGCGTCGTCCGCCGATGCCGAAGGAAGGCGCGTGCGCCGTTCGCGCGGCATCGAAGTCGCTTCGCTCGAAGCGGTCTCCCTGGCATCTCCTTCAAGAAGCAGTCGCTTCAGCGTATCGCGTCCACGTGAAATACGGCTCTTGATCGTGCCGACGGAAACCGAGGCGTGCTCGGCAATGACTTCGTAGGACTGGCCTTCGAGCACAGCAAGCAGAAGCGCTTCGCGCTGTGGCGTCGAAAGCTTGGAGAAAGCCGACATGAACTCCCGCATGATCAGGCCGCTTTCCTGATGTGGCGGATGCGACAGCATATCAGCGACAGCGGAATCGATGGGTACGCTCGGACGGGTACGCCGCAGGCCGGAGATGAATTCGTTACGCTGAATGCGAAACACCCACGCAGAGAAGTTGGTGCCCGGAATAAAACTGTTACGCCCACCCAGCGCCTTGATCACCGTGTCATGAACGAGGTCGTCCGCATTGTCGCGGTCACGCGTCAAAGAGAGTGCATAGATGCGAAGACGCGGCAGGAGCGCCTTGAGCTGTGCGTGAAAATCATCCGCAGCAGTTTCGACCTGACTCATTTTCTTGATCCTCCTGGACACAGAATTCCAATCGCCCCCAACCAATGCCGCACCCCGGCAATTGGTTGCTTAAATAAAATCCTGTCTTCAAGTCTTTGATTTAATGGATTTTTCCGGCGCGGCGTGCGCCTTCCCCTTGGCTTCCGCCTCTGTCAGCTCGGCGCCTTCGCTAGAATCGAGTGCCCGTTTCGCCTCAGCCGCAGCCGGCGCGACCTTGCCCTTGGCAACAAAGTTGTGGACCGCGTCATCGTAAGTCTTGGCGGCGCTATAGCTGCCTTCGCCTTCGATCTTCGGGCCGTCTGTCTTCTTCGCGTTCGTGTCGGAGGACGCAGATTTGTCTGTCGCGGCCATGATGTTGCTCCAAATGAAAAGGGGACAGTTGGACAACGGCTGCGAAGGACAATGGTTACACTACGCGTCTGTTAATCAGCCAAGGTCCTCGGACAAGCGCTTGCGCGCGCGCGAAACGCGCGCCTTGAGGGTACCGACAGAACAATCGCAAAGTGCGGCTGCCTCTTCATAGGAGAAGCCGCTGGCGCCGACCAGGATCAGCGCTTCACGCGATTGCGGATTTAGTTTCCACAGCGCCGTTGTGAGTTCATGCAACGCCATCGACGCCTCCGGATTATCGATGGCCGGTACGAGCGCTAGCTGTTCGTCGTCGACCGCAACCGGCCCGCGGCGCTGAGATCGCATATCCGAATAGAAGCGGTTGCGCATGATCGTGAACAGCCAAGCCTTGAGATTGGTGCCGCTCGTGAACTGCTGTTCCTTGTTCAACGCCGAGACAATCGTATTCTGCACCAGATCATCAGCCGCTTCCCGCTCACGGCACATAAACCTCGCGAACGCACGCAGGTCCGGAAGCAACGCCACGAGGTCATCTTTTATCATCAATGATGATCTCCTGGGCCGAAAGGCGACAGAGTTTCATAGGACTTGTACTTGGGAACGCATAGCGAGGCTGCAAAGCCCGACGACTGTAGAAAAATCGAAAGCCATGCCAATCAAGCCGTCGCCGGGAACTTCATACCTCGGCTTACGTTACGTCTGCGTTCGCGGTCTGGAGTCTATCAGGGAGCATGTGGCGATTTTGCGGCTGGCGGGTGAGCCAATTCGTTTTGGCTGGCTGCATTGATCTGTTGCGCTTCCGACGAAATCCGATCGAAAAGGAGAATTCAAAATGCTGAAGACTATCCACTTCGCCATGCCGGCCCTCGCAGTGATGGCGGTAGCGATAGCCGCCTGTGGCAACAATCCGACCGACCGAGCGCTGACCGGTGGCGCGATCGGGGCGGGCAGTGGCGCCGTTATCGGCTCGACCGTGGGCAGCCCGATCGCCGGTGCCGTGGTCGGTGGCGCGGCCGGCGCGGTGGTCGGCGCGGCAACGACGCCCAATCGTGACTACTATTATCGCTAATTCCGATAATCCGGGAATGGCCGCGGCGCCGGTCTGGTCATGGAATCGCACTTCGCCCCGATCATTTGGGGCGAGCTATTGGGGCGTTTCCGTTGGATGCGTAAAATCGATGGTTGCCTGATTGTGCGGTGCGGATCAGTGTGCATGTCGAAGCAAGAACCGCGTGGGCGGGTAAGCAAAGGGAGGGTGTTTTGGTAGCCGCACCGGTTAAGGATGGTTTGTCTGAGACGATTTCTGCGACCTTGCCATTTTTGCGTCGCTATGCTCGTGCCTTGACGGGTTCTCAACAACGTGGCGATGAGTGGGTGAGGCTGTGCGCCGAGGTCGTGCTTCAACAGCGTGACCTGGTAACCGAAGATTCCGATACGAAACTTGGCGTCTTCAAGCTGTTTCATCGACTGCGCCTGCCTTTCGGCTCCCTCGAGGAAAAAGAGAGCACCGCGGAAGCGGATGGGGTCAGTGGACGGTTGAAAGAGACGCTGACCGATCTCGTGCCCATGCAACGCCAGATGTTGCTCCTCACCGTTCTCGAGGGCTTCACCGTCGAAGATGCCGCCGAGATACTGGGGATCAGCCTTGATGCCGCCGAATCGGCCCTGCGTCAGGCGCGAGAGGAACTTCAGCGCGTCGCGTCCGTGAAGGTGCTGGTCATCGAGGATGAGGCCGTCATCGCCCTGGACGTCGCCAAAATCGTCCGCAGTGCCGGCCACCAGGTGGTTGGAATCGCGGCGACCGAGAAGGCCGCCATCGATCTTGCGCAAAAGTATTCGCCTCATCTCGTGCTATGCGACATCCAGCTCAAGGGCTCCGACAACGGCATTGTCGCCGCGCGAGAAATTCTGAAATCGCTGGACGTGCCCGTAATCTTCGTCACGGGTTTCCCCGAGCGTCTTCTGACGGGCACAGGCGTGGAGCCAGCTTTTGTGATTACCAAGCCATTTCCCAGGCTCTCAACACTGTTGCTATCTAGCGGCTGTGATACGCTGCACCGGAGGGGCAAGTGAGAGGGCGGGCGGCCCGGACGTCCAGTATCGAAGGCGGTAACCATGAACAGGTCGTCGCTTCGCACCCGGCTATTGGCCGTTGTCGTGCTGGCGCTGGTACCCGTGCTCGGTCTTTCCGCCTGGCACGCCTATGAAAGCGGACAGGCAGGGGCGGAACGTCGTTCGACGGCGGTAACCGCGGCAGCCGAGCTCGCTGTCGCACGCCAACGCGAAGTTATCGAAGGCACCAAGGGCTTGCTGATTGCGCTTGCAGGTGCCCCCGTTGTCCAGCGCGCGATCGCGGCCCAACCGACGCCAGCCGACATCGACGAATGCAACGCTTACCTAAAAGTGCCATTTGCCAACTTTCCCGGTGTATATTCGGCGGCTTTCGTGACCGATCCATCCGGCGTGGGCAAATGCGCAACCGTGCCGGCTGCGATCGGCGCGAGCTTCGCCGACCGTGCATTCTTCAAGCCCGCGCAACAGGCGAAGCAGTTCTTCCTCGCTTCCTATGTTGCCAGCCGCCTGACGACGAGCACGGTCATCCCGGCGGTGATGCCCATCCTGGTTGACGGCGAATTTCGCGGCTTCCTGGCCATCGGCATTGCACTCGATCCGTTTGCCAACTTGCAAAGCCCGCCCACCGGCGATTCCCTCGGCGGCGGTGAAAAGGCGACGCTCAACTTTGTCGATCGGTCGGGCCGGCTGATCGGCGGTACGATGGGTGCGGCACGCACGCTTCCGATCCCGGCGCGCATCGTCAATGCCATAGAGACACGCAGCACTCAATTCACCGACTATGGCAGCGACGGGGAAATTTATGACTATCGGCTGATTCAGCTGGCACCGGATGCGGTATTCGAGGTCGTCGCGATCCCGGCGGCGCGGCGGATGGCTGTCTTGATTGCCGACTGGAGCGGTTTCGCCCTGCTCGTGCTGGCGTTAATGGCTGCCCTTGTCGCGATGTGGTTTGGCGCCGATCGGTGGTGTCTGAAGCCGCTCCGCTATATCAGGCACTTCGCCAATGCCGTCGCGCGCGGCGAGACGACCTGGCCCGAGCTCATCCAGCATGGCTCGCCGGAAATTCGTGCTTTGGCCGACGATATCCTGCTCATCGCCCAGACCATCGCCAAGCGCGAGGGCGAGTTGCGTGCGAGCATCGAGCAACGCGATCACATGCTGCGAGAAATCCATCACCGGGTGAAAAACAATCTGCAGATGATATCCAGTCTGCTCAGCCTCCAGGCGGGGAAAATCAGATCGCCGCGGATCCGCCGGCATTTCACCGATGCGCAAAACCGCGTGCTCGCGCTGTCGATCCTGCATCGCCATCTTTACGAGCGATCGAGCTGGGCGCTGGTCGACTTCCAGCAATTCATCAGCGACCTCGTGCGTCAGCTGACGAGCGATCGCCAGGACATCCTGCCCACGGTGCGCTTCCACATCCGCGCCCCCGTCATGGCCGTCGGCCCGGATACGGCGATTCCGGTCGGCTTGATTGTCACCGAAGCGGTTACCAATGCGATGCGTCACGCTTTTCAGGATGTCGCTTCGCCTGAAATTCGCATCATCGCCTCGCAGAACGACGGGCATGTGGAGTTGCTGATCGAGGATAACGGTGTCGGCTGGTCTGGCACCCAACTTGGACCCGACGAGGGCGACGGCTTCGGGTTCACCCTCATCAGAGGCCTCGCTATGCAGCTCGGAGGAGAGGTCGAGCTCGCCGGCGGAGAAAGCCAAGGCGCTCGCGTTGTGGTCCGTTTTCCGCTACCTGATGAAGTGCCTGACGATGCTCCCCTGACCAATCCGACCGCGCCGCCGGTGGGGCGGCCGACGGCTGAGGGTGTGAAGTAGAGAAGTGGTGCGTTGATGCCTGGAGGCGCCTAGTGCGTTCGACCCGCGTTGTCGCCTTGATCATCGGCCTGACCACGATGTTGCTCGTCGTGCTCGCGGCAGCGCTGGTGATCATCCATTGGAGCGACACTACCCGTCAGCAACGTCTGGTGGTTCAGAACTTCGAATCGGCGTCGTTGATGCGGCAAGTGATCGTCGCGCTGGGCGACACCGAAGCCGGGCAGCGTGCATATTTTCTGACCGGTCAGGTCGCCGCGTTGGCGCCTTATGAGCAGGCGCGCCTCGAGATCGATTCGACACTCCGACAGCTCGAGGGCATGCGGTTCGACGATCCGAAGGCCGCCGGCCAGGTCGGCAGTCTCCGTGTGGCGACCCGTGAGAAGCTCGACGAATTGAACGCGGCCATCGTCGCCTATCAGCTATATGGCAACGACTCGGCCCTGACCGTTCTTCGATCGACTGCCAATAGTGCGGCCATGGAACGGATCCGCGGCATTGCCCGCGCTTTCACGGAGGCGCGGGGGCTTGCTCTCGATCGGGATCTGACAAGATTTCGTTCCGAGCAGATGACCGCCGAGATGAGCGTCGTCGCAATCCTCGGCGCGGCGCTCGTCTGCGTGATCGCCGGCCTTGTTCTGGTTTTGCGGGGAACCAGCCGGTTGGAATCGATTCAAGGCGATTTGGGCCGGCAAACCCGCTTGCTGCAAACGACTCTGGAGACCCTGCATGATCCGATCGTGGTCATCGACGCCGCAGGCGTTGTCGTTGCCTGGAACGAGGCGTTTGCAAAGCTGATTGGCTGGAATCCGGCCGCGCAGCGGGTGATGACCCGTGCCCTCCTGCTGTCGGAGCAATATCCCAGCGGGCGAGTGCTGCTCGAGCCGCTTAAGCTGGGGGCCGCCGCGGCGGACCGGCAGTCCATCGCCCGGGTCTCGGTACCCGGGCATGAATACGAAATCTTCGCCGGCGATATGGCCGATGGCGGGCTGGTGATTCGATGTGTCGACATCACCGAAAAGTTGCGTGTCGAGGCCGAGCTGCGTCAGGGACAGAAAATGGAAGCCACCGGGCAGCTTACCGGCGGCATGGCGCATGATTTCAACAATATCCTTCAGGTCATACAGGCCAATCTCGAGCTGGTACGCAGCGACGTGGCGGAAAATCCCGCCGCTCTGGGGCGTGTGAAGAGCGCATTTGCGGCCGCCCAGCGCGGTGGACGCCTCACGCAGCAACTTCTTGCTTTTGCCCGGCGTCAGCCCCTCACGCCCCAGGCGACCAATGTCGCGCGCCTCGTGAACGACATGGCCGATCTGCTGCGGCACTCGTTGGGCGAGCGGGTAAACGTTCAGTTCGAAGTCGCATTGGATGCCTGGGGCGCAAAGATCGATCCGGGCCAGCTCGAGAACGCGATTCTGAATTTGGCTATCAATGCCCGTGACGCCATGCCGGAGGGTGGAACGGTGCGGATCGAAGTGGCCAATGCCACGCTCGATCGCGGCTATGCCATGCTGCATCCGGAAGTCACGCCGGGCGCTTACGTGCTCATTGGCGTCAGCGACAATGGAACCGGCATGCCGCCCGACGTCATTGCCCGCGCCTTCGATCCCTTCTTCACGACCAAGCGCTACGGCAAGGGGACGGGCCTTGGCTTGAGCATGGTCTACGGCTTTGTCCGTCAGTCCGGTGGCCATGTACGCATCGACAGCGGCATCGGCCAGGGGACCAGCGTTCAACTCTATTTGCCGCGCACGCTCGAGCAGGAGAAAGACTTTGCGCCACCCGGTTCCGCTGTCTCTCTCGGCAGCGAGCGTATCCTTGTCGTCGAAGACAATGACGATGTGCGCCAAGCCGTGGTGCAATTGCTCGAAGGGCTGGGATATCGGGTAACCAGCGCGGAAGGTCCCGACGCGGCGCTTGCGTTGCTGGAAAAGGACGCGGCTTACGATCTTCTTTTCACGGACGTCGTCATGCCTGGCACTTTGTCGGCCATGGAGTTAGCTGCCGAAGCGCGGCGGCGGCGTCCCGGCATCGCCGTTCTTCTGACCTCGGGGTATGCGCGGGGCGAGATCCCGGAGGCGGGCGACGAGAGCGAACGGTATCCGCTGATCGTCAAGCCTTATGGCGAGGAGGATCTGGCGACCAAATTGAGGACTGTGCTGGCAACGGCGGCCCGCCGCTCGGGCGAAACACCCTCTGGTGAAACCGAGCAACCCGCTCGAGCCCAATCCCGGGCAGCCACCCAGCGCGTCCTGCTGGTCGAGGATGAAGTTCTCGTGCGGATGTCGACGGCCGACATGCTGGGACGGCTGGGCTGCGTCGTCGAAACGGCAGCGAGCGGAGAGCAGGCTCTCAACCTGCTGGCCGACCGCGGTGCGTTCGATCTGATGATCACGGATCTCGGTCTACCCGGGATGAGCGGCGAGGAGCTGGCGGCTGTCGTTCGGGATAAATTCCCCACTCTCCGTGTGATCATAGCCAGCGGCTATCGGCATGCGCGAGGGGAAGGGACCGAAAATACCTTCATCGCCAAGCCATATTCCTACGTCGACCTTGAGCAGGTGCTCGACCAAATTCAGCGGTCTGACGCAAAAAACTAGTATCGGCACTCCTCGCGCAACTATACGCTCGGTCTCAGCGTTAGATAATGGCAGCCAGGAGGCGGTAAGATGTTTCACATGCCCCAATTGCCCGTGTCTTCGGCCCCGATTTCCCAGGCTAGTCGCGAGACCAACTTTATTCCCTCGGATCCCCATCAGATCGATGAGATAGGGAATCCCGGTCCCTTTACGATGGAATTGGCCGACGTTTACGGCGCGATCCTCGTTATCGTGCCCCTCAGCTTCCTGGCGAAATCACTGATACTATGACCCAATCATTCTTCTCGTTGCCTCAGCCCGCTTTATGCGGGCTTTTTTGTGCTCGCCGAAAGGCTCTCTGCCGTGGAGCGCAACCTATCCGGCCGCCTCTCGTTCGTTTGCCATAAATCCGTTGCCTCGACGGAGTCCAACATGTCGCTGTCTGGAAAATGTGAGAGTTGATGCGTACCTTTGAGCTCGTTCACCGCAGCCGTTTTGAATACGCTCAACCCGTTATGCTGGGCGAGCACCGTTTGATGTTCAGGCCGCGCGACAGCCACGATCTTCGTCTGCTTGATACCACGCTCACGATCGACCCGGCGGCAGAGATTCGCTGGCTGCACGATCCGTTCGGCAATTCAATCGCGCTGGCCACTTTCGCGGCACCCACGCAAGCGTTGGAGTTCGTCAGTACGATCAAGCTCGAACACTATGGCGGACGTCCCACAGCACCACTGATCGAGGCCTATGCCCGAGAATTGCCGTTCAGCTATGTCACCGATGAGGCGCCGGATCTCGCGCGCTTCATCGAACGTCATTATCCCGATCCGGAAGGGGCCGTTCTGCAATGGGCCCGGCAGTTTCTCCATGATGCCGAATCGAATGGGACTTACGAAACACTTTCGCGCATGTGCGAGGCCATCAAGACCAGCTTTGCCTATTCCATGCGCTTCGAGTTCGGAACCCAGTCGCCACTGACCACGCTCCAGCGCAACTCCGGCACGTGCCGGGATTTTGCGCTGCTGATGATGGAGGCGGCGCGCGGCTTCGGTATCGCGGCGCGCTTCGTCACGGGGTACCTCTATGATCCCGCATTGGATCCGGAAGGCGGTCTAGAAGCCGGATCGGCCCAGCCTCACGCCTGGATGGAGGTTTATCTGCCGGGCGCGGGCTGGATCCAGTTTGATCCGACGAACGGCCTTGCGATGTCGGGCGAACTGATCCGCGTCGCCGTGGCGCGCGACCCTGAGCAGGCCATGCCGATCAAAGGTTCGTTTATCGGCCTGCCCGGTGCGTGTACGAACACGATTATCGACGTGAAGGTACGAACGGTCTTGCCGTTGAATACCGTTCCGCGGGGTCTTGCGGCCTGAGGGTGTTCGCAACCTGCGTCACCGCTCGGCGTTATGATGTTGTAACCGTACGATTGCGGCCATGCCTTTTATAAGGAGAATTCCATGCGTGCTTTTGCTACTGCGCTGGCTGTAGCCGGTCTTTCACTGGCAGCCGTGCCGACCTTTGTTCACGCTCAATCAGCAGCGAAAAGCGATGCTGCCACCGCCTGGGACAAGATCCAGGGTGGATGGATGAGCACCAAGGGTGCGGTGAAGGAGCAGTGGGGCAAGCTCACTGACGACGATCTCACCACGATCTCGGGCAAGCGCGATCAGCTCGTCGGCAAAATCCAGATTCGCTACGGCGTGAGCCGTGAGGAAGCCGAACGCCAGGTCGCAAGCTGGGAGACGAAATATAAGTAGAATTGCGAGCACGAAGAACAACCCGTGGCATGGAAGGAACCGTCATGAAATCGACTAATCGTCCGACAGGCCTGCTGGTGCTCGGTAGCGTGGTTGCATTCGGCATGGCCGCTGCGGCGGCGATGGCGCAGACGAGCGCGCCCGTTGCCGTGTCTCCGGATGGGACGACCCAGTTTCGCGATCAAGTCACCGGTAAGACTTGGTCGCCGAGCGAGGTCTCGCAGAACGGCAAGCCGGTCTCGGCGGAAAATCGCGCTTTCGATCCTCAGGTCCAGGTGGCGACCGCAGAAGGGGTCGTCGTGCACGATGCGCAAATGCAGTTGCTGGGCCTCGTTCCTATCACTGCGGGCCCCGGCATGCCGATCGTCAGCATCGACAACCCAAGCCTTCACGCCATTCCCGGGCAACGTTGGCAAACAGCGCTTTACGTGACGAACAACAGCATGGATGTCGTTCAGCCCGTTCTCGGCTGCGAGATCAGCAACGGCGGTCGAGTGGTGGAGGAGACACGAGTAATCGTGCCTTCCATCGGACCTGGCGAGCGATGGGGCGCCTCGGTCTATGGACCGTCCACCGACATCTTTGTCGATCGCGTGACGTGCCGGGTTATTGCGCCGACGTAAATCCGGCTAACATACTTGTGGTAGAATTGGGCCGGCATTCCCGTAATGGGGGCGCCGGCCCGTTTTCGTCATGAAGTGAGGCAGCACCGCAAATGAAAGCATGGCGAATGCGCCGGATCCTGCAGTCATAGGCATTCATCCCCCTGCGCTCGGGAAGCCACACGGCGTTGCCCAGATCCTTTTGCAGATTTGAATCAAATCGACGATCCGCGTGCACGTCGCCAGCCGGTGAAGTAGTCCTCGGCCATTGTGGTGTCACGCTGCTGAAGCTACGGTCCGTGATCTCAAGAGCTGGGGCGGGCGTATGAATAGGCAGAGTATCGGGCGGCGAAGCGCCATGGGCATGGCTGGAGGCGCGGCACTGACCGCCGCCGGCCTTGTGCGGCCGCGCGAGGCACGTGCGGCCAAGGGGCTTACGGTGATTCTCGAATCCGAAGTCGCCATTTTCGACCCGCATTTCACCACGGCCACCATCACCCGCACCTTCGGCCTGCATGTGTTCGACATGTTGTTCGCGGCCGACAGCAAGGGCGAGATGCGCCCGCAGATGGTCGAAGCCTGGGAGACATCGCCCGACCGCCTGGTCTGGACCTTCCATCTTCGGGAGGGGCTTAAGTGGCATGACGGCACGCCGGTCACGCCGACCGATTGCGTGGCGTCCCTCAAGCGCTGGGCCTCGCGTGATCCGCTGGGCCGCATGCTGGTTGTGGCCACGGCTGCGATGGACACGAGCGATGCCCGCAGCTTCAAGATCAGCCTGAAAGAGCCGTTTCCATTGATGCTGCAGGTACTGGGCAAGCCCAACGCGCCATTGCCGGTGATGATGCCCGAGCGGCTCGCGCGCATTCCGGGCACGACCCGCATCGACGAGCCGGTCGGATCAGGGCCTTTTCGCTTTCGCAAGGATCAATGGCGGGTCGGCAGCTCGATGATCCTCGAGCGTTTTCCCGACTATGTGCCGCGAAAGGAGCCGCCCGATTTCCTGGCTGGCGGCAAGAATGTAAAGATCGACCAGCTCGATCTGCGGGTCATGCCCGATTCGTCAACCGGCGCCAATGCGCTGATGGCGGGCGAAATGGATTATATGCAGTATCTGCCCTTCGACATGCTGCCGCTGCTCGAGAAAACGCCTGAAATAAAATTGCTGGGGCTGGGGGGTATCGATCAGTTCCAGGGCAATTTCCGCCTCAACCATGCCAGCCCGCCTTTCGACAATCCAGCGATCCGGCGCGTGCTGTGGAAGCTGTGCGATCAGAACGCGATCCTGACGGCGATCGGCGTGCCGGACCAGTTCCGCACCCCGCAATGCTCGTCCTTCTGGATGTGCGACACGCCCTATTCGACGACTGCCGGCGCCGATGGTGCCAGGATCGACATCGACGCGGCACGCGCCGAATTGAAGGCGGCAGGCTATGACGGGACGCCGGTCGTCGCCATGGAGGTCGCGGGGTCGATCAGCCAGACCGCATCTCGGGTTCTGATTCAGAACATGCGTGCCGCCGGTTTCGTCGTAGACCAGCAGCCGCGGGACTGGCCGACGGTGCTGTCGAGGCGTGCCAAGAAGGATGGCTGGTCGATGTTCGCGGTCTATTCGAACGGTACCGACATGTTCTCGCCGCTGTCGCATTTCTATGTGGCGTCGACCTGCGAGGACTATCCCGGCTGGTCATGCGATGCGCGGGTGCCGCCGCTGTTGGTGAAATTCGCCCAGGCCGATACGGCCGAGGACCGCAAGCGCATTGCCGCCGAAATCCAGACTGTCGCCTACGAGCTCACGCCGTCGGTGATGTGGGGTCAGTTCACGATTCCCGCTGGTTACCGCAAGAACCTCAAAGGCCTGATCCAATCCTCTTATCCGATGTTCTGGGAGGTCGACGTTTGATGTCGGGAAATCTGGAAGAGGGCGTCAGACACGATGTGGTCCGCCACCGCTACGAGCTTGACGTCGACGGCGGCCTAGCGGTGGCGGAATACTATGAGAGCGATGGCGCGCGGGTCTTTACGCATACGGAAGTGCCGGGACAGAGCGAGGGCAGGGGTGTCGCCGCCAAGCTGGTTCGCGCAGCTCTTGACGATACCAGGCGCGCTGGCTTCAAGATTGTCCCCGCCTGCTCTTACGTCGTTGCGTTTTTAGCGCGCCATCCTGAATATCGGACGCCGTAAAGCCTATTGGCTGGCGCGTGTCGTAAGGAACGCCACAGTCGCGGCGGCTGCGCTCGCGAATATGCCCCAGCCAATATCGACGACGCTGAGCGTTGCCGACCATCCGCGCAGTGTGGCGAGGTTCGTCAGATCGTAGGCTGCATAGGCGCATAAGCCGAAGAGGGCGCCTCGCCAGGCTGCTGCAGTCCACGAGTCGCTGGCCAGTGCGGGAAATGCCGCGAATACGACGAGCCCAATCGCATGGACAAGATAGAATACTGTCGCCGGCAGCCAGAGCGGCTGGTCGAGCATCAACGGCCCAATACGCGATTTATAAAAGCCGCGTGCGACAACGCCAAGCCAAAGCCCATCGAGTATGGCGATGGTGACCAATGCGGCAGCATAGGCCACGACGTAAAGCTTCACGGAACCTTCAACGCTTGACCGCCTCATGGCCTGCCTTGGTGAAGGTCAGCCTCTGCCGTCCCTGCAACTCGATCCAGCCGCGCCGCAGCAGCGACATGACGGCTTTGCGTGAGTGTGCATCGGTAAACCCCCGACCCTCCAATCGCAGCTCGACGTCCTTTACGGAAATCGTCGGTTCGTCCGAACGCACCAATATTGTCAACTCGTCGATCAATGCGCCTTCGACATCGGTCAGTCGTGGAGTGCGACGCTGCATAAATAATCCAACTTGGCGACGCCGGCTACGCAGCCGGAGGGATTAGTGAAATCCGATTGCAAGCCACGCTATGATAAGCGCCACTGCGGCGCCGGCGAATGAGACAACCAATACGGTTATCACTCGCCCGCTTACGATTCCGCCGCGAGCCTCAACCGGGCTAACTTCCTTTTCCATGGGTTTCTCCATTTGGTCGGGGGTGGCCTCGGTATTCGACAATAGAACGTCTCCTGCACTCATCCGTTGCAGTCTGCGGGTCCCGAAGGTTTCCATGAATTGCTGTCAAGAGTACGCAACCGGCTCGCCGGTATCCGCGTTAGTCATGCGCTGGGTGGTCGCCGCAGCAAAGCGGCTATCCGAATGGGCTTTAGGAGATTTGCTGCTCAAAATGATCGCGCAGAATCTCTCGAGCGGCATTTCCTCTGTCGCGATTCCAGCAATTGACGATGGCCACCCGAAAGCCGCCTGGTGGCATGGCGTGCAGCCGCGGTGCCAGGCCTTCGTGGAATGTAATCTGCAGGCTCGATATGCCAGGCATTTGCCGGATGGTTTCCAGCACGCTTGCCGGGGGATGCCGGTAGTTGGGGTGGGATGGCATGAACAGGACGACGCTGTATCCGGTGCCGCGCCGTGAATCGGCAAAAACCCATTCCCGCTTCGCATAGAGCCGTACGAGGGCGTCGGTCCAGCCTTCACCGTAGAGATCCGGCCACTGATCGGCAAAGCGCAGATGCGCCTCGATGATCCGGCCGCCGATGGTCTCGACGTTGACCATGCCTGTGTAGCCAACCAAGTGGCGCGTACACCACTGGCCGCACCAGGCCTCGATCGCATCATCCGGGTCGGCAAGGATCTCCCAGTAATCAAAGGTGCCTTTGCCGGAGGCCTGGCCCTTGGCATGCCGCCACCATTGCGGCCGGCCATCGACGATGGCGACATCGGAGCTGACATGCTCGCCCTCGAGCAAGGTCATCCACATATGACCAGGCTTCTGATGGGATTTATAGTCGGCCGCCGATTTCACCGCGCGACTGCCGATGCCCATGCCTTTGAGGTTGTAGATCGGCTTGGAAAAGACCGGAAAGGAGGGGGGCTCCACCCCGTGGGGACCGGCCTCGAGTCCCTGGCTCAGTGCTACCGCCAGCTTGTCGTAAACCCAGCGGTGCCGGGGATTCCATACCCAGGCGTCGCTATCCTCAGTCGGAATGAAAACATTCGGGGGGCAGGCAACTCCCTCGAAATATTGCATGCGCCAAGGGTCGACTTCGCAAATCGGCATTCCATATTTGTGCCCGGGTGCCAGGCGAAAGCAAGTCGCCCGCGACGGAGACGCCGGAACTCGCTATCGTGTGCCGACGTTAGCCACATGAAGGGTGGAGGCGACGTGTCCGATTTGTTGTTGAGCCGCCCGCTGCCCAGCGGCGCCCGCCAGGCGGCGAGGTTCGAAACCATACGTGCCTTTACCGAACAGCTCGCGGCACCCCTGTCGTTCGAGGATCAGACCGTCCAGTCGATGCCGGACGCCAGTCCGACGAAATGGCATCTAGCTCATACAAGCTGGTTCTTCGAGACCTTCGTCCTCAGGCCGCATGCGACTGGCTACAGCGCTTTCAATCCGGCGTACGAATATCTCTTCAATTCCTACTATGAGGCGGTCGGGCCCCGCCATCCTCGCCCGCAAAGGGGCTTGCTCTCCCGTCCCGGCGTGGACGAGATCATGGCGTACCGTCGCCATGTCACCTCGGCGACGACGGCGCTTCTCGAGGCTCAGAAGGGGGGGGCGCCGTGGGACGCTGTGGTCGAGCTCGGTATTCATCACGAGCAACAGCACCAGGAACTGCTGCTCATGGACATCAAGCACGCTTTATCGATGAATCCGACAGGCCCGGCTTACCTGCCGCCTGTCGCCGGCCGCTTGGCCAAGCTCACGCCGATGGAATGGATCGGCTTCGAGGGCGGCCTTGTGGACATCGGGCATGATGGTGAGGGTTTCGCCTTCGATAACGAAGGTCCACGGCACCGAACATGGCTTGAACCTTTCGCCATCGCATCGCGGCTCGTGACATCGGGCGAGTATCTCGCTTTCATCGAGGATGGTGGTTACCGTCGACCGGAGTTCTGGTTGTCGGCCGGCTGGGAACGGGTGAGCGCGCTCGATTGGCAGGCGCCTCTGTATTGGCAGAAAGGCAACGAGGGTTGGCAGGTGTTCACTCTGTTCGGCAACCGTGCCTTGCAATCGGAGGAGCCGATTTGCCACGTGAGTTTTTACGAGGCCGCGGCTTTCGCCAAATGGACCGGCAAGCGGCTGCCGCGGGAAGCCGAATGGGAAGTTGCGGCGATCAAGAGCCCGCAGCGAGGTAACACGGCAGAAACCGGCTTGTTCCATCCTGCGCCGGCTTCTCAACCCGGCCTGGTGCAGATGATCGGCGATGTGTGGGAATGGACCGCTAGCCCGTATGTGGCCTATCCCGGCTATCGCGAGCCCTCGGGGGCCATCGGCGAATACAATGGCAAGTTCATGGCCAACCAGATGGTGCTGCGCGGTGGCTGCGCCGTCACGCCACCCGACCATGTACGCACGACCTATCGCAACTTCTTTCCGCCGGACGCACGTTGGATGTTCGGCGGCATTCGCCTGGCAGAGGATCTGACATGAACGGCTCAGTCGTCGCCCTTGATTTCGCTGCCGAGTCCGACCGCGAGGAATTCGCCCGCGCTGCGGTTTCCGGCCTCTCGGTGTGCCCGCGAGCCATTCCGGCCAAATTCCTTTACGATGCCCGAGGTTCGGCGCTGTTCGATGCGATCTGCGAACTGCCGGAATATTACGTGACCCGGACGGAGACGGCGATCCTGCGCCGCGTTGCGCCGGAGATCGCGCGGCTGGCCGGACCGAATTGCGCCTTGGTGGAATTCGGCAGCGGATCGAGCGTGAAATCCCGCCTGTTGCTCGACGCCATGCCCGGTCTCGCCGTCTACGCGCCGATCGACATTTCGCGCGTTCATCTCGATGCGACGGCGGCGCGGCTGCGCAGTGACTATCCCGCCCTGGCGATCGCACCGGTCTGCGCGGATTACATGGCGCTACCTTCGTTGCCTCAGCTTGGAAGTCCTGTCTCCCGGCGCCTGGGATTCTTTCCTGGGTCGACTATCGGCAATCTCGAGCCTGCGGAGGCCAAGGCCTTCTTGCGGCACGCCCGCGACTTGCTGGGCGATAACGGCGCTCTCGTCGTCGGCGTGGACCTCAAGAAGGATGCCGGGGTCCTGCATGCTGCCTACAACGATTCCGCAGGGGTAACGGCGGCTTTCACGCTCAACCTGCTGCGGCGCATGAATCGCGAGCTCGATGCCACCTTCGACCTGGCCGCATTCGAGCACGACGCGTCCTACAATGCTGAGCAGGGGCGGATCGAGATCTATTTCCGCAGCTTGCGCCCGCAGGCTGTCACCGTGGCGGGCTATCGCTTCTTCTTCGCCGGCGGCGAGCGGGTGCATACGGAATACTCATACAAATATGCACCGGCTGATTTCCCGGCCTTGATCGAGGATACGGGCTTCACTCTCGCGCAGACATGGACCGATGAGCACGAGCTGTTCGCGGTGCTCTATTTGACCGCAGGCTAGCGGCAGGCTCAGAGCCAGTAGCTCGGCACGTTGTAGTAGGTGTCGACCTGACGGCCGTACTCCGGCGTCCATTTGAAGTCGTCGGGCTGGTAACTTGGCGCGGCTTCCAGTGTCTTGCGGTCCAGCTTGAC
>Ga0193752_1001744_pt1 | contig 17569 bp, 12 predicted proteins | sample H1c1metaG_FD_144924 | JGI IMG/M metagenome (GOLD analysis project Ga0193752, IMG submission 144924) | Soil microbial communities from a riparian zone of the East river system, Colorado, United States - H1c1 | ecosystem: Environmental > Terrestrial > Soil > Riparian zone | place: USA: East River... | reverse complement strand
CGCGTCTCGCCGGGATAGGCGACCTGGCCGCGTGCCGGCTGTTGAATACCGCCGAGTACGCGCAAGAGCGTGGACTTGCCCGCGCCGAACGGGCCGACGATCGCAACCGCTTCGCCCGCCTGGATCCTCAGCTCGGGGAACTCCAGCGCTGGCTGCGGGACGCCGGGATACTGAATCGAGATGTTCGCGCAGTGGATCGCCTGTGGCGCGTCGCGCTCGAGCGGCACACGCTCGTGATTGCGCTCGGGCGCCGCGAAGTAAGCGTCGAGCCTTTGACTGGCGACGCGGGCGTGCTGCAGTCGAGCCAAAATATGTGAGATGAGCCCGAACGGCTCTTCGAGCATCTGGAACAGCGCGAGACACGCGAAAACGAGCGGCGCACTCAACGCACCGCCGAGCAGCACGAACGCGCCGAAGCCGGTGAACGCGACCACGGTCGCGGTGCTCACCCAAATCGCCGACGCGAGCACATCGCTTGCAACGATGCCGATGCGCGTTTGGATCTCGGGGCGCCGCAGTGACTGCACTTCGGCCGCCATGCTCGGTTCCCACGCGTGATATTTCACGACGCGGATGCCGTGCACGATTTGCGACATCAGCGTCGTGCGCTTGTCGCGAATGCCCATGATCCGCTCATCGAGCCGGCGAAAGCGCCGCGCGAGCAGTGTCGTAAACGGCGTCAAGACGAGGAGCGCACCGAGCGAGGCGAAAGCCGCCCACCCCAGATAAAACGACAGCACGCTGAACGCGACGAGGATCGTGACGAAGGCGTTGAACGCCTCGGGCAGGAAGAATCCGGTTTCGGCGAGTGCGTCCGTGTCGCTGCCGAGGTGATTGATCAGATCGCCGGTCTCCATGCGGGCTCGCGCGGACCGACGCAGTCTGAGCGCATGCGCGACGACGCGCGGGTTGAGCGCGTTGACGATGCACGTCCGGATGCGCAACGCCGCGTGATACCAGTGCTGCGTCAGCAACGCGCTAACGGTGACCGCGCCACCGAGAAGCACCGCGAGGCCGAGCAACGGCCAGGGAAACCGCACCGCACCGGCTGCAGCTGGTAGCTGCTGCAGCAATTCGTGCAGCAGCACTGGGGTACTGGACGCGATGCACAAGCGCACGAACGTGAGCGCCACGATCGAGCGCGCGGGTCGTCCAGTGCCAAAAAAAATGCGCAGCAGGGCCGGCCAGAACGGCGCGAGCTGTAAGCGCGGCGGATCCTCCGTGCGTTCCGGTGTGAGCTCGGCATCGAGCGGAGGTGCGTCGTCGGACGTCAGCGGCCGCGAGCGGCCAGCGCGCACGATGTCTCCGGCGTCCAAAAACAACCATCGGCGCAGCTTGCTCCGCATCGGGGGGTCGAGCGAGATAGCACGCCGAGCGTGGCGAATCGACCTGGGTTGCTAAGGCGTACATGGAGGGTCGTTGACGTACGCCTTGAGGAAACCCGGGTCATCGATGAACATTTGGCAACCCGAGTCGCCCCAAATCGCGGCGGCCCGATCGTGCCAAGTCTGCATCCGGATCTAGCGCGCGCACTACTCGCGTACGACTGGCCGCGCAACCTTCGCGAGCTGCGTCAGGATCTGATTGCGGCCGCGGTTCTGGCCGAAGGCGACGTCATGTGTGTGTTCGCGCTCGATCGCATCGGTTCCCCGGCAACGCGACGTAGCGGCTCACTCCTCGTCGTCCAGACCCACCACGATGTAGCCGCCCGAAGGCTCGTCTTTCTGCAGCTGCAACAGCCCGCGCCGCTGCGCGTCCTCGAGCAACTCGTTGAAGCTGCGATAGCCGTGAAAGGCTTCAGAGAACTCGGGCCGCTTGCGCTTGAGCGTCTGCTTGATGTGCGAGCCGAACAAGCGACTGTCGCGGTCTCGAAACAGCGCCTCCGCGGTCGCGAGCACGATATCGAGCGCCTCTTCCTTGAGCCCTTCGGCATCCTTGGACGCCGCCGCATCGCCTGAGCTCTTCGCCTTGCGCTGCGTCTTGGCCCGCGACGGTTTCAGATCGGCGCGCTTGCGCCGCTCGCGCATGAGGTCGTCGTAGTAGATAAACTCGTCGCAGTTATCGAGCAGCAGCTTGCTGCTCGAGTTCTTGACCCCAACTCCGATCACTCGTTTGTCGTTCTCGCGCAGCTTGCTCACGAGCGGGGAAAAGTCGCTGTCGCCCGAGACGATCACGAACACTCCCACGTGCGACTTCGCATAACACAGGTCGAGCGCGTCCACGACGAGCCGAATGTCGGCCGAGTTCTTGCCGGAGTAAGACACGTGTGGGATCTCGATCAGCTCGAACGCAGCTTCGTGCAACGGCCGCTTGGCCGCTTCGTAGCGCGACCAGTCCGCATACGCCTTCTTGACGACCACCTTGCCTTTGTCGAGCAGCCGTTCGATCACCAGCTGGATATCGAACGTTCCGAACGAGGCGTCCTTCGCGCCCAAGGCGACGTTCTCGTAGTCGCAAAACACCGCAAGGTTGGGCTCAGTGGGATCTCGGTCTGACATCGTATGCAGAGCATAATACCGGTCCGGGTCGGCGTGCACTTCGAGATATATCAAGCGGCTGAGGGCCAGTGGCGGCCCCCAGGAGGCGCTGTGGCACCGAATGCCCGGCCGTTTGGGGCTACTCCGCCAGTCGGCCCGGAGCCCGAGCGCTGCCGCGGAGTGATTCGCTTCCATCCGCCGACCCCCTAACGACAATCGACGACAGAGACTTCGTATGAGATCGGCATCGACGCGCCGGTCACCTTTACGCTGTAAGTCGTTCCTGCCGTCGCCTTCCATCCCATCGGGATGATGCTGATCGCATACGTGGATCCGTACCCGCTGCCGAGTTGTGTCACGGTGACAGGTAGATCCATGCCGCCGGCCGTGATGCTGACTTGAGCGCTCTTCAGGTCAACGGAGTCGCTCTGCAGGCTCCAACCCGTTTTATCCATCGAAGAGAAGCTCGTGCCGAATGCCTGGATCGGGATCTGTCCCGGTGGAGGCCAGGCGATCCACGGCTTGCCGCCGGTCTTAGGCCGCGTCGCAGGTTGGTACTGACACGAGAACTTCCCGGACGAGCCGAAGCCGACACCTGCCAACATGCTCGAGAGAACCCAACGCCGATGACCCAGTGTAGTCGGGTTACCCGGATCGACCATGTACCCGTCCACCGACGAGATCGCTCCACCACCACTGAGGCTCGAGGCGTTCGCCGTGGCCGCGCCCTCCATCGTGTAGCACTTCCAAGTCGAGGGAGGCGTGTGCGTGATCGATCCGTTCGCGGTCATCAGCAACGCACAGTCTTGCGCCTTGCGGTTGTTCTCGTCTGTCATCTGGACCGGCTCGAGTCCCGCCATGAATCGATACAACGTGTGAAGCCGGTATGCGGTAGCGCGTGCCTCTGGCGTCATGTCGCCCGCAGCGCAAGACGCGGCATCGCCGTTCCAAGCTGCCTCGGTGAGATTTGTGCGGTCTGCTGTCCAACGCCCGCAAATATCTCCGCCGGGCGCGGGCGTCCCGCTCCCCGCAGCGCCACCCGTCATCATCGAGCCTGCGCCAGCGGTCGGCATCAGAGGGCCAGAAGCACCGGCGACGCCCGCAGGCGGACCGGGTGGGATCGCGGGACTACCGGCGAGACCAGGCATCGCGTTTCCTGGGACGACCGGCGGCACTGTTCCAGCACCAGCAGCGCTGCCAGCCATACTCCGCGACGGAGGCAAGGCGCCAGCTTGCCCGGCGGTGCCAACGCCCTGCTGGAAACCACCGGACCCAAATCCCGCGCCCGCAACGACCTGCCCCGCCGGCGTACGGCCCGGATCATCGGGCGAGCACCCGGCCAGCGAGATGCAAAACATGACCGCTGTGCCGACACCTCGGCGCTGACCAATCCACCTGCACTTCGCCAACACTGTACCCATTGTGTCGTCGGCTCCTTCCAGAGCCTCCTCCGAGTCATTGACCGCGCGCCGCTCACAGCTGCGTCATCGCGAGTAGTCTCCTCATACGTCGCCGGGCACCGGTTGCTCGGGTCAAGGTTGGGCAAGGAAATGCGCTGAAGCGCCGTTCCTGCCGGCGTCCCAGCGGACGAACGATCGCGCAGAGGTACGTCATGCGCCGAACGACGACCGCGTTGTGCCGTCGGAGCGCGCGGAAGTACTCGGGGTACTCGGCCGCAAATCGCTTTCACGTCGTCGATGACGAGGATGGCCGGTGCGAGTTCTGTCGATGTGCGTTCCAATAAACCGTTCTTAGTGGGACGCACTGCGTCACGCTCGTCGCGCGCGCCTAAACACGGCTGAATTGTGAGCTGTTCATTGTTGATCTGCGATTCGACTTCAATCGATCGTGTTTCAAAGCGAGAACAGAATGCTTCGATCTGCTTTTGGAAAAGGTTTGTGTTTGATGCGACTGGAGGCGTCAGCTTCGACTCACCCGTCAGTCGGTTCGACAACCGAGTTCACACTTCACGAAGGGGGTGACCCGACCCAATGGTGTTGAACGCGTAGCAATTGTTAGGGACCGATGCGCCCGCTCCCCATCGTGCTAACCCGAGCAAGATCGTGATCCCAATCCGACGCGCGACCGCGTCGCAACGGCGTTCAGCACTCGAGGTACATGTGAACACTCACCCTCCCAGCGCGTTGCGCTTTGCCCTATTGGTGTCAGTCCTCGGTTGCTCCGAACACAAAAACGCCGCGACACCGGCACAATCAGGTTCCGCCGCGGGTTCGACTGCAGGCGGCACAGGCGCCAGCAGCGCAAGCGCCGGGACCTCGGCCAGCGTCGGTCGTCCCAACACGGGCGGTGCGGGAAACCCAGCCAGCGTTGGTGTTCCCACGAGTGGCAGCGCGGGAAACTCGGCCAGCGTCGGTCGTCCCAACACTGGCAGCGCAGGCTCCACTTCATCCGCATCCAGCGCCTCGGGCTCAGGTAGCGAAGGCATCGCAGGAGCAGCGGGACAGGCCGGCTCGATCAGCGCTAACGCGACAGCTGGTAGCGGCGCCGCCGATTCGCCGCACTTCAGCTTCTTCGTCACTAGCATCGATTCGATGCGCAAACTCTCTGGCAACGACTCTGGGTTCGGAGGTGACTTGCGCTACGGCGAGGCCACCGGGCTCGCCGGTGCGGATAAGATCTGCACGGAGATTGCAGAGAGCTCGTATCCAGGTACTGGCAAAAAGGGCTGGCACGCATTCCTCAGCGCCAAAGCAGCCGGTCCCAACGGCGCGGTCGTCCACGCGCGCGATCGCATCGGCAGTGGCCCTTGGTACGATCGCACAGGGCGTCTCGTGGCGATGACACTCGACACGTTACTCACGACACGTCCGGCTGCGGACAGCGCGATCGTCAACGACCTTCCGAACGAGCGCGGCGAACCCAACCACGGGACGCCCGATATCGACAATCACGACGTTGTTACCGCCTCCGATGCGCAAGGTAGCTATTCGAACGGTGTGACCTGCAACGATTGGACGACGACTGAGACCGTGATGCCTGACATGCCAAACAGCAACGGGTTCAATCACAACGGCCCGACGGTCGGCCATTCGTGGCCCGCGCAAAGCGGGCAGTCGTGGATCCGCGCGCACTCAGCACCCGGTTGCTCGCCGAGCGTAAGTCTGACGCAGACAGGAGCCGGCTCGGGGACCGGAATCGGAAACGGCGGTGGTTACGGCGGCATCTACTGTTTTGCGATGACGCCGTGAACTGGTACTCGCAGACCATCGTCTGCAGTTTTTAGCAGCCACCCGTTTCGAGTTGGCACCGTCGTAGTGCGTCGCCAAAGCTCAGAAGTAAGTCGGCGCCGCGACCGAGGATTCCAGGGGGTGGAGCTCACTCGGTCGCCGCGCGGTGGCTCGAAGGTGGGGGACACCTTCTGGGAGCCACTTTCCACATCGACCCTTCGCGAGAGTCGTGCCAACGCCTGTGAACGCTGTAGCGCCTCCTCGTGCACGATTCGGCCCTCCCGCATTCCAGGGCTGCAAGATGGGCCTTCACGGTTGCAGTGCAGATCGTTATTTGCTGGATTGCTCCGCGGACGCTACACACGCCCCATGCGCCGCCGCGACTTCATTAAATCGGCGTCCCTTGGTTTGCTCGCGTCGGGCCTCGCCCGAGGCACGCGGGTGTTCGCAGAGAACAAGCCTGTTGCCTTCGATCACGCATGGCTCGCCAGTCGCGCACGGGCGCTCGCCGCCAAGCCGTACGTAAAGCGCTCGCGTGAGCTTCCGAAGACACTCGTAGAACTTGACTGGGACCAGTTCCACTTCCGCCCTGAGCGCGCGCTATGGGCGAAGCTCGACTCGCGGTTCGCGGTGGAGTTCTTTCACCGTTCGAAGCTGTTTCGCGACCGCATCGACGTGTTCGAAGTCGTCAACGGCCGCGCGACACCCATCACGTACGATCCGGGCATGTTCGACTACGCGCGCTCCAATTTGCGCGCCGACACGCTCCCGCGCGAGATTGGTTTCGCCGGCCTGCGGCTGACCTTCGATCGTGACCCGCGCGACCTCACCTCGTTTCTCGGCGCGAGCTACTTCCGCGCCGTCGCCGGCAACTACCAGTGGGGGCTCTCCGCGCGCGGCCTCGCCGTCAACTCGGGCATGCCTGGCCGGACCGAAGAGTTCCCGATGTTCACGAGCTTCTGGCTCGAACGACCTGCGCCTGGAGCGGGCAGCCTCGTGATTCACGCGCTACTCGAGTCCGAGAGCATCACCGGCGCGTATCGGTTCGCGATCACGCCGGGCACGACGCAGGTCATGGACATTGAAGCGACGCTCTACCCGCGAAAAGCCATCGACCGACTCGGGATCGCGCCCGGCACGAGCATGTTTCAGTGCGGCGAGAACGATAAGCGGATGGCTTACGATGTTCGCCCGGAGATCCACGACTCCGACGGTCTGGCGATGTGGACGGGCAACGGTGAGTGGATCTGGCGGCCGCTCACCAATCCGGCTGCAGTCTCGTGGAACGCCTTCGTCGATCAGAAGCCTCGCGGCTTCGGGCTGTTGCAGCGCGATCGCAACTTCGAAAACTATCAAGACGACGAGATCCGCTACGACCCCCGGCCCGACCTTTGGGTCGAGCCGCGCTCTGATTGGGGTAAAGGCACGATTCAACTCGTCGAGATCCCCACGGTCGACGAAACGTTCGACAACATCGTCTCGTTCTTTTGCCCCGAACAGCCGGTGAAACCGGGCCAAGAGCTCAAATACGCGTACCGACTGCACTGGGCCTTGAACCCGCCGGTGGTCCCCCCGCTCGCCCGCACGAGCGCGACGCGACTCGGGCTCGGCGGCCCGCTCGGCAAGCGCAAGCACTACTCGGGCCGCTTCATGGTCGACTTCACCGCGAACGCTCCGCCGCCATCCGCAGCAATCGAGCCGGTGGTCCTGGTGTCGCGCGGTGCGGTCGAGCTCGCGAGTGCGCGCGTCCTGAAGATCGGCGACGCCGCCGGCCCAACGCGCTACCGCGCGGTCTTCGACGTAGTTCCGCCCGACGACTCGACTGCTCAGATCGAGATTCGGATGTTCTTGCGTTCGGCCGGGCAACCGCTCACGGAAACCTGGCTCTACCACTGGGTTCCGCCGGCTGCGAACGATCGGAAGCTGCTCTGAGAACCGGAAGTGCGAGCTCGAGGGCTCGCACTCAGAATTCACGCTGGACTTCGACGGCGCCTCCAAGCGACGCACAGAACGAGAAGCGCGGCGACACTCACGACTGAACGACCGGGCTCGTGGTACCCCACGGAGCATCCGCTCGTCACTCGCCGAGGCATGTCTCGAGCAGGATTCGAGGCCGGTCTATCTGATTCGGGTGTGCCTGCATCCGCGGCCAGCTTGCCTGCGTCGGAGCTCGTCGGGTCATCGGTGGCTGTTTCGGTTCCAGCATCGCGCCTGCCCAGCGCGGCATCGAGCTGAGCTGCGCTCAAACAAATCGATTGCGCGCTCTGGCTGTGGCCGATCGGATCCCAGACGTTGAATCCGAAGCAGGCGTCGTACGGGTTGTCCTCGACCGGAACTTCCATCGTCGCTTTGTTCGAGGTTCCCGGCTGCGGTGTGAGCTGCGTCATCAGATCGACGACCGTGCTTGCGCGCGGCGAGTCGCCTTCACCCGGGCCGTCGAACACTCTGGCCGCAGCGTCGTTCAACGTGAGCCATGCTGAATATCCATAGGCATCGAAGCCACCGCTCACCGTCGGCATCTCGACGTCGGCAAACAGCGCGGGTCTCTTGCCGACCTCAGTACACATTCCGCACGGTCCGCACTCGAGTAGAGGCGCAACGCCGACGCGGAACGACGCGCGCAGCGCGCCTTCGAGCACGAGTTCGGGCGAGAACGCATCCGACGTTGTGAACGTGGTGATCGATGACGTCGCACCCTCGATGTCTGCACGTGGCTGCGCGGTCGTGCTGACTTCGATGCGATACTGCTCGTTCGCCAGTAGCGCTTCGCTCGGGGACCAGGTGGCGATCCCCCAAAACCTATGAAACGTGTCGAGTGTTCCTGGTGGTTCTACCCCGTCGGCGACACGCGATACGCGAATGGTCAGAACACTGTGGTCCGATTCTTCGACATTGAGATCGACCGGCCAAACCTTGAGTCGAATCTGAATCGCGCCGTTGCGAGGAAAACTCTGCGCACCGTCGGCAGGCGCGACCGATTCGATGGTCAGGTTGGGCTGGGGCTGCGCGCTGCAGGCTCGAGCACTATCGGCGCTCAGCCAGACAACGGCCAACGAACCGAACAGCAAGAGGGTGCGCATGCGCTCTTCACAGCAAGGCGCGTGCCGCGCAAAAAGTCGTGTGCTTACGCCGCCAACAGCGGCAACGCGCTGGCACAGCTCGGCACAAACGTAAGGGTTGCGAGTGCGGCCGATCTCGGGCTCGAGTGCGTAGCTTGGACGGGCTGTATTCGTTCAGGGCGAGCCCGCCTCCGGAGACACGTGCCCCGAGCTGCACAGACGGAAGCAGGCTGACGGTAAGTTGTCCTGCTGCCGAAATGAAATCCGTTACTGTGACTTTCGCAGGCTCGCACTATTTTGGCCGCTCGCCACAGGTGCTTTGCACGCCATGAAGATTCGCAGCGCTGGATCATACGTTCTGGGACTGACACTGCTCGGCATCGCTCTGCTGGGCGCTGCCGCCTGGAAAAAGAGACGTTTTCAACCGCAGTCTGCGGAGTTGATCTCGCCGAAATCGACACAAGCCCAGTCGTCCCAGACGCCAGCTGAAGTTCAATTTGCTGCGTGGCTCGAGGCATTCAATGCCGGAGACCGCGACGCCCTATTCGCCTACCACCAACTGCACTTTCCCTACGAGATCGCGAGTGATGATGTCGCCAACATCGATCGGGAGCTGCGGCTGAGCCAAGCTACCGGCGGGTTCGCGATGAAGCAGCACGAGAGCCCAGCGGTTACCAGCATCGTTGCAACGCTCAAGGAGCGGCACTCCGAGCAATTTGCGCGGGCAGTCATGGATGTCGAAGTGGTCGAGCCTCACCGGGTAGCCCGGTTCGAGATTCATCCGATTCTGACCCCAGACGAGTTTCTCTCGCCCGAGGAGCGCAGTGCGCGCCTGGTCGACGACGCCAAGCGCCGCTCACTGATCGAACGCATAGCGACCGAGCTCGAAGCTCACTACATCTTTCCCGACCAGGCCACGCGAATGGTCGCGAGCCTGCGCGAGCATCTCGAACGCGGCGACTACGACAAGATTCAGCGCGCTGAAGAGTACGCCGATGTCCTCACGCGCGACCTGCGTGAGGTCAGTCACGATCTGCACCTCAGCGTGCAATTCAGGCGCCGGCGTGGGGACCCGGAATCTACGCGGGAGGAACCCCCGCGCGAACATCCGCTGGGTATCGGTCTGATCGAGCGTTTGTCAGGCAACGTGGCTCACGTGAGCATTGAAAGCTTTCCACCCGTTGACACCAACGAGGAGCGCGAAGGGATCGCTGCTTTGATGAGCCAAGTCGCCGATGCGGATGCGTTGGTGATCGACCTGCGCTCCAACCACGGCGGCAGTCCGGACACGGTCGCGCTGGTAGCGAGCTATTTGTTCGACGAAACTCCCGTGCACCTCAACGATATGTTCCGGCGCGACACGGGCTACACCGCCCAGTCTTGGACCAGTCGTGAGCTTCGCGGAACACGCTTCGGTAGCAAGAAGCCGGTGTACGTGCTCACGAGCCGGGACACGTTCTCAGGCGGAGAAGAGTTTGCGTACGATCTCCAAGCGCTTCGGCGCGCGACGATCGTTGGCGAGACGACGGGTGGTGGAGCGCACCCAATGGAACCGTACCTGCTCGATCAGTGGTTCCAAATGCGGGTGCCCTGGGGCCGGCCGATCAATCCGATCACCAAGACCAACTGGGAAGGCGTGGGCGTTGTGCCCGACGTTCAAGTGCCTGCTGCGGATGCGCTCGCACAAGCACACCGTCGAGCACTCGACGATATCGCGGGGAGCGTGAGGTCGCCCGGCCCCGCAACTACGCGGCCCCGCACGCCTGGAATCCCCGGAGTGGTCGACTAAGGGCGCTGGCGCCTTCACATGGCATTCCGCTCAGACGAACGGCGGCAGCCCACGGCTGCGGATCGCTCGACAGGATTACAACTTGGTTGTGTCAGATTGTGCCGGTTCCGCAGACCCAAACGCGCTGCAAGCCCGACCGAGCTTGGCACGTGGCAACGCTAGCGGAGCTCGCGTCTGTCCTGAATGCGCGCCCTTGGAGCCGGGTCAAAGCAGCTCGGCTATGGGCTCTCAGGCCGCGTGCGTTCTCGCGTATCTCGAGCGCAGCATTGATGCAGACGAAGCTGAGATGCTCGGCTTCCCGGTGACGGATGCCGCGACGCTGATCGAGCGGCCCATCGATGCGCCGATGAAGTGGGTGCCGAAGCCGTCTGAAGGTGGCGGCCCAGCCACTGGGTATGAAAGCGAGACGCGCATCCGCGGCTCGTTCAAGGTCGAGTCGTACAGCTATAACTGGCTCGATCCCGAGCGTTGTGATGGAACCGTTTGCGAGATCGATAACCAGGCGACAACGGAGCAAGCTCCCTGCCCAGAGCGCTACCTCATGATGCAGGTGAGTGGCGACCTCGAGACACTCGACCGTGCCATCAGAGCTCAGTTTCCGCTGCAAGCAGTCAACGTTCGCTTACCCGCACAGGTCGACGATGTCGTAGTCGCAGCCGCGGCTGATCTCAGCGAGGTTCGGGGTAGCTTGAGGGTCGATCCAGACGTGCCACCGCCGCGTGTTGGCCGACTCGATCTATCGCTGCAGTTTGCAGACAGCCAACATCGAGGGTACGGCGCCCTCGACGTGGGAGTGACTCCCGATTGGGAAAATCTATCGGAGGACGCTCGTTCAGCCGTTACAGGCCCACTCTCCTACTACGCACCGTTACAAGCTCGATGGGGTGACTACCCGTTCGAGCCAGTTCCGGCGTACACTTCCCGCATGCGGCTCGCCGTGTTGGCCATGGCTTCCGTCCTGAGCGCGTGCGGATCGTCGAACGGTCCGGGTGACTTGGACGATCCGGACGTGCGCGCCAAGCTGCGCGAGTTGGCATTGCAGTCAGCGTCGAACTCCGGAGTGCCTTCGCCGCAAACCATGCTGGCAGTGTGGTCACCTGACCATCAGGCGGCCGAGAAAGTCGTGAGCGGCTCGATCGTCGTCGATCATGTTCCCGTGTACGTCGTCGAGATGACCGGCGAGACTTTCACGTCACTACACGCCCCGCCGGGCGTGGCCCCGCCACATGGCGATGTTCTCACTCTGACCATTGACGCGCAGACGTTCGAAGGCACCGACGTTGGCATTGGTAACGCCATGACGGACTTACGCAAAATCGATGCGCACGTCGTCGATCTACTCGCCGACTAAAACCGATTCCAGAGTTCGTCTTTCACTCCGCGAATCGTGGCGCAGAGGAACACAGCGCTTGCTCTACGAGGCGCCAGGAACAGCGACTGCCACGGCCGCAACGCCCGCAGCCATCGGCGGCGCGCGATTGGACGAGCTGGAATGACTGCCGGGCCGCAGCGTAGCGTGCCGCGCAGGTCCCTCGATGCTCGCGAACGCACCCTCCACTGCACACGGTGTGCGCTGGCGCGATCTCGGTTTTAACGCGCCCCGCACGATCTTCGTTTTCGCGCCGCGAGCTCGAAAATTTCGCCACCGCACGGCGGTTTGCCCTGCACTTTACGCACTCCGCTTGCCCTTTGCGGCTCGGCTGGGTACCCAGCTGCTGTGATACAACTGGAACCTCTCGCCGCCAGCGTGGAGCTCGCCGTCGGGCTCGTACGGCAGCCGCCCGGTGCTCGCGGCCCGGACCCGCGCTCGGCACCCCAGAGTCCCGTTGAAGTGCTGGCGGCGTTGCTGGACTTCAGCGGCAGCGTCGCACTCGCCGAGTTGCTGGACGCGCCGACGCCGCAGGGTCAACCGCACGCCGAGGCGCAGCGTATCGCGCTCAAGCTCGAGGATTCACTGCGCGCACAGCTCGATGCCGTCGGCGCGCGCGCACTCCAGCGGCTCGCGCAAGAGCCCGCTACCGCAAGCGCTCACCCACCCGCCGCGTTGCTGCAACGCATCGAGCGCTTAACGCAGGTCCGAAACAGCCGTGTGCCCGCGGCGCAAGTCGGAGCTCGGCTCGCACGCGAGCTCGGCGGGCCGTTGCACGCGGCGCTCGCGGCGAGCATCCGTCGAGCTCAGTCCGACTTCGCCACGTTGCGTGCGAAGGTCGCGCCCGAGCTGCGAGCGCTCGGTCCGCGCGCGGACCGACTCGAGCGCATCGATGCGGCACTGCAGATCGGCATCCAAGCCAAGCTTACCGGCCTCTTCGAACGCTTGGTGCTCGCCGCGGAACTGTCCTTTGAGCGCGCGTGTCTCGAATCCCTCGCTGTACTACCGGAGGATTTCACCGCCGAGCATCTGGCAGCCTGGTCTGCCCCCAATGGCTGGATCGAACACCATCGAGAGCGTTGCGCGCGCATGTTGATCGCCTTCTGTGGACACTTGCAGCGCGCGGTCGAGGGTCTACTGCAGGCCGCCATCCAGGCGGAGATGGTTGAATGACCCGACGATCGCTCGGTGAGCTCGGCCGTATGCTCGCGATTTTGCTGCCCGGTGGCATCGCCGCGGCGATCGTGGCGCGCGTGCTCGCGCTCTACTGGCGCCGCGATTGGCCGGCGACTGCGATTGTCGTGGCGATCGCAGGTACGCTCGGGCTGGGCCTTCTCCAGCTGATCGCACAGCAGTTGCGAATACGGCGACTCGAACGCGAGTTACTCGCGTTACCTGCGACGCCGCGCGAAGCCACGCTCGACGCGGCCAGCCCGCAACTGTCGGCCCTGTTGCGCGCGCGGCTCGAGCACGCGCCCGGGTCGCCCCTGACGGATAGCATCGCTCCGTTTTTGAGCGGCTTGCTCGTCATGCTCGGCTTGCTCGGGACGTTACTCGGGCTGTTTCAAACAGTGCACGGCGCGGGCCAAGCGCTGACAGCTAGCACCGACGTGGATGCGCTTCGAGATGCGTTGCGCGCGCCGATCGATGGGCTGACGCGCAGCTTCGGTTGTTCGGCGGCGGGTATCAGCGCTTCGGCGATGCTCGGATTGGCGATCGCCTTGGTGCGCAGACGCGAAGCACGCCTGCTGCGCGCGGTGCACGCCTACGCCGCGGGCCCGCTGCGTGGCTTGTCGCACGACGTGCGCCAGACGCGTGTGCTCGAGCAGCTCGCCAGTCAGGGCAGCTCGTTGCCCGCGGCGGTGAGCGCGATCGAGCGGGTGGCTGACAAGTTTGGCGAGCTTTCGGGCCAGCTCCTCGCACAGCAGCAAACTGCGCTGACGGTACAGCGGCGATCGCTGCACGAGCTATTGACCAGCGTACACGACGAGTTCGCGAAAGCAGCCATCGGCACTGGCCAGGCGATGCACGCGCACGTCGCGCCGCTGCTCGAGCAGCTGGCAGCTCGCAGCGGCGACGCACTGGCGGCGCAATCGACCGCGCTGGCGGACGTGGCACGAGAAGTGACACAGGAGATCGAACGCGACGCCAAGCAGCGGCGCGATGAAACCGCGCGCACGCTCGAAGCCATGCGCGCGCGATTCGATGTTGCAGAGAGCGCCCGCACGGCGGGCCATGCCCGCGAGCTCGAGGCCTTGACAGATCTGCACGCGCGCACGCTGACCGATAGCGAGCGGCGCTGGCAAGACTTGGTGGCGCGTTTCGACCTGCAGCTGGAAGCGGCGCGAGCGAGCGATGCAGAGCGCCTGCGCAGCTTGGATGCTCACGCACTCGCCGCGCGAGAGCGCGATCGCGATCACGACGAGCGCGCGCAGTCTGCGGCCGCGCAGCTGTCAGCGGCGGGCGGCGCGATCGAGCATCTGCCGCAGCTGCTCCAGACAGCGGTGGAGCAGTCGGTAGGTGCCTCGCAGCATGTTCTAACACAATTGGTCGAACTCACCGAGCAGCGCATGGGTCGCGTCTCACAGCTCCTCTCGGACGAGCTCGAGCAGCGCAACGCGAGAGCAGGTGAGCTCGACCAGCGTGCCGGGCACGCGCTCGAGCGCGTGGATCGCAGCGCGCAACTGTTCGACGGCGCGATCGCGCAGCAGAGCCGCGGCCTCGAGGCGCTGCTCGCGCGTGTCGGCGCGTTGCTTCCAGAGCTCATCGAAGCCGCGCAGTCCGGCGCAGTCGAGACGTTGGCCCGCTTGCGTGAGCTGGGCGAGCAACAGGCCACGCATCTGACGCAGCTCGAGTCGAAGCTGGGAGACGAACGGCAGATCCACGCGCGCGGGCTCGCCGATCAGCTCACGAACCATGCGGACGAGCTGGAGCTCCGACTCGGGAAGACGAGCGACGCTGTGCACGAGGCGTCCGCGATTTGGCAAGCCTCGAGCGCAGAGATGCAGGCGATCGTGCAGCTGTTCGCGAGCAGCGTCGAGCGCCAGCGCGAGGCCTCGGAGGCTTGGCTCGAGAGCCTCGGCGATATCGAATCCGCAGTCGAGCGCGCGGGGCGTCATGCCGCGAGCGACGCGCTCTCGGACCAACTCGCGTCCACGCAAGAACTGTTCGCGCGTCAGTTGCAGTTCCAGCGGGAGCTGCTCGAACAGCTGAGGGCGCTGCGCGGCGGCACCGGGGCGCGCTTCTCGAATGGAGAGCTCGATGTTTCAGCCCGAGAGTGAAGACGGCTCGAGCCTGCCCGTGTTCGCCGCGTTCAGCGACCTCTTGGGCTGTGTGCTCGGCATCTTCGTGATGTTCTTCGTCTGGGTGGTAGCGTTTCAGGTCGATCTGGTAGGTGAGCTCGAGCGCGAGCGCGCGCAGCGAGTGTCGGCGACCGACCGCCTGAACGAGCTCGAGTCGGCGTTGGCCGGACCCCTGAGCCAAGGCTTGATCACGTTCGTCGACGGCACGATCGGCATTCGCGGCAGCGTGCTCTTCGATGTCAACTCCGCCGGGTTGCGCGCAGGCGGGGAGGGATTGTTGCGCGAGCTCGCGCAGCCGTTGGCGACCTATCTGGGCTCGCACGACGAGGTGTTGATGGTCAGCGGATTCACGGACGATCTGCCGATCCGGATCGGCCCGCAGACGCAGTATCGCGATAACTGGGAGCTCAGCGTTCAGCGCTCGGTGACCGTGGTGCGCGCGCTGATCGACGCGGGAGTGCCAGAGCAGTCGCTGTTCGCCGCAGGCTTCGGCAAGAACCATCCGGTGGCAACCAACGACACTGAGCCGAATCGCGCGAAGAACCGTCGTGTCGAGCTAGCGCCGGTGCCGCGGCCGCTGCACACGAAAGCTGCCGGTGGATCGGGTTGAGCTCACGCACGTGCTCGACGCACTGGAGGCGCGTGGTGCGCGCGCATTCGATGCTGTGGAGTGCGAGTGCGTGCGCGAGCTGATCGCACGCGCCGGCGCGCTGAACGCCCGGGCTGCTGCTTTGCTTCTGCCTCGAGCTCAGGAGCGCTTGCAGCATCTGCACGAGCGCTTCGACGCGGACCGCGCGCAGACCGCCGAGCGGCTCGGTGTTGCGGAGGAGCTGCACGGCGACCTGCCGCAGCTGCGCGCGGCGTTCGAGCGTGGCGAGCTGAGTCGCGTCCGGCGCGCGCTGCGGAGGTTGTGCAGCACGCCCCCGCGGCGGCGTGCGAACCACCACGAGCGTTGCGCGCGCCAGTACGACGCGGCGCTCGCAGAACTGCTCGGCAGCATCACCGTTGCGCAAGCCGTCGACACGGTGCCGGAACACTCCGGCCCGTACAACTCGCTGCGGATCGCTACGGACTTGCTGGCGTGCATCAGCGCCGTCTCGCCGATCTACCTCACGGCACAGCTCACGCGCCTCGAGGAGCTCGCTCGTATGCTCGCGCTGCCCGCGCCGCCGGAGCCGCCTCGTCCGAGCAAGGCAGTGCAGCGGAGGACTTCGAAACCTCCGAAGCGCCGCACGCGACAGTGAAGCGATGTACGTCCGGCGAGATCAGGCTGGACCCATCGGGGGATCCGGCGGCGGGAGCTCGACACATCCGTAGTCGAAGCGAATCGACTCGTAATTGCCCTGCTTCGCGAGCTCACACAAGCGGCCCGTGATCTCGACCGTGTCGCCCTCTTTGCTGATGGACCAGCCCGCGTCTGCGCCCCAGCTCGGTTGGTTGCTGAGGTCGCGCGGCACATCTTTATCAGCGCCACCCTCGGTGACCACGAGGTGCAACTTGTCGGGTACCTCGGTCGCTTTATCCAAGTGAAACGTGCAGCTCTCGAAGCCTTGACGGACCGTCGAGGTGAGAATACCGCGCAGCTTCGTCTCGAGCTCCATCGAACTCGCCGGATCGAGAAAGTTGTCGGTGCCACCGGCCATCGCGAGGTCAGTGAGGAACTGGGAAGCCCCCTGAGAGCCGGGTAGACCGATCACGTGCGTTGCGATGCTCTGCTGCTGCCAGGTCGTAACCTGCTGAATCACCTGCTGCGTATTGGTGTCGCAGTTCGGTTCACCATCAGTAAGGATGACGACGACGAGCGGACCTTCGAACTTCGTCATCATCAGCGCCTCGGAGGCACGCTGAACACCCGCACCGAGCGGCGTCGCACCCACGATCGCACCAGCGGCCGGCATCATCATGGCACCACCCATCGCCGGAGGTGGAGTGTTCAACAAACCATTGAAGCGCCACTTCATGGGCGCCTCGGTCAAGAACGCAGTGGCCGGTCCGAACTTGATCTGATCGGCCTGATCGATCGTGTTCACACCACAAGCCTGCACACCATTGAGGCAGCACGCAGTTGGCCCCGGGATCCAGTGCAGCGGATCGGCGACGTTGCAACCGATCGGGCAGTTCGGGTCCGCTTCCACGAGCGGACTCGGAAAAAAGATCGCGCCGACGTTCAGCACCATTTCGAGCGGTTTGATCGCATTCGAAAATGCTTCGCCCGCGGCCTGCCAGCGCGGCACGCCATTCCACAAATCTTCCATGCTGGTGGAGCGATCGAAGATCACCATCAGGTTGCCTGGGATCTGGATCGTCTTGACGTCGGTGTTGAGGCGCTCGCTACCGCAGTTGCCGTCTGGGCCCTTGGGCTCGCAGAACTTCCCGGGCTCGCAC
>Ga0193752_1001743_pt1 | contig 17571 bp, 15 predicted proteins | sample H1c1metaG_FD_144924 | JGI IMG/M metagenome (GOLD analysis project Ga0193752, IMG submission 144924) | Soil microbial communities from a riparian zone of the East river system, Colorado, United States - H1c1 | ecosystem: Environmental > Terrestrial > Soil > Riparian zone | place: USA: East River... | reverse complement strand
TCCGTGGGTCGGTGGTTCGATTCCACCCATCACCACCACCTCGCTCGTTTAAGGTCGTCTTGCGACCACAGCCATTCGATGAGGGCAGGGTAGTAGTGGCTGTGATGCTTCCGTGGGTCGGTGGTTCGATTCCACCCATCACCACCACCTCGCTCGTTTAAAGTCGTCTTGCGACCACAGCCATTCGATGAGGGCAGGGTAGTAGTGGCCGTGATGCTTCCGTGGGTCGGTGGTTCGATTCCACCCATCACCGCCACCTCGCTCGTTTGAAGTTGTCTTGCGACCAGCGCCATTCGATGATGGTTGGGTAGTAGCGAGAACTTAGCTTCCATGGGTCGGTGGTTCGCTGTTTGATGCGATCGATTGAACGTCCTGTCACAGCGATCGCGAGAAAATCAACAAGCGTGGTTTTTTGCATTTCTCCGCCGGTTGCAAAGACGCGGCGCGGCGGGACCCATCCATGAGTCCTGATTCTCGGAGAAGACACAAGTTCGATGCCGCGTTTCATGAGCACCTCGCCACTGAAATCTTCTTGAGAAAACCTTCGTCTGGAGGTTGTTCTTCTGCCACCGACGCATCTACCCTAGTGACAGCGTTGCCTCAATCGACTTCTCTACTCTCTATCATGCTGAATGTTCCATAAGCATCCGATATGTGGTGGAGTATTTGTCATCACCTACGCAGAAGGTGATCAACGACGCAGGGGCCGAGAGATAGCGAATGCTACTGCAGAAACTGAAAATCAGCGGCCTCGAATGCGGAAGACTCCATTGAAGAGCGTCCATTGGCGACTGTGCTTTGCGGCTTCGCTGTCATGCGTCGCCATGCCACTACTGGCGCACGTCGAAGAATTGAACATTGCCACCCTCGACGGTCGAGAGACGCCGATTTGTATTACGTACTGGGAGCTATTAAGTCTGCAACAAACGGATGACTACAAGCGCCGCTTATTCGAATCCGAAGATAAAAACTTTCGCTGCGATCGAACTACTCCGTCATCATTCAAAGGTCTCGAAGCAATTGAATGGAATCGTCTCGACATCGTTGAACATCTGGCGCTGATACAGTCGCTCGAGAATTATCTCGCCATCCTCGAAACGAAGCGGCCAGGGTGCCGATTCGACCCGCTGTCATCGACCCCAAATGGATTGCGGACGGGAAGCAGCATGGCTATGTCGGCTTGGGGTCTACGCAGGCAGACATCAACAACGATGGAAAGCTGGAGACGCTGGTTAAGTACAGGCGCAACGGAAACAACTGTTTCAGGTATGGGACCCTCGATCATCCGGGTTCTTGGTCCACACTTCTTGCCGTCGTCGCCAAAACAACGACTAAAGTCGAGGTCTCGATGACTCACAGTTTGATGCAGAATCCATCGAAAGAGTTTGTTGCAAATCGAGACAAAATTGAAGCTGCGGCAAGCGAAGTCAGACAGGGCCTGTCAGTAAAATCCGAGCGATTTGCAGAAGTGAGGAAGCCGACGAAATTCGCCGCCGGTAACCTGGAGGTTCGAGGCTACGATCTATTGAGAGATCGCCAGAGCTACTACTTTGATCGGTGGGTCGAAGATAAAGAGAGTATCGACTTCGGTACCCTGACTGGGTTTCGACTCCGTAGACAGGCAGCCGAGCAGGTGTGCAAGTTTCAGCTCACACCGCAGAGCGCGAGTCCTTCGCAATCATTCCCGCAGTCCAAGCAATAGGCTTGAGCTGATTGTTCAAGTGCGACAGTCATGCAACGCTTTACGGTGAATTCTGGAGTTGTTGTGCCGCATTCCCGTTGCGATCGCCTGCAGCGGAGCCGATCGATCAGCGCGCCAGTACCGCCCTAAATATCTGAAAAAAGGTTGGTTTCCCGGAAACCGCGAGTGTCGGGTTGTGTCCAGGTCCATATTCGAGCACCCTATCGCCGATTCGATGGTCCGAGCCCCGAGGGATTAGTTAGACGGGACTCTCAATAACAATGAATCTAAATCGACTCGATCTCAATCTGTTGGTGGCGCTCGACGCGTTGCTAGTCGAGCGCAGCATCACGCGTGCTGCCGAGCGGCTGCACTTAAGTCCATCCGCGACCAGCGGTGCGCTTGCACGCCTGCGAGATTTCTTTGGCGATGAGCTGCTCACGCAAATTGGGCGACGCATGGTGCCGACGCCGTTGGGCGAGAGTCTGCAGGTCGCCGTGCGGGATTGCTTGCTGCATGTGCAAGCAACTGTAGAGATCAAGCCGGAATTCGATCCGGCAACATCGCATCGCAATTTCAAACTAATGATGTCGGATTACGTCGCAACGGTATTGATGCCGCAGGTGCTGCAACGATTGCAGCGTGAGGCGCCTGGCGTGACGATCGAGTTGTTGGCGAACGACGAGGAGCCATGGGAGTCGCTGAGTCGCGGTGAGATCGATTTCCTTGTGCTACCCAAGAACTTCGTGCGTGCCGATCATCCCGCACAGGTCCTGTTCGAAGACGAATATGTCTGTGTCTGCTGGTCCGGCAACACAATGGTGGGAGATTGCATTTCTCTCGAGCAGTGTTTAGCGCTTGGACATGTGGTTGCTCGCTTGGGTACGCAGCGACCGCCGACGATCGATGCTTGGTTTTTCGAGCGCTTCGGTCATGCGCGCCGCGTTGAAGTGATCGCCACCACGTTCGGCAGCGTGCCTCACATGCTCGTCGGGACGAATCGACTTTCGATCATGCATAGGCGACTCGCCGTCGCGCATGTGGGGTCTCTACCTTTGAAGGTGTTGCCCGTTCCCGTTGAGATGCCGCGTCTCGTCGAGATGATCCAATGGCATCAGTATCGCGACCGCGATCCCGCTCGGATCTGGTTAACCGACGTGCTGACTGCCGCGGCCGCCGCTCGCTAAATCTCATCGACGTTTGCATCGGTACTTGATCTTTCGGCTTCGTCGAAAGCTGGTATCCATATAAGCGACTTCCCCAGTCGCTCCCCTCCGCAATAGCCTCGGTTTTGATGATCGACCTGGATGCAAGGCGTTCGGACTAGATCCCGCCTCATCTTCGAAAAACTACGAACTCAAAACCACGAACTAAAGGGGCATTTTATGAGCGGGAATTTCCAAAGGAGACTGATCTACCGAAGGCTGGGGGCGGTCGTCGCGGGCATTCTCGCATCGGCGGCGGCAGAGGCGCAGGACTCAAAGCCGAATACTGTCCTGGAAGAAATCGTGGTCACTGCGCAAAAGCGTCAGGAAAAACTTCAGGATGTGCCGATCGCGATCACCGTCGTTGGCGAAGAGCAGCTCAACAACCAACACATCTACTCGATCAACGATTTGGCCCGGACTACTCCCGCACTTGAAATGATTCAGGCGTTCGGTGGCCCAGGCGGCGGCGGCCAAATTCGCGGCATCGGCACACAGTCATTTACCCGCTCCGCCGAAGGCGCCGTGGGCGTCGTATTGGATGGCGTGCCGCAAGGCAACGTCAACACCAGCAACATTTTCGACATGCAGCGCGTCGAAGTATTGCGCGGCCCACAAGGCACTTTGTTCGGTCTCACCTCTTCCGCAGGCGTGATCAACATGGTCACCGTCGCGCCCGATCCGTCGAAGTTCGAGGCAAAAGTCCATCTCGATTATTCGGACAAAGGCACCGCCGGTTCGAAATTTGGTGAGCAGACAATTCGCGGTGTCGTCAACGTGCCGGTGGGCGAGTCATCGGCGCTGCGCTTGAGCGCAACGGGCGACAAAACGACGGGCGTGCAGTACAACGAGACAACGGATGAGGATACGGTATCCAAGGATTACAGCGTACGGTTGCGATATCGAATGCAGGCGTCCGACAACATCGAGATGAACTTAATTGCCGACTACGACAAATTTACGGCGAACTACGGATCGCCGGCTTTCAACTACGTTTCTGCCTCGCCTTATCTCACCACGCAGTTGGCCGCTTGCGGCATCGTGCCGTCGTACGCGAACCAATCGCGTTGTCCGGTGAATCCGCAGGAAGACAACAGCAAGACTTATGGCGCCTCGGCACAATTCGATATTGGCGCCGGGAACTATGATTTGACTTCAATCACCGCCTTTCGCAAGAGAACAGGCGGCCCGCTCAGCATGGACATCATGGGATTGCCGTCTGTGTACCTGAACGTCGTCGCACCGCCTGGACCTGAGAATGACGTACAGATTTTCCAGTCCGGCGGCACCTCGGCCGCGAGTCAATTTTCGCAGGAGTTGCGCATCGCATCGCCCGCCGGAGAGCGGCTCGAGTATGTCGCGGGGCTGTTCTATTCCGATTACGAAGCGAAGTCGGGCGTAACTCCCGGCGGCGCATTCAACGTCAGGATTCACTTGATCACGCCACCGACCTTTCAGCCCACCATTATCCCGGCCGTAACCTCGGGAACGTTTACGGAAACAAGCAACAAATCCACGGCGGCTTTCGGGCAGATGACGTTTCACGCGACAGAAAGCCTGGGCCTGATCGCGGGTCTTCGTTACACGCGCCAGAGCATTACCGATCAAGCCTCCGCGAATATCTATGCGCCCATCTCGGCGACCAATCAGCCTACCTACGGCGATTTGGACGAAGACAATGTCTCCGGACGACTGGGACTGCAATACAAGTTCAATCCAGACTTGAGCGGCTATGCATCTGCTGTGCGTGGGTACAAGGGCCCGCAAGTGTCGCCGGCCTCACAAGGCAATGAACCTACAGTCATCGCCGCCGAGCTGCCGACATCGTTCGAAGTTGGCATGAAGGGTGCTTTCCTGGACGGGAAGTTAGGAATCGATGCGAATATCTTCTACACCGACGTTAAGGATTATCAGGGCCAACGATGCCGGGTGAACAGTATCGGCGCGCTGGCATGTACGCCTGAGACTGTATCCTCTGTTGTGACAAAAGGCGTGGAACTCAGCATCTACGGCGAACCGCTGACCGGCCTCGCACTCAACGGCGGTTTCATCTACAACGAAGCCGAGTACCCGAGCGGCTGGACGGGCTACAACCCTGACGATCTACGCGATCCGGTTCCTGACACCATGATTGGGAAAACGGATTTGTCGGATCAGCAAATCGTTGGCGTTCCAAAAACCAAGTTCAATTTAGCCGCCGATTACTCGTTCCCATTGGGTAGCGTGCAGGGATTCTTGGGTGCAGATACCGTGTACAAGTCAGACATGCGGCTCGGACCGACGGGAGACTCTCGCTTTGTATACCCCGCGCATTGGACGACCGGTGCACGATTGGGTGTGCGCTCGTCTAACGATAGCTGGAGTGTAATGCTGTTCGGCCGCAATCTAGGAGACGATCACGAACCCATTACACTGTTCGGCGGTCCTTCCTTTACCGCGCCGCATCCTGGCAATCCGGATCCTGCCTTGGCGAATGGCTTCGTCAACGGCGTCTCAGGATGGATGACTCCAGCCTCGCTGCGACAGGTTGGATTGAGCATCGATTTGAAGTTCTAAACGACTTAGGTGCTCGGGGAGTCGCGAGGATTCTCCGAGCACCTGAATCGGCGAGCTGCCACTGATTCCACGCATTCAAGTTAATCATGATCAAGACAATCAACTCGGTCTCGCTCGCCGCGATCGCTGCGCAAGTCCTAACGATGTGCGGGTTGTCGGCCACCGCTCATGGCGCGCCCCCTTGTCCGATATCTACGAATAAAGAGAGGCCATGGCTTGATACGGCACTCTCGCCTGAATGCCGCGCAGATCTATTGATTTCCGGATTAACGACGATCGATAAAAAACTTGAAGCACTGGGCTTCGGTTTACAGCAGTACGGTCTTTCTGAGCTCAATGCCTCGGATGGCCCAGCGGGCCCAACGCATGTTCCGGGCACACCCGCCTTGCCTAACGGTATGGCGCTTGCGGCGACATTCGATCCGGCTCTTGCACGCGACTACGGTGTCGTCATCGGGCAAGAATTTCGCGCGGGCGGAGTACGCGGCATGCTCGGACCCACGATAGATGTTGCCCGCACGTGGCGTTCGGGTCGGGTGCCCGAAGCTTTCGGCGAGGATCCGCATCTGTCGGCAAAGATTGCAGCGCCGGTCGTGAAAGCGATTCAAGAGCAGGGCGTTGCAGTGACGCTCAAACATTTTGCTGTCTACACGCAAGAGCAAGGGCGCACGGGCGATCTGCCATTCGGGTTGCGCCCTGCGGTCAACAATGTCGTTTCCGAACGAGTCATCCGCCAAATTTATCTACCACCGTTTCAAGCTGCAGTGGAAGAGGGTGGAGCGCTCGGCGCCATGTGCGCGTTCCCACGCATCAACGGTGTATACGCTTGCGAAAATCCGATGCTGCTCGGAATCTTAAAGGAAGAGTGGGGAATGCGTGGCCGAGTCGGGCCGGATTTCCCAGATGCACAACGCAGTGTCGTCGCCGCAGTGAATGCGGGCCTCGATAGCGGCAATTTCGGATTGCCGATGCCGCAGCGTCCACCGGCCGCCGCAAGGAACAGGTACACCGCCATCTGCGCCACCCACTGCAGGTCCCGATCTCGGTGCTGCACTGGGTGTCAATCGAGTTCCGGGCGGAATCGACCTAAAGACTGCAATCACGAGCGGTCAAGTTTCCGAGGCGCGTCTGGACGACATGATTCGCCGCAAGCTCGTCACAATATTCGCGGTGGGCGCTGATCGTGTTTCCGGTCGGGATGGCAACAAGCTTGATGTCGCCGCTGCACATGCGTTGTCGTTGCGAGTCGCCGAGCAAGGTGCCGTGTTACTACGCAATGAGCGTCGAACATTACCGATCAACGCATCCGTCAAATCCATTGCAATTATCGGCACGCAGGCAGGACCAGACGCCCAAAGATCAACGCCAGGTTCCGCATTCGTAGAATCGAAGGCAGTCACATCCGCGCTCGATGCAATTAAAATGCGCGCAGGCGCGATTCGCGTGAGCTACAGCGAAGGCTCGCTTAAATTGGGCGCGTTACCGACGGTCCCGGCGTCAGTTCTCAATGCGCCGAACGGTGCGGCCGGTCTGCGAGTCGAGTATTTCGCCAATCCCAATCTCGATTTCTCCGGCGCGCCGCTGCACTCAGCGGTGGATCCACACATCGACATCCGTGTCCCTACGCCAATCCCCAATCTGCCTCAATACAACGGCTGGTCGGTGCGGTGGTCGGGGAAGCTCACACCGAAGGCAAGCGGGTTGCACAACTTCACGATCGCGGGCGCAGGCAGTGGCCGACTGTTCATCGGTGACAAACTTGCGGCACATTTCGATCGCGTCGATTTCGGTGCCGCCTCCTATGCAACGGTTTCTTTGCAAGCCGGTGTGCCAGTTGCGGTGCGGATCGAATTTACGCCGCGCGAGGCGGCGCCGCTTCCTGCCATCAATCTGATGGGCACCACGCTCGGCATTCTCATGAACTTCGGATGGGCGGAGCCGGACGATCGCATTGCGCGTGCGGTTGAAGCGGCGCGCAAAGCCGATGTCGCCGTGATCTTCGCGGCCGATTCCCACGGCGAAGGCGCCGACCGAACTGAACTAGGACTGCCCGGCGATCTGAATCAGTTGATCGAAGCGGTCAGCGCCGCGAATCCCAAGACGATTGTGGTGCTGAACACCGCCGGTCCTGTCTCGATGCCTTGGGTAAACAAAGTCGCGGCGATTCTAGAGCTTTGGTATCCGGGCGATGTATTCGGTCAAGCGGCGAGTCGCTTGTTGTTTGGCGATGCCGCGCCACAAGGTCGGTTGCCGATCACTTTTCCGGTCAATGAGTCGCAAGGACCCGCGACCCTTGAACGGAATTATCCAGGTGCGCGAGGCTTAGACGGAGCGCTGGACGATGCGCACTTCGAAGAGGGATTGCTGATCGGCTACAGATGGTTCGATGCACGCAAGCGAGCGCCGCTCTTTCCCTTCGGCCATGGGCTGAGCTATGCGCCCGCGCAGATCGGAAAAATCTCAATCGACAAGAGCGGGTCTTTGCCCCGCGTTCGGGTAACGGTTCGAAATGCAGCATCGCAATCGACAAACGAAGTATTGCAAGTCTATCTAGGTTTTCCAGCCGAGGCCGGCGAGCCTCCGAAGCGACTCGTGGCCTTTGCCAAGGTCTCAGTTCCCGCTCGCGGCGAACGCGAGATCGATCTGGAAATTCCCGTGACAGCGTTCAACGTCTGGAATGAGACCACGCATGGCTGGCGCTCTGTCCCAGGCGCGTTTGAGGTCATGGTCGGACGATCTTCGCGCGACATCCTTTATCGTGGCGCCATCACGCGATAGTCCAAACTCATGAAGAGCACTTGAGGATGGGAATTTTAGAACGATCGCTGCTGCATCGCCGCCATCTTGATGGCGCGCGGAGTTGCAAGCGTGGCTAACGCCACCACACGCGCGGTCAATGGTGTATCAAGCGCGGAACTTCTCCGCCGTTGGGACGCCGCTCGCGAACACATGCGTCGGCTGGAAATCGATGCGCTGGTATTGCAGAACTCGAGCGATTGGGTGGGTGGCTACATTCGTTGGTTCAGTAATCAACCCGCGACTAACGGCTATCCGAGTGCTGTCGTGTTTCCTGTCGATGGAGGCATGTCGCTGATTGAGCAAGGACCGTTCGGCGGATTGCGCGTCGCGAATGCCGACGAGTTGCGAGAAACCGGGATTGCTCGCCGGCTGACGACCCCTAGCTATCCGTCCGTTCACTACTCGGGTCACTACGACGCCGATATTGCGCTGGCCGAATTGCGCCAATTGGGTGTGAAGCGCGTGGGACTCGTGGCGCCTGCCGCGATGTACCACAGTTTTGGACAGCGGCTGCAGGAAGGGCTCATTACGGCAAACGTGAAGATTGTCGATGCAACCGATTTCGTGGATCGCATTAAGGCAATCAAAAGTGCCGAGGAGCGGGAATGCATTCGCCGGGTCGCAGCGATGCAGGATGCCGTGCTCGTGGCCGTGCGCGAATTCATTCGTCCGGGGTTGCGCGACTTCGAGGTTGCGGCGTACGCACAGTATGTCGGGCAGCGGCTCGGCAGCGAACAAGGAATCTTTCTGTGTTCATCGGCGCCGTCAGGGCAGGCCGCAAGTTTTCGACCTCGTTCCATGCAAGGACGCACGCTAGAACGCGGTGACGTGTTTTCGCTGCTCATCGAGAACAATGGCTTTGGCGGTTTCTACACCGAGCTGTCGCGGATCTTTGTCTTCGGCAGCGCTTCGCAGGAAATGCGCGATATGCACGAAGCCGTGCTCGACACCCAGCGCTACGCGTTGTCATTGCTTCGGCCGGGCACCGCCTGCCGCGAGATTCACGCGAAGCACAACGACTATTTGAGTAAACAGAACCTGCCGACCGAGCGACGGCTCAATATGCATGGGATGGGCTACGACATGGTCGAGCGTCCGTTGATCCGGCACGATGAAGACATGTCGATTGCAGAGCACATGGCGATTGTGTGTCATCCCGGCGTTCTCGACGAGCGTATGTTCGTTCACAACACGGATATCTATCTAATCGAAGACCATGGCGCGTCCGCATGCCTGCATGCCACTCCCAAGCAGATCATTGAGATCCAATAATGAACATCCGTCATCGACCAAGCGTTGGCCCGGGAGCCGTTGACGCCATGAAGCATTCAACGATTATGCGGAGCGACAGATGATTCTCTTTGCGAACGCGCGCATCTTCGACGGATCCGGTGCAGCGCCTTTTGCAGGTGAACTACTTGTCGAAGGTAATCGTATCGGCAACATCGCGCGATCCGGCGATACGCCCATACCGAGGTCCAACGCACTCGTCATAGATTGCGCGGGTGCGACCCTGATGCCGGGCTTGATCGAAGCGCACGCTCATCTATCTTGGCCGAGCTCCGTCGAGCGATTCGTCCCCGGCATGTCGTTGCCTCCGGACGATTTGGTTCTCAACACGGCGCGCAATGCTCGCATCCTGTTGGATCACGGGTTCACCGGCGCCTACTCCGGCGGCGCGCTCGGGAAGACGCTGGAAGTCACTTTGAAAGCCTGCATCGATTCCGGCGGACTGCCCGGGCCGCGATTGATCGCGTCATCGATCGAACGCGAGCCATCAGCCGAAGGCGCCCTGGATGCAGGATCGGTAGCCGATCATGGCAAGGGACCCCAGGCGCTGCGCGAGTTCGTTAAATCCTGTGCGGCAATCGGCGCCAAGTCGGTGAAGTTTCTGTTGTCCGGCGAGAGTGCACTAAAGCCTGGCGCTTCGATGCAATTGATGTACACGGCTGAGGAAATTCAAGCTGCGGGTGAGCAAGCGCGCGAATCCAACGTTTGGCTAACCGGACATGCGCATGCCGCGGAAGCTGTGAAGCAGGGCGTACGCAACGGCTTTCGAATTCTTTATCACTGCACTTATGCGGACGCTGAAGCGCTCGATCTAGTCGCGGCGCGTAAAGACGACATCTTTATCGCGCCTTCGATCGGTATCGTGCAAGCCACCTTGGACGCGACTCCGCCGCCGCATTTCGACATGTCTCACATGAAGACGGATGCTGCAACTGTGCTTGAGCACCAGAGGAAGCTAGTACCGGAACTAAGAAAGCGCGGTCTTCGAATTCTGCCGGGCGGCGACTATGGTTTTCCGTTCAATCCAAATGGGCGCAACGCGCGAGATCTCGAGCTGTTTGTACGGTACTTAGGATTTACGCCCACCGAAGCCTTGGTCGCGGCGACGAAGTTGGGTGGCGAACTGATGGGCATGGAGCGCGAACTCGGGCAGATCAAGGCCGGTTATCTCGCCGATCTGTTGCTCGTCAAAGGTGATCCCACCGTGGACGTCTCGCTTTTGCAGGATCGAAACAATCTCATCGCGATCATGAAGGATGGCAAGTTTCACAAGAGTCCTGCGTTGCATCGCTAAGCGAACAAGACATACGGCGATGAACAACCAAGCAAAGCACATAGACGAGGCACGCGAGCGATGAGTGCAGCGCCGACTCAAGGCTTCATGGGTCCACCGGCGGAGGTTGAGCGACAGATTCGTTCGCGCGGCGCGGTGTTGGACATGGCCTTCACTCAATCAATTTATGCGCCGCTGCTCGCGAGGCAACCTCGCGACGGCGCATCGGTGACTCGCGACTTGGTTTATGGGACTGACGACAGACACCGAATGGATGTCTATCGACCGCAAGCGGGCGATGCGGCGGGCCGCGATGTCATCCTGTTCTTTCATGGCGGCGGCTTCGTACGCGGCGATAAAGCAGAGAAAGAAAACATCGGACAGTATTTTGCTCGTCTCGGCATGGTCGTAGCGATCGCGAACTACCGTCTGGCGCCAAAGCATGTCTGGCCGTCAGGCGCCGAGGACGTGACTGCAGCCTATCGATGGCTGCGCGCCAATGTTGCGGCACTGGGAGGCAGGCCGGAGCGGATTTTCTTAGTCGGCGAATCGGCTGGCGCAGCGCACGTCGCCACTGCGGCGCTGGTACGGCGTTTTCATCCCCCCGAAGGATTGGTGACACCAGGTCTCGTTCTGATCTCCGGCGTTTACGATGCTGAACTCGAGCTGCGCGCGCGGCGCCAGTTCAAAACGGCCTCACCCGATCCGCGCAATGAACCGTACTACGGCAGCGACTTTGCCCGCTATCGCGAGATGTCGACGGTTCACTTGATCGATGCGGCGCCGGCACCAGTCCTGATCACCTACGCAGAGCTCGACTTGCCGCAGATGCAAGTGCAGGCCGGCGGATTGTTCGCCTGCTTGATTACGAAGCACGGCTTCGATCCGGATTTGCATGTCGTGCCTGGCCACAATCACCTCACTCAGGTGTACTCGGTCAACACGGGCGATGAATCGCTGACGCACATCGTCGCTGACTTCATGTCGAAGCATCGTCCATGAATGTGCTGTTGATCCTGCCGACGGCGGAAAACCCCGAGTACGTCTATAACCGGGAGTTGAGTGCACGCTTTCCGCAGCTAACCGTCCAAGGCATCGAACACCACGAACGTGTCGGTCCGTTCATCGAGACGGCCGACATCGTGATGAGTTTCAGCCCTTTCATGGCAGACCATGTCGTGCGTGATGCGAAACGGCTCAAGTGGATTCAAGTGTTGGGGTCGGGCGTCGATGGCATCGTGAATCTGCCATCGCTCCGCAAAGATGTGCTGATCACAAGCGGGCGCGGCGTGCAGGCCACGCCCGTATCCGAAGCGGCGTTCTCGCTGATGCTGGCGTTGAGCCGGGAGATGCCGCGCATGCTCAAGAATCAAATGGAATGCAAATGGGAGCGCTGGCCTTCGCAGGTGTTGGAAGGGTGCACGCTCGGGATACTGGGTGTGGGGCAAATCGGCGAAGCGTTGGCGCGAAAGGCTCACGCCTTCGGAATGCGCGTCGTTGGCATTAGTTCATCGACACGCGAGGTAGAGCGCTTCGACAGAATGTATTTGAAGTCGCAACTAAACGACGCGGTACGGGAGCTCGATTACCTGGTACTGCTGACGCCGCACTCGCCGGAGACGCATCACATCGTCAACGACGAAGTGCTGGCTCACATGAAGCCAAGCGCGTTCTTGATCAACGTTGCACGCGGCGGCGTCGTCGATGAAGCCGCGTTAGCACATGCGCTGCGCAACAACATCATCCGAGGCGCGGCGCTGGATGTGTTTCAGGAAGAGCCGCTGCCCGCTGTGAACGAAATGTGGAAATTGCCAAACGTTATCGTGTCTCCGCATCTTGCGGGCCTGAATAGTTCGTATCCGCAGAGCATCTTGCCGCTGCTCGAACGCAATATCTCGCGATTCTTGACGGGCAAATTGGGCGAGATGGAAAACATCATTTCGAGAAACTGAATTGTAAGACCTACTTTAGAGAGACCAGGGGATTCTATGCCAACCACCATTCGAGGCGTGACATTCGCCGATACCAATCTACAGAACCGCATGGGACTGGAGTTCTATGACCTCAGCCATCCTTGGGGGTTGGGGCAACCGTGCTGGCCGTACTTCGAGGACGTGAAGATCGAGCGCCTGCACACCATGGCGAAGTCCGGCGTGCTGACTCAGCGCATTACCACCGTCATGCATTCCGGCACGCACATCGATGCACCGGCGCATGTCGTCGAGGGCACACCCTTCATGGACGAGGTGCCGCTACCGTATTTCTTCGGTACCGGTGTGGTGCTCTCCATTCCGAAAAAGAAGTGGGAAGTGATTACTGCCGCAGATCTCGAAGCCGCTACGCCGAAAGTGCAGGAAGGCGACATCGTGATCGTGAATACCGGCTGGCATAAGTACTACGACGATAGCCGGATGTACTACGCGTATTCGCCCGGCTTCTATAAAGAAGCGGGCGAGTGGTTTGCAAAGAAGAAAGTCAAGATGATCGGCACCGATACGCAGGCGCTCGATCATCCGCTCGGCACCGCCATCGGACCGCATGGTCCGGGTTGGCCTCACGGCTTACTCCCACAAGTGAACATGGAATACGAGCAGCTCACCGGTCGCAAAGTGATCGAGGATTTCCCCGAATGGGAGCCGTGCCACCAAGCCATCCTCAAGCACGGCATTTGCGGCATTGAAAATATCGGCGGCGACATCGACAAAGTTAACGGTAAGCGCGTGACCTTTGCGGCTTTCCCCTGGCGCTGGGTCAAGGGCGACGGCTGCATCGTGCGATTGGTCGCCATCGTCGATCCTAGCGGCAAGTTCCGAGTTGAATCCGGCAAGGCTTAAGCGGGGGAAACTCATGCTCGTCAAGAAATTCTCCGACGCGAAAGCCTACGAGGCGCCGAACCATTTCGGAATGAAGTCGCTGCGGCTGCAGGGCTTCGAGGAAGGAGGTCCGACAAACTTCTGGGTTGGGCTGTCGCATTTCTTGCCCGGCGGTGGCGCGGGCCCGGACGCGACGCCGCTCGAAAAAGTGTACGTCGTGTTGGCGGGCCACATTACCGTGACGGCCGAAGGCCAGGACCATGTCCTTGGACCGATGGATTCTGTGCGCATCGCGCCGAACGTTGAACGCAAAGTGCTCAATACCGGCAACGATGTCGCGACCATGATCGTTGTGCTGCCGTATCCGCCGAATAGGTGATCGCAAAACCTCTCCGCCTGTGCGAGAGGTCGCGCGAACCGCGGGAGAGGGCCCCATGTTCGGAGACGGAAATGAATGATTGGCTGAAAAATCCCGCTTCGCTTTTCGATGTCAAAGGCAGGAGCACGCTCGTCGTCGGTGCGTCAGGTGCATTTGGGTCGCTCGCGGCACGCGTGTTGGCTGGCGCCGGCGCCAATCTAACGCTAACCGCCAGCAAGGCAGAAGAGTTGGCGAAAGTTGCAGCGGAATGCATCGCGCTTGGCGCTCAAGTGGAGATCGTGCAGCGCCGCTCGAACACCGAGGCCGATGCGAATGCCATCGTGAATGCCGCTGTGGAGCGCTTTGGTGGTGTCGACATCTTGGTCGTTGCATCTGGAATGAACGATGTGTCGCCTATCGTCGATATGCAGCCCGAACGATTCGCAAAAGTGATGGAGGCCAACGTCACCGGTTCGTGGTTGATCGCCAAAGCGGCGGGTGCGCAGATGATCAAGCAAGCGCGCGGCGGCAAGGTAGTGTTCACCTCATCGGCGCGCGGCCTCCTCGGACATCCTGCTGGCTATACGGCCTACTGTGCATCGAAATCCGCGATCGATGGAATCACAAAGGCTCTCGGATGCGAGTGGGGCAAGCACGCTATCACCGTCAATGCGATTGCGCCGACCGTGTTTCGATCGCCTCTGACATCGTGGATGTTCGAAAACAACGAGAAGGCCAACACCGCGCGCGCTGGATTTTTGGCGCGTGTGCCGATCGGTCGCCTGGGCGAGCCCTCCGATCTTGCCGGGCCACTGCTGTTCCTTTGCTCCAAGGCGTCCGATTTCTACACCGGACATATCTTGTATGCGGACGGCGGCTACACGGCCGGCTGATATGACGCCCACCACCGTTCACAGCTCAGGTAAGAGTGGCAACACCGATTGGACCATCGTCATTTTAATGGCGCTCGGCTTCGGGCTCGTCGGGATCGACCGCTTCATGATCACGACGCTGTTTCCCGTGATTGCGAAGGACCTGCATCTCGATTACGCCGACATTGGTCTTGTAACGGGCGCATTGGCATTCGCTTGGGGATTCGCGGCGCTCATCATGGGCAATCGCGCGGACCGATTGGGTCGTCGCAAAGTGTTGACGGGCGCGATGGTGGTATTTGCGCTGCTCATCGGTGCGAGCGGATTGGCGGTAGGGCTGGCATCGCTGATTCTGGTGCGCTTGACAATGGGATTCGCCGACGGCGCTTATACGCCGGGATCGATTGCCGTGACGCTCGAGTCATCCGCACCGCGCCATCACGGGCTTGCCATCGGCATTCAGCAAATGATGCTGCCGCTGATCGGGCTCGGATTGGCTCCGCTCCTGATCACGCAATTACTCCACGTCATTGACTGGCGCTGGATGTTCGTGTTGTTTGCGCTGCCCGGATTTTTGCTCGCGTGGATTCTTTGGCGCCGACTGCCGAAGACCATCGTTGTCGATCAACATCGCAGCAGCATTGCGGATTGGCGCGCCGTGCTTTCGTATCGAAATGTGCGGATCGCCGTGGCGTTAATGCTTTGCTGGCTCACTTGCTTGATGACCGCTAGCGCGCTCCTGCCGAATTATCTGACCGATCACGTCAAACTGTCTTTCGAAGCGATGGGAGGCGTCCTGTCTGCCATCGGCCTCGGAGCGGCAGTCGGTACTCTATTCCTGCCCTGGTTGTCCGATCGCATCGGCCGCAAGCCGGTGATGTTGCTGGCGAGCGTAGGCGGCATTGGTGCGTTGTGGATGTTGCAATCGACCGGCGCCGATCCAACGTGGCTCTTCTTCTGGTTGTTTCTCGTTCACTTCTTTAACAACGCGGCAATCACTCTGACGGTTGGCCCGCTGTGCGCGGAAACCGTGCCGCCTGCACTAATGGCCACTGCCTCAGGTGTCGTGATTGCGGTGGGAGAACTGTTCGGCGGTGGTCTCGCCCCTATCATCGCGGGGCACCTGGCGGCGAACTTCGGTATAGACAAACTCCTGCTATTGCCGATGGCAACGTTGTCGCTGGGCTTCGTGCTGGCGTTGTTCCTCATTGAAACGCGCCCCGTGCAGCGCGTGAAGTAATCCAATAGGTCGTGCGCAACGCGAACGGCGACATCGCCAGCATCTCTGTTGCTTTGCGATTAATGGATTCGGTGCGGGCGAATGCTGGTGTCCGTCAAAACGAATTCTCAACGGCGGCTGAACTCCCTAACGTGATTGGAGCTGAATCGATTCGGGCGTCCTCCGACGCCAACAGATAGTAAAACCATAATCGTCGAAGGGGATAGTCATGAACAAGCGGAGTGTCGGAAAATTGTGCGCGGCGCTAATGGGTGTCTCGTTGCTAATCGGCTCGGTGGTCGCACATGACCGCCACCATGGCAAACGCCATCGATTGCCGCCGCGAAATCTCATCCTGATCATCGGCGATGGGATGGACGATCAACAGATCACGATCGCGAGAAATTATCTCGTCGGAGCGTTCGGCCGACTCAATCTAGATCGATACCCCACAAGGGGAACGGTGCAAGTGCTGACGTCCGAGGAGGAAGCGCCCCATTCGGTTGCCTACGTCGCCGATTCTGCGAATGGCGCGTCGAGCCTTGCGGCCGGAATTATCACCAGCACTGGCCGCATCTCGACCACCGTCGGCGACGATAGAGACGCGCCGAGCATTTTTGAATTGGCGAAGGCCGCGGGCTATCGAACCGGCGTTGTAACGACGTCTGCCGTCACCGATGCGACACCGGCAGCGTTCGTTGCTCACGTTGCTTCGCGCTCATGTCAGGGCCCCGTCGATACGGGTGCATGCGGCGTCGATTTGAAAGCCAACGGCGGTCCGGGTTCGATTGCGGAACAAATTGCCGAAGGCAACGTGGACGTCGTCATGGGTGGCGGCGCAGCGCAGTTCAATCAATCGATCGGCGGCGGTCGAACCGTTCTGCAACTCGCTCAAGATAATGGATTTCAATTGGTCAACACACCAGCCACTCTGGATGCGTTCGATGGACATCGAATGCTCGGCTTGTTCAGCGCCTCGCACATGCCTGTGAAACTGCTAGGTGCTGCCGGAGCGCGGCTCACGTTCGACGCGACCAACAACCCGATCTTTCCTGCGCCGATCAATTGTGCGCGCAATTCTGTGTATACAAATGGAACGATGCCGGCACTCATCGACATGGTCGACAAGGCCATCGAAGTCCTGAGCAAGGACAATCGTCGCGGGTTCGTGTTGGTAGTCGAGTCGTCTTCCATCGATAAGCAGGCGCATGCACGCAATCCGTGCGGCCACATCGGCGAACTGGAACAACTGGACGAAGTCGCGGGATTGGTTCGCGATGTCGCGGACGATCATCTCGGCACATTGGTGCTGGTGACCGCCGATCACGGACAGTCCGCCCAGCTGTTGCCGGAAACGTTCATATTGACGCCGCCAGCCGGCGCCCCGGCTTTCGCATCGCTCGGCTACGTGGCGCGCGTCAATACGTTGGAGGGAGTGGTCATGCGAATCGGTTACGCCACCTCCAACGCGCCGATCGAGGAACATACGGGCGTACAAGTGCCGG
>Ga0193752_1001742_pt1 | contig 17574 bp, 16 predicted proteins | sample H1c1metaG_FD_144924 | JGI IMG/M metagenome (GOLD analysis project Ga0193752, IMG submission 144924) | Soil microbial communities from a riparian zone of the East river system, Colorado, United States - H1c1 | ecosystem: Environmental > Terrestrial > Soil > Riparian zone | place: USA: East River... | reverse complement strand
CGGAAAGCTCAAGGTTTTCAAGGTCACTCGGTAGGTTCGAGTGAGCGGTTGCATACGACCGGACTCCATTTGATAGGTCGCCGAGGCTGTTTTCAATGAGTCGGTCCTGCTGCGTGGCTCTTTCCCTAAAGACCGGCCCGACAATAGTCAGGATAATGACAATACCTATGATCGCCGACATGCCTGCGGTGTAAAATTTTAGAGGCTTCAAAAGTTGGATAGGTCGCAAGGTGCGGACAAAAACTGCTCCGTACAATACGCCAATAAGTAATGCGCTGTAGAGCCCTACTTGAACCGCTGGGTCAGTGCTGGTATTGGTAAACATCTGTACGAGCGTAAAGACAGCGGCAATTATAGATCCTATACCGCAGAGAGCGAAAATAACGGCATGGATGATCATAACCACAGCTGCTGCGCCAATCTTTTTGGCTGGTTCATGCTTCTTGTAAAAGTAGTCGGTTGCCGCAGAGATTGGCAAAAGCACGAGCGCGGCTGCGATGCCAAAAGGCGCAAACCCACTTGTGTCACTGTCAGCTACATAAAATGCTAGGACGCTTACGATGAGTGAGGATAGTGCAAGAATGGTCCAGCCCCAAAAAGAGTAGGTAAGCCACTGCAGCACGATTTGTCCTGCGGGCACATGGTGGTTCTGGGGCGTCTGCGTTGACGGCTTTTGCTCCGTCTGGTTGGCTTGGTGAACTTGCTGCCAGCTGGGAATGGGGGATGGTGGGCTTGGTTCTGGTGATGCGGTAGGATATGCGGGAGCTTGAGGGTGTGTGTCGTGGCTGGTTGGGGCTTGATCGTCCATGGTTTTCCTATTGTTACAAGGGTTATTCTACGGATAAGCATACCATGCCTATACATATACAGGGGTATAATACGAATCATGGAAGCACGCGGATATATACATAAATACCTGCACAAAAACGGCCGGCTCATGCAGATAGCAACAGTGGGAGGCGATCAGCCCTGGATTTGTACGGTCTACTACGTTGTTGACGGTGCCCTGAATCTGTACTGGCTGAGCCTACCAAACCGCAGGCACAGCCAGGAGATCGCCCATCATCAGAAAGTTGCAGCGGCTATTGTTATGAAACAGGACCAGCCAGTTGTGGGCGTACAGGTTGAAGGTGACGCCGAAGAAGTGACCAGTGGCACTATCATTGCTCGTGTCATGGAAAAATATGCCGCCAAATACGACATGGGTAAAGAGTTTTACGCTAACTTTCTGGAAGGCAAAAACCAGCACAAACTATATCGCATAAAACCCCGCATGTTTGTGCTATTCGACGAACTAGACTTCCCAGAAGAGGGGAGAATAGAATGGTGGCCATAGACATCACACCCGAGACATGCCCCACCAAACCCGCCACCTTTTGGATGGACTCTAGCCCCAAACAGTCCTTTGCCTCGTCAGCATACCTACGGGTAGACTTTCCTCATCAAAATAACTGTTTGGAACGAAAGTGACCCGGGCTTGGGCTTTTTGAGGGGGGCAAGTTTAAAGTGTGATGTCTATTAGTGCTACATGGGCGGCTGTTTGGATGGCGGGGGCCTTCTGGTAGTATTTAGCAATGTCTACACCAAGCGCTCGTGCACATAGACTAAGGGTCAATAGACTTTTAGAATACGCAGATCAGACAGGGCCCACTAAAAAAAGACCCTATGCCGGTGTCGAACACTTTTGGCTGGTGGGTCAAACAAATGACCATGTAGCACCATTAACTGCTAGAAGGGTCTTCCGGGCTACGGTTGCTGTTATGACGGCGCAGCCTGAACTTAATGGACTTGCTTCCAGAGACAGCGTGGAGTTAGATGAGCCTCCGCATAGCCTGATATTTGACATGGGCAGGGTAACCATAATAGACGACGTGGGCCTTCTGGAGTATACACCGGAGTTGGCCGCGGCCTTCCACCCTCTCAGATATATGATACATGTGCCGACTATGCATGAGTATGCTCAAACAGCTAGGGTTGACAACTTTGTCCCGCCGATTTTCGGTAGAGCATTACTCAAGGGCCTAGAGAGAATAAGTAGTCATATGCTTGATCAAATAGAAAAGTCGCCAAGCTAAACGTCACATCTCAGCGTTTGGTATGTTTTACTCTAGCTAATTTTACATCATCACTTATGGTTAGGTTTGCAGTAGAATAAGGTGCATCATTGTTACGACCATACTATCGGTAAGGTGCTGAACTGGAGCTAAAACATGGAAGAAGACATCCTAAAACCAAAAGAAGAACCTTACGAACCTGCGGATGTTTTTTTGTGGGCGAATAATTTGGTGCAAATCAAAGAAGAGCTGCGTATAGAAATATTTCTGTTCAACAAAAACTATGTGGTGTACAAGACCAGTGTCAGCAAGGACCTACGCAAAACCCTAGAGCCGCTACTCATAGACAGTCTCTTAGAGTTTGTTCTGGCTGGAGCGGAGGAAGGGCTGGTAGTAAGGGAGTTTGAAGAGGGCGAAGCCGAGGGTAAGGTCTTGCAGCGTACCCGGCTAAAGAATGTGGATAGTGCGCGCGTGGTGCTGGGCTGGCTCAAAACCCAAGAGCACGAGATCGAAACCTTCGTAGAGGAAGAGCACGACTTCAAGCGCATAAAAGGCGTCTTGGCGCGGTGCAGCCACCCGGACCTGAAAAAGCCTTTTTACATTATAAAGTCGCTGCCATCCAACCTGACCATGAAGGGTAGCACGGCCTGGATGTTGCGTGCGGGCAAGTTTGTACCGTTCGATGCGGAAGGTTCATTACAAATTCCTGGCGACAACCAGCTGCTGGTGCTGGACCAGGATATCTATGTGTTTAACCAGGCAAAACTGGAAAGCCTGTTTGGCTACAATGCCAAAAAGTACGGTATTGCTGTGGCAAAGATGAAAATGATTGGCGAAAGCTTTAAACTGAGCTATACCGAATCGTCACTGGAAGAAATGGTCAAAGGCAAAAAGTCGTTGGTCAACAAGCTACAAAAACTTGACCCAACCATCACCAATCAGGAAAAGCTATTGGAGCACGCAGATGAGCTAGGAATTGAGCTCATGCTGGATGATACAGGGGCGATTATACTTATGGACGACAAAGATTTGAACAAATTTGTTAACCTCCTAAACGACGATTACATGGAATCAGCGCTGACTGGTATTCGCTACGAAATCAAAAGCAAGAAGCCGCTCAAAGATCCGGATGACGAAGGGGAACTGCTCAAACAGGTACTTTAAGAACCTTTCTTTGACTCGCGGTCAGAATTACTACAATCGTTTACACAAAATTGGTTATACTTAAAGTTCAGATGGACCAAACTCTAGCGCTTGAAATTATGGGGGCAGGCGAAAGCGTACTGCTGACCGGCCCAGCCGGCTCGGGCAAGACGTATGTGCTGAACGAGTTTATTCGTCGTGCCAAACGGTCGGGCAAGCATGTATCCGTAACAGCAACGACCGGTCTGGCAGCAACGCACCTAAATGGCAACACTATTCATTCATGGAGTGGTATTGGTATTTATGATGAACTACCACGTGGTTTTCATGACAGCCTCCTAAAGGGCCGGCGCGATACTATAACCAAAACGGACATTTTGATCATTGATGAAGTTTCTATGCTACATGACTACCGTCTGGACATGGTAGATCAGATTGCCCGTAAGGTTCGGGACAAAGACGAGCCATTTGGTGGTATCCAAGTGATTCTGTGTGGTGACTTTTTCCAGTTGCCACCGGTTACGCGGCGCGACAGCCGGCCCGGCGGGTTTATCGTGAATTCCCAAGTTTGGCAAGATCTTGACCCGACGGTGTGCTACCTCAGTGAACAGCACCGCCAAAATGACGATGCGTACCTAGAGATACTGAACGCCATGCGGGCTGGTGACATCCGTCGTCGCCATGCCGAGGCCTTGCTGGCCAGGCAAGGGGCCTATGACCCATTCGACGAAGTAACCGAACTCTACACTACCAATGCAGACGTGGATGCCATTAATCGCGTCCGGCTAGAGAAGCTCGAGGGTGAAGAACACCACTATGCGATGGATACTACGGGCAAAGCAAACTACGTGGAGACTCTCCAACGATCCTGTTTGGCACTTCAGGATTTGGTGCTGAAAAAAGGTGCGCTGGTAATGTGCGTTCGCAACAATCCAGAGAAAAAATATGTCAATGGGTCTCTTGGTACGATTGTAGATTTTGAAGATGATACAGATTATCCGGTGGTTGAGCTCAAAAGTGGTCGAAAGATTACGATCACGCCAGAGACGTGGGAATTACGCGACGGAGATAAAAAGCGGGCGAGTCTGTCCCAGATCCCGCTCCGTCTGGCCTGGGCAATCACCGTGCACAAGAGTCAGGGTATGACGCTGGATGCTGCGCGTGTTGATTTGCGCAAAGCATTTGTAGAAGGTATGGGTTATGTGGCATTGTCCCGGGTGCGTAGCCTGGAAACATTGAGCCTGGCTGGCATTAACCAGATGGCGCTCAGAGTCAGTCCGGATGCCCTGGAAATAGACGAGCAGCTCAGGCGTAGGGCGCAGTCAGATGCTCGGCGGTTTGAGCACTTGCGCGAGCTGGCCAAGAAGCGAACAAAAGATCCTCCTCAAAAATTGGTGGAGCCAGGCAACTGGAGCGAGAAACTAGCGCACATGCGGGAAAAGTACCCTAACGCCTACTTGCCGTGGCAAGAGGCAGATGATAAAAAGCTTATGGACTTGTTCGAGGGCGGAGGGAAGGTGACGGTCAAATCTCTTACCGACACCTTCGGGCGTCATCCTGGCTCCATACGTGCTCGGTTAAAAAAGCACTTTGGCGAGGATGCCGTGCTAACCTTGCGTAACAAGAGCAAAAAAAGCTAATCGCATTTATACTAATAAGCACTGAGTGAGACCTTACTAAACATGCTAGCCCACAACACAATGTACGTCGCACTGCCAGTTCGTGACCTGCAAGAGGCCATGGACTTCTACGGGAACACCCTGGGTCTGACCATTGTGGACCAAAACGAAAACGGCATGTGGTACCAAACAGGTACAAGCCGTATTGCCATATATCATTCCGAATTTGCGGGGACCAATCAAGGCACGGCCGCCATATGGGAGGTAGGAGATCCAAAACATACCGTAAAGTCCCTCCATGCCCGAGGTGTTCAATTTGAAAAGTACGACCTACCTGGGGCCCGCCGTCGGGGTGCTATACATCATTTTGCTTCTTACGATGCTGCCTGGTTTAAGGATCCGTCGGGCAATTTGCTCTGTATAACGCATCACCTTTAGGGGCTTAGACTCGCTTCGCCCCAAGATCCATACTTTCCGAATTTAGGATTAATCAAAAGGGCGGCGGCTGGGCTCAATTGTTAAAAAAGGTGGGATTTAATAATGCAGTGGTAGACTGTGGGTATGAGGCGCCGCAAGAAAAAGCCAAATGTCTACGCATTTATAGATAGCCAGAACCTGAATATCAGCACCCAAAAGCTGGGCTGGAAGATGGACTGGCACAAATTCCGTCAATTTTTAGCAGATAGGTACGGTGTTACGAAGGCTTTTATGTTTATCGGCTATGTTCCGGAGTTTGAGGACATGTACGTTCAACTGCATGAAACGGGGTATGCGGTGGTGTTAAAACCGACCTTCGATATGACTCGTCCTCGCCCAGAAGCCGAAAAAATCGACCCGCAGGCCACCAAGCCGGAAAAGGAAGAAGACAAAAGGCAGACCAAAGGTAACATTGACGCTGACTTGGTTTTGTGGGCAATGAAAGAGATTAAGAACTATGACAAAGCTGTTGTTGTGTCTGGTGACGGCGACTTCTACTCTTTGATAGAGTACTTGGACCAGGAGGGCAAGCTGCTAAAGCTTCTGGCGCCGAGCGGGCACTACTCTGGACTCTATAACGCCTACGACAAGTATGTCGATCGCATTGACCAGTCTCGGCGTGAACTCGCCTACCGTGACCACAAAAAACGCAACCACTCCCCAAGAAAAGATGACCGCAGATAGCCTAAGTACCAATTCCGAATCTTTTTCTCTGACTCCGACACATGCAACCCAAAGGCGGCTTGCCAATCGCAGACTACTTGATGCCCACGGCAACATAGTTGACTTTGTGCATCCAAAATCGGCCGTATGCCGAGAGCTGGCAAGGGCTGCTTGATATTCGCTGCTATAATTACGCCTAGTATTAAGGCATCAAAAGCGAGGGGTAAAATGGGTCATAAGGCAGAGCCGTGGGACTTTAAGGAACTAAGGGCGCTCTTTTTCAATTGCACATTAAAAAAATCACCCGAAAAAAGCCACACAGAATTACTGGTAGATGTCAGCCGTCAGATTATGGAAAAGCAGGGTGTCAAGGTCGATGTCGTTCGGCCGATAGACCATGTAATTGCTACAGGCGTCTACCCGGATATGCGTAAACATGGCTGGGATAGGGACGAGTGGCCAGAGATTTATGAAAAGGTGAAGGCAGCCGACATCCTGGTCATTGCTGGCCCCATATGGCTGGGCGACAATAGCTCACAGACAAAGAAGATTATCGAAAGGTTGTACGGCAACTCCAGTGAGCTAAACAAGGCGGGGCAGTATACCTTTTATGGCAAAGTAGGCGGCGCGTTGATTACCGGCAACGAAGACGGTATCAAGCATTGCGCTATGAACATTCTCTACAGCCTCCAGCATATTGGCTACGCCATTCCACCAGGGGCGGATGCCGGTTGGATAGGTGAAGCTGGTCCGGGTCCTAGCTATGGCGACAAAGTAGTAGGCGGCAAACGGGCGGGCATAGACAACGACTTTACCAACCGCAACACTACCTTCATGACCTGGAACCTTTTGCACCTGGCCCAGATGATCAAAGATGCCGGCGGTATCCCGCCCTACGGCAACCAACGTAGTAAATGGGACGCTGGTACCCATTTTGGTTTCGAAAACCCAGAGTATCGTTGAGGTCCGGCTGATCAATGATGACAAGGACTTTTGAGGCCACGGCAGGAAATATGCTCGCGGAAGTGCCGTTAGCGAGCAAACACCAGACAAGCTCTGCCACGGTGGCTATAAGCTTCTGCCTTAATCTTGTGGTGGTGGTTGCTGACCCGGATCTTTGCGGTCAAAGGGCATGAGAGCGCCAAGCCCAAGGTAAGCTCCTGCTACGGCGAGTGCTATGCCTATGCCACCGATTCGCCCTCCTATCACAGGATGTACCTGGCGATAAGGAGTCCAGCGATCCAGGTCTGCCTGAGCCTGCTCTGTATATGTTCTTGCTGTATTATGGTTAGACTCGAGGGCTATGTAGTTACTTGCTATTGTTTTCACTGTGGCTTCATCGTTGCCACATGTAGGTGAAGTTTTTTCCATGGATCGTAATCGCTGGGATACGGCTTCAGGGTCGAGGCTAGGTAGTAGTGCGCCATCGGGCGTTTCGGTCAGGGCCTGAACGGCCGTTAGGCAGGTGTGCCCAAGTGAATCAGAATAACCGTCTAGCGCGGCATCGGTGATCTGGTAGTGATTTTCCGCTGCCGCTTTGACGGACTGTGCGTCAGTGATTTTCCCTGGAATTATTACGTTATCTGCATAAATACCAAACCCGCCCACGGCAAAGACGACAATACCTGCAACAACTTCTCCGGTCTTACTCATGCGTAGAATCCTTACTTAATTTATACTATAACATAATTATCGAACTTAATCTACAATATCCCTGTTAGCCATTCAGTATAAGCCGGGCGGCCGTAGCGTATAATCTAGGCATATGAACGAAAACAGCAACGACAAAATTTTTCCGAAGGCTTTTTTGTGGGGTGCCAGTACGGCTGCGCATCAGGTAGATGGCGGGCACGTGAACCAGTGGACTGTCTGGGAACTGGCACACGCCAAAGAGTTGGCCCAGACTGCTCATCAGCGGTTGGGCTGGCTGCCAAGCTGGAACGACATCAAATCGCAGGCAGAGGACCCCGACAATTATGTTTCGGGCAAGGGTGTCGAACACTATAAGCGCTACAAAGAAGATTTCGACATTGTCAAAAAACTGAACATGAACGCCTTCCGCTTTGGTATCGAGTGGTCACGGATCGAACCCAAGGAAGGTAAGTGGGACGAAGCGGCCATCCAACACTACCGCGACTACATCCGGGAACTACGTGCCCGCCGGATTGAACCGTTTGTAAATCTATGGCATTGGACGGTGCCGACCTGGTTCGACGACAAAGGCGGATTTAAAAAGCGCTCGAACGTAAAGTACTTTGAGCGTTTTATTCAAAAGGTTGCAGATGATTTGGTGGATGACATTAGTTACGTGATTACGCTCAATGAGCCCAATGTCTTCACGGTGTTTGGCTACACTACTGGTGAGTGGCCGCCTGAGGAAAAGAATCTGGTGAGTTCATTCCGGGTATACCTTAACTTAATAAAAGCGCACAAGCGTTCGTACAAAATTTTAAAGAAGCAAAAACCTATGTTGCAGATTGGTATCGCCCAGCAATTGGCCAATATTCAGGCCAAGCGACCCCATAACTTCTTTGACCAACTGTCGACCAAGATTATGCGCTCGGCCTGGAACTGGTGGTTTTTGTCCAGAATCAGAAAATACCAGGATTTTGTGGGTTTCAATTACTACTTCACAGACTACTACACGGGCCTTATGAAAAAGATCAACCCGCATGTCCCGCTCAATGACCTGGGGTGGTATATGGAGCCTGAGGGCCTGTATCCTTTGCTACTGCGGACATGGGCGCGTTACAAAAAGCCTATATATGTGACAGAAAATGGGGTGGCCGATGATACTGACGACTATCGTCGGTGGTGGCTAGAGGAAACGATTATTGCCATGGAACGGGCGCTGAGCGAAGGCGTAGACCTGCGGGGCTACTTCCATTGGAGTTTGCTCGATAACTTTGAATGGAAATATGGCTGGTGGCCCAAGTTTGGGCTAGTAGAGGTAGACCGAAAGCATAACATGAAGAGGACTGTCCGCCCGAGTGCCAAATGGTTTGCAGAGCGAATCAAAAATATCACCGAAAGCTGACTAACTTGCCCTCAAGCCTTTCTATTGTCACCCAGTCTTGCACCGATAGATAGAAGTGGTATTGACAGGATGTCTAAAGTATGCAATAGTCTGTATAATATGACAGAAAAAGAGTTTAGAGGCCAGGTATCCGAACAACAAGCCGAAGGAAGAGTGTATAGCCTTACTAAGCCGGAGCGCCCAATTCTTGGCGGCCGAACCTTAGTTGGGGCGGCCGTTGTCGTAGCCCTTGCAAGTTTGGTCGCAGTCAACGGAAATGATACGCCCGGCCTTGCTGCCGCAGAAACGGTAGTAGACCGGGGGTGGAACTTGGCGACAGAAGTCTCAGACGACTTTATACCCACTGCTGTTAAACTCTTTATACCTAATGCTACTGCTATACCTGAAACAGGTCACAGTATGGGTTCTACGGTAGTTGAACGAGGCAATCAAATAAGGGGATAACTAATGGCCGCTTGTGAAGACTAGCGCCTACGCAATGACTCTTGACACCACATGTTGTGGATAACTGGATTACTTCAGTAAACCTGTGGATAACAGTCCTAGAAAGGGCTGTCTTTCTATGTAAAGTGCTTGCGTGTGGGTAGGAGTGGGTTGTACACTCATGTCAGTGGGTAAATGTGGGTAGCCCAAAACAGACTGCCTTACATACAACTCAGTAGCAGAAACCTACTGGGCAAAAATAAAAACCACTAGTAATTTAAACGGGACGAACACGTTGGCAGTAGATTATTTTGAGAGGAAGCTTGACGACAAGCGCAGGTTGACAATTCCAACCGAACTTAGAGCCGAGTTTGCCTCTGGGGTAGTCCTGACACGTGGATTCCAAAACTATCTGCACCTGTACCCTAAGTCTGTTTGGGACGAGCTGATGGAGCCAGAGCTTCAAGGCAACATCTTGGACGAAAAGACAGCGGACTTGAACGTCAAGTTTAGGGCAGGCAAGACAGAAGCGGCTTTAGATCAAAAGCAAGGCCGCATTGTCATAGAGCAGCATCTTTTGGACCATGCCGGCGTAGTCCGCGACACCGTAGCAGTACGAGCAGGAAAATACTGGCGCCTATCGGCCGCCTCGTAAATTCCCAGGCAAGCCCCTTAACAACCCGAACAAGTATGAAAGTCCAGATAGTATATCGGACTCCGGTGCTCCTTCGCCTTCGGGCGGAAATTCCAAATATTGACGGAATAACCCACTGACTGGGAAGAGCAGCCCGAGATCAAATTTATTTCGATCCCGGCGCGATGAGAAACCCAGAATGGGTGTCTCATACCTTGAGGTTAGCTATCTGGCAGTCAGCATATGGACGAAGGCACCATACAAAAAACCTTAGCACCTTACATCAAAACACCTCCCAAAACTCCACCTCACACATAAGTCTCTCAAAAGTTGATTCGTACTTAGAACTTCGTAGGTTTTCAAAAACCCACAAAATATAGTTCCAAGAAAACAAATCAACACACAAAAACAAAAACTTTCCAAAAAACAAAAAGCTGACTGCTAGATAGGTGACCTTGCATTGATCCACCACATTCACATGCGGAGAATCAAAACAAATCTGGTAAAATCTTTTTACTGGATCAAAAACAAAAATGCATGAAAAACACCAAAACAAACAACCAAAATCAAACTAATCAACATTTTCCGGTACTGCCACAAGCAGTCCTTCATTATCTCCAACCAAAAAAAGGGGAATCATATCTGGACCTCACGGCCGGATACGGAGGACACGCAGAAACAGTATTGGAACGCACCTTACAACCAAGCACTTCTACTTTGGTAGATCGCGATCTGAACGCAATTGCGTATTTGCAGGAAAAGTTCAAAAGCAGTGGCATCCAGATAATCCACAAAGATTTTTTGGGCGCAAGCCAAGAACTAAAACAGGCAAATAAACAATTCAATTTGATTTTGGCTGATCTTGGGGTTTCGTCACCGCACCTTGACAATGCAAGCAGAGGTTTTAGTCTGAGGACTGAAGGACCGCTGGATATGCGCATGGACCAGACACAAAACTTAACGGCAGAAGTTGTAGCGAATAACTACGATGAAGCGGAGTTAAGCAAACTAATCCATGAGTATGGCGAAGAGCCACGGGCGAAAAAAATTGCTCGTCTGATAGTGGAAAATCGTCGGATAACCACAACCACACAGCTTGCAAAAATCGTTGCCCAAGCTTGGCCGGGGCATAGCAAGATACATCCGGCAACACGAACGTTTCAAGCGCTTCGTATTGCGGTCAATAGCGAACTTGACCAAATCAAGCAAGCCATACCTCTATGGGTGGATCTGCTAGCTCCGGGAGGGCGAATAGTGGTTATCAGTTTTCACAGCCTGGAAGATAGGCTCGTGAAACAGCAGTTCAAAGAACTGGCTGGTAACCGCTACGACGCCGTCCTGACGCTGCTAACCAAGCAGCCTGTCATGGCCGACGACGATGAAATCGTTTCCAATCCGCGTGCACGGAGTGCAAAGCTCCGGGCCGCAGCGAAACAAAAATAGCGACCACTCCAAAAATAGGGTGGGAGCGCAAAAAGAAAGGAAGACGATGCCAATTCCGGTAAAAAACGTCTCCCGAGCGTACAAAATAACAGTTACGGTTAAGCGCGCAGGCGCCTAGCCAGGACTTTGTACAAAAGGTGATCCCTCGGCGCCTAAAAAGCGCCGAGGGTCAAAGAAGCCTCACATAAACCTAAAAACAAAAATAAAAAATATATGACATATTCATCATCCCTGGCAGTGGGCAGGCAGCGCTATGCCGCACCCCTTGGCCGAGATTCTCAGGCATCTGCCTCCAAGGCCTGGGGCAAGAATCAGAACACCACGAGCTTTCGAGAGCGTGGCAAGGCCGTCGGCCCGATTAGCAACACGATCATTCTCATCGTGCTCGCGTGTTTGGTCGGGCTGCTGTATTTGACGCAGGTTACTAAAACCAACGCTTATAGCTATCGAATCAACGATCTTAAGGATCGGCAGGTCAGCCTAAAGGCAGAGCACGACCAACTGGCGATTAATTCTGCTCGCTTACAAGCCCAGGAACGCGTTAGGAACAGCGACATAGCAGAGAAGCTGGTGAGCGCGGCTCCTGCTGCGGTAGTTCAGAACTAGCCTCTTGAGACCAAGTGTAGGGTACACACGAAAAATGGGTTTTTTATGACTCGATACGACACTACTCTAAGCCCTATTCAACGCATTCATATTTGGTATGCGGCGTTGCTGCTAGTGAGCGCCGTATTTGTAGTGAGGCTCTTTTATCTGCAAGTTATTCGCCATGATTATTATCAAAAAGCAGCACTTACTGTCCAGCTAAAAGAATACGAAATTCCTGCACCCCGGGGAGTTATAGAGGCGTACAGCGGTAACACCACCGTCCCGATTGTGCTAAACGAGAAGCTTTATACAGTTTATGCGGATCCGGTTTATGTCAAAGACGCCCAGAAGGCCGCTGATGAACTTGCACGTGCACTTGGCGGGCGGGCAAGTGAATACGAAAGCCTACTCCGGGCAGAAGATACTAGATATGTAGTGTTGGCCAAAAAGCTGCCAAAGGCCAAGAGCGACAAAGTAACATCGCTTAGTCTCAAGGGAATCGGTGTGCGGGAGGTGCCATACCGAACCTACCCCCAAGGGTCTTTGGCCGCCCAGCTGCTTGGCTTTGTCAACGACGAGGGCGTGGGTAAATATGGGGTCGAGCAAGCTCTCGATGGAGTGCTTACTGGTGTACCGGGACAGCTCAAAGCGATCACTGATGCTGCTGGTGTACCGCTTGCCGCCAACGAAGACAACGTGAACACAGAGCCTGAGGCAGGCAAGCGTGTAATGCTGACAATCGATATTGGCATGCAGCAACAACTCGAAGATATCCTCAAGGCCGGTCTGAAGCGAGCACGTTCCGAGTCAGGGAGCGCTTTGGTATTGGAGGCCAAGACCGGTGCAATCAAGGCAATGGCCAACTACCCTACGTATAACCCGGCCGAGTTCTTCAAAGTCCAAAATGGCGAAGACTTCAATAACGCTGCGGTAGCTGCACCACTCGAGATCGGCTCGATCATGAAACCGCTCACTGCGGCCGCAGCACTCGACCTTGGTGTTGTTCACAAAAACCAGACGTATCACGACCCGAGCCGTTACAAAATAGGCGATGCAGTAGTTAGCAACATCGAAGAAGATGGTGGTCCTGGTACTCGCAGTGTCCGCGATATTTTGCAGTTGTCATTGAACACTGGTGCGACCTGGCTGCTCATGCAAATGGGTGGCGGCGAAATCAATCAGCAAGCTCGCGAACGGTGGCACGGATACATGACGGATCACTTCCAGTTCGGCAAAGCAACTGGGGTAGAGCAGGGGTACGAATCTGGCGGTGTCATTCCAGACCCAAACGAAGGTTTTGGGCTGGACATTCGATATGCCAACACTGCGTTCGGGCAGGGGATGAGCGCTACCCCTTTGCAAATGGGGGCCGCATTGGCTAGCGTGGTTAATGGCGGCACATACTACAAGCCTCATTTAGTAGAAGCAACCATTGACGCAGCAGGTGCTGAGCAAAAAGATAACCCAAAAGTCGTCCGGGAAAAGGTGGTAAGCCAGAGCGTAAGCAAGACTATCCGGGACATGATGCAATACACCATTGAAAAAAATAAGTTTGTCTATGGATTCAAGCAAGATTACCCAGCCTACAGTATTGGCGGAAAAACCGGAACTGCTGAAGTTGCTCGGCCAGAGGGCGGGTACTATGACAATGTTTTTAACGGGATGTTTATGGGTTTTGTAGGGGGCAACGAAGCGCAGTATGTTATTGTTGTCCGTGTGAACAAGCCCAAAATTCCGGGCTACGCGGGATCGCAGGCCGCCGCTCCACTCTTTGTTGATTTAACGAAGATGCTTATAAATAATTTTAGTGTAACGCCCAAGTCGTAATATTAACGTTAATAGCAAATTAAATGAGGTATACTAAAAGGTAACAAATTATGACAGATACCATTAATCTAGTTGTACAGACGAGCACAGTGGTTCAGATACTGCTGCTTGGTTTCCTGGGGTTTGCAGCGAGCATGTCGTTAACGCCTTTTTACACCACTATTGCCTACAAGTACGAATGGTGGAAGAGGCAGCGAACAGAAGCAATGGGTGGAATTAAAGCGCCCGTATACGCCAAACTGCATGCTGCCAAACACAAGCGCAATATTCCTAACATGGCCGGTATTGTATTTATCATGGCCGTTGCTATCGTAACACTTGTGGCTAACCTGGATCGTCGTGAAACCTGGCTGCCACTTGCGGGCATGCTGGGCGCCGGCACTGTAGGATTCATCGATGACTGGATGAATATTCGCGGTAGCAGCAGCATCGCCGGTATGCGCGTAAAGGTAAAGCTTTTTCTCCATAGCGTGGTGGCGTTACTCGGCGGCTGGTGGTTTTACGCAAAACTGGACGTTACCAGTCTAAACTTTGGCTTTGGCGACGTCATGCTCGGTGCATTTGTAATAGTTTTATTCTGGTTCGTAGTTATTGCGACGACTAACGCAGTAAACATGTCCGATGGCCTAGATGGCTTAGCCGGTGGTTTGTTGGCTTCATCTTTCGGGGTCTATACCATTATTGCCATGGTCCAGGGGCAGTACTTTCTGGCTGGATTCTGCCTCACTATTGTGGGTGCACTGCTCAGCTACACGTGGTTCAACATCTTCCCGGCACGATTCTTTATGGGTGACGTGGGTGCATTTGCGATGGGTACTGCGTTGGGTATTGTTGCGCTTCAGACTAACACGGTGTACGTCCTCCCAATTGTGGGTGCGGTGTATGTCGCAGAAACTGGTTCGGTTATCATAAACCGTACTTCGCGCAAGTTGCGTCATGGCAAAAAGGTCTTCCTGTCTTCGCCGATTCACCATCACTTTGAAGCACTTGGCTGGCCGGAGACAAAGGTGACCATGCGGTTCTGGATTTTGGGACAAGTAAGTGGTGTGCTTGGACTGATTCTCTATCTCTTAGGGAGGAAGTAATGCCCCGGCTGGTGTGCAGCATGTATAGGCTCCTAGGGGTGCTCAGATGAGGCCTCGTGCTGCTAGGCGACCAGTACTGTCGAACCGTCCAGCTACAACTCGTAAACATAAACCTGATTACATTCTGATACTGATAAGTGCGCTTTTACTGGCTGTCGGACTGATTGTGGTGTACGCCATTAGCCCAGGCTTGAGTGCGCAGCGAAATGTAAGCGAAAATTATTTTGTGACCAAGCAATTGACAGCTATAGGGTTGGGCGTTGTTGCTTTTTTGGCAGTTGCGTTTGTACCGTTTCGTAAGTGGCATCATTTGCAGCGTCCGTTGTTAATTGTGGCTGCGCTGGCGACGTTGATTGCGCTTGTGACACCGGTGAGTCCAGAGTATCCTGCTCATCGATGGATACGTTTCGCTGGATTTTCTTTGCAGTCGGTCGAGTTTGTAAAGATGGCGCTCATTATCTGTTTGGCTGCATTTTTAGAAGGACGCATACGGAAACAAGAAACTGGGAGCACCGTTAAGACCCTGAGGCCACTCGTCATTGTATTGGGCATTGTGGGCGTGGTGGTGGCAATTCTCCAGCGCGATTTTGGTTCGACGGCTGTCATAGTAGCAATGATGGCAGCGATGGCTTTTGTTGCGGGCCTGCCACTTATTCGCGTAGCCCAGGTGGGGGCGGTTGTGGCTTTGGCACTCATGGTGCTTATTTTGCCGTTTGGGTATAGGCGCGAGCGCATAACAACGTTTATGAATCCCGAAAAAGACTGCCAGAGCGCGGGATACCAGGCCTGCCAAGCCTTGATAGCGGTCGGTTCTGGTGGATTGTTTGGAATTGGATTGCAAAACAGCGGCCAAGCTTTTGGGTATTTGCCGGAGGCCGCCAATGACTCAATCTTTGCAATTGTTTCAGAAAAGTTTGGGTTTGTTGGTGCGACGTTTCTGGTATGTCTCTTCGGGGTGTTCTTTGTGCGAATAAAAAACATCATGGAGCGTGCTCCTGATAATTTTTCACGACTGATGGTAGCTGGGGTGTTGGCATGGTTGAGTACGCAGGTTTTTATAAATATTGGGGCGATGATTGGGCTTTTGCCGCTGAAGGGAATTACGTTGCCGTTTATTAGTACTGGGGGTACAAGTGTGGTGTTTGTGATGGCGGCAGTCGGGTAGACCCCTCGTAGTTCCCGGTACACATCATATGCAATTAACAGGAACTACGAGGGGTCTACCCCGGAAAGGGGCAACCATGAAGATAGTGCTGACTGGCGGCGGAACCGGCGGGCATATTACGCCAATCCTAGCCCTCGCGCATGAATTGAAGCGGCTGAAACCCGATATCCACATTGTGTATATCGGTGAGCATGGGGGCAAGTTTGCCCATATGGTAGTCGACAATCCAAACATCGATGAAATACGAACTGTCTGGGCAGGAAAGTTTCGCAGGTATCATGGCGAGTCGTGGTTGCAGAGACTTTTGGATGTCCAAACAAACGTGCTGAATTTTCGAGATGTATTCTATTTTCTGGTGGGTACACTCCAGGCACTGGTGCTTTTGAGGCGGCTTAGGCCAGACGCGGTGCTTTTGAAGGGTGGCTTTGTGGGGGTGCCTGCAGGGCTGGCAGCTGCCTTTTGGCGTATTCCGTTCGTCACGCACGATTCTGACTCCTTGCCTGGACTAGCAAATCGCCTTGTTGCTCGGTGGGCCACGTATCACGCAACTGCAATGTCTGCGGAAAACTACCCGTATCCCGCGGCCAGCGTAAAGTATGTCGGTGTGCTGGTGAGCGATAACCACAAACCAGTTACAGCCCAAATACAATCAGAATTTAAAACGCATATAGACGTACCCTCGGATTGCAGATTGCTAGTGGTTACCGGTGGTAGTGGGGGCTCCGGAAGTATTAATACGGCTATTAAAAAGCTTTTGCCAGGGCTGTTGGATGACTATCAGGATCTGTACGTAGTACATCAGGTGGGGAAGGGCAAGCAAGGCATATATAAGGGCTTCAGCCACGCGCGCCTAAGAGTGATGGAGCTGCTCATACCCATGTACAAATACACTGGCGCAAGTGACGTGGTGGTTACGCGCGCAGGAGCGACTACTGTCGCTGAGCTGGGGGTGCAGGGTAGGGCGACGATTATTGTGCCTAATCCTCTCTTGACGGGTGGACATCAACTTGTGAATGCCAAAATCCTTGAAGAGCAGGGAGGAGTGATAGTTGTGAATGAAACAACACTGGACATACCACAAGATCTGGATGCGGCGATTAGACGACTCCTTGATAGCAGCCAGGAGCGTAAGCGGCTTGGCAAACATCTACAGGACAACACAATTAGGGATGCTGCTCACGAGCTTGCAGTAGTCGTACTAGCGGTAGCAGGTAAGAGCTAACTATAGCCCCTAAAAACAAAATCCCCCATTTGAGCCGCGCCTCAAGCGGCCAAAAACTCCCACTCCTCCCGCAACGTATCTATACCCCACCCAAAACAAAACCCGACAAAAGTTGACCCCCGCCTAAGGTGTGTCGCATAGTAAGCCAGTACTATGCCAAAACAAAAACACACACCGCCCTCCTCATTGCTGCG